>WNGE01004613.1_pt1 | contig 24414 bp, 27 predicted proteins | sample 5400651 | NCBI WGS metagenome assembly WNGE01 (sample SAMN13153370, study PRJNA577476) | soil metagenome | isolation source: 60 cm soil or saprolite under grassland replicate 2 | place: USA:California | collected 2016-06-15
CGCCGCTGACCAAGGACCGAGGGCAGGATGGCGAGCCCAGCCGCCGGTAGCCCGACGCCGAGGGCGACGAGGCCGCCGAGCGCGAGCGTCGCCCGCTCGAGGAGCCGGCTGCGCGGGAAGCGCTGTTCATGCGCTTCGTCGCGGGGCTCCCGTGCGGCCGGGGCCGTCTCCGTCCGGGGTGGGCGGCGGTTGTCGCGCACCCAGGCAGCGCCTGCCAGGAGGGTGATCGTGCCGCCGAGCGGCGCGATCAGCAGCGGGCTGATGATCAGCCCGACGAGCAGGACGGCGATGCCGACCGCGAAGCTGATCGGCCAGATACCGGCTCCTGCCGGCTGCGGCGACTGCGCGTCCATCAGACGCGGACGGCGGCGACATCGAGGACGAGATCGACGGTGTCGCCGACGAGGACGTTGCCGGTCTCGAGCAGCCGGTTCCACGTGAGGCCGAAGTCCGACCGGTCGAGCTGTCCGCGCAGAGCGAACGCGATCCGTTCGCTGCCGTCCGGGCCGACGACCGTGCCCTGCAGCTCGCCGTCGAGCGTGATTGGGCGAGTAACGCCCTTGATCGTCAGCTCGCCGGGAAGCGCGAACCGTCCGTCGTCTCCGTTGAACCGCATGCCGCTCGCCTCGAAGCTGATCTCGGGGTGGCGCTCGACGTCGAAGAAATCCGGTGAACGGAGGTGTGCGTCCCGTTCCTCGTGGAGCGTCTCCAGGCTCGCGACGCGAATCGAACCGGAGATGTTCGGCACGGCGCCGGCGACGATTGCGCCGTCGAAGTCGCGGAACCGTCCCTTGACCGTCTGGACCACCATGTACTTGACGCGAAACTCGATCGCCGAATGTGCGGGATCGACGGACCACAACCCGCTCGACAGCAGCTGCTCTCTTGCGTTCTCGACTACCGACAACTCCGACATCTCCGTGGTCTCCTTCTCGCTCGGGTGACGAGAGCGAAGGCCGCTCTCGCAGGTCGGACACCCGCGGTGCGGCTCGGAGAGATCGTCGAGCGCTTGGTCGTCTTCCCTCCCTCTCGAGTCGCGCGAGCCCGTGGGCTTCGCGGGGAGAGGCGACCTTGGCCTCGAACGGCGTCGTCGGGAACGCCGTACGACGACGGTAGCACGACCGGCGCACGCTGCGCGAAACCGATCGTCCGTCTACCGACGTACGACGATCGATGACCGCCCGTGGGACTACGGAAGCCCCAACGTTCGTTACCTACTTCACGGGGACTTCGTGCTCAATCTCTTGACCGACGACATAACTGCCGTGTGGCCGCGTGCACGCGTGGCCGAATCAGCCCGTACCGGCGTCCCGAGGCGGGGCGACGGTGACGAAACCCTCGAGCTCGGCTTCCGTTCTGCAGCCGTGCGCGTCGGCTTCTGGCTCGGCTGGGCTTCGATCATCGCGGTGCTCGTCGGCCTCGCCCTCGACGTCGAAGTGCGGCACCGCTGGCTGCTGGTGAGCTTCACGCTCGGCGCTGCCGCCGCGAACACTGTTGCGATGGTCGTTCCGTGGGAGGACTGGCTCGCGGTTCGCCGCGGCCGGCTCTTGCTCGATCTCTGGTGCGGCGGGCTGATCGCGTTTGTCGCACTGCTCGTCGTCAACGGCGGCCCGACGTTCGCACTGCTTCTCTTTCTCGCGATCCCATTCATTGCGGTTGTGCAAGTCGGCTGGCGCCGTGGGTTGTGGCTCGGCGCCAGCGTGGGGACGTGCGCGGTCATTACTTCGCTCCTCCCGCTGTCGGCCGGCGCAACGGCGATGCGGCTTGCGCTCGTCGCGGCCGTTGTCGGAGTGGCGCTTCTGCTCGCGCGGACGATCCGCCGCGAGGCTTCGGCGCACAAGGCGGCCTCTGCGCGCGCGGAGCTCGAGCGGACGCTTGCGAAGGAGGCGAGTCACCGGATCAAGAACGATCTGCAGACGGTTGCCGACCTTCTCCTGCTCGGTCGTCCGTCCGGCGGGGACGGGACGGCGTTCGACGACACGGCGGCGCGCATCCGGTCGATCGCGACGGTGCACCGGTTGCTGACAGAGACCGACGACCAGGTCGACGGAGGTGCGCTCCTGCGCAGCATCGCCGAGAGCGCTCCGGTGCAGGTCGCAGTAGAGGCGGAACCGACCGCGTTCGACGCTGCGACGGCGCAAAAGCTCGGCATCGTCGCCAACGAGCTGGTCACGAACGCGTTCCAACACGGGGCAGCCCCGATCCTCGTACGGCTCAGCGCCGGCTCCCAGACTCGGCTGCGCGTGGATGACAACGGATGCGGCGTCGATGATCCGGCGGGCTTCGGTCTCGAGCTCGTTCGGCGGATGGTCGAGCAGGGTCTTCGAGGCCGCTTCGAGCTGCGTGCAATGCCCGGCGGGGGCACGCGTGCCGAGGTTGTCTTCCCGACGGTGTCGAGATGAGAGTGCTCATCGCCGAAGACGACCCGCTGATCGCGCTGGGCCTCGCCGAGCGCCTGCGCTCGCTCGGTCACGAGCCGATCGGGCCCGCCTGTGACGGTGAGCAGGCGATCGAGCTGGCGAGAGCCAGCCTCCCCGACCTGTACCTGTTCGACATCGAGATGCCCATCGTCGACGGCCTGGAGGCGGCGACGCGGCTCGCCGATGCCGGTCTCCGGCGCCCGGTTGTCGTCGTCACGGGCGTCGACGACCCGAGCCTGATCGAGCGGTCGATCGCAAGCGGCGTCAGCGCGTATCTGACCAAACCGGTCGATTCGCGCGAGCTGGATGCCGCGATCGCGCTCGCCGCTGCACGGCACGCCGAGTTTCAGGAGCTCGAGGCTGAAGTCGATCGGGCTCAGCAGGCGCTCGAGGATCGCAAGCTCGTCGAGCGTGCGAAGGGGTTGTTGATGACGGCGCTCAACCTCTCCGAGCAGGACGCGTTCCGCCGGCTACAGCTGACAGCGCGCGAACGCAACCTGCGCCTCGCCGACGTCGCGAGTCGGATCGTCGAGCAGCAGAGTCTGCTCGAGCCGAAGCGCGCTCGCTAACGCACTACACGATCGGTACGGTGGACGTGCGGCGTTCACGTAGACGCCGCGCAGGGCCATGGCCGCCTCGGACCGCGTTCAGCGGTTGCTGTTCAACGAGGAGAGGCCATGCACACGACAGCTGGATCGGCAGGCGCGCTGCGCGAACCGCTGCTCGCACGGACCACTCGGTACGCGCTTCGCTTCCGCCGCTCGCTTCTCGCGGTCTGGCTCGTCCTGCTGATCGCCGGCGGGATCGCTTCGACGCGCCTGAGCCCGCTGCTTTCCAACGGCTTCGGTGTGCCCGGAACAGACTCCTCTCGGGCGGCGACGGTCCTACAACAACATTTCGGCGACCGTGGCGACGGCGAGTATCTCCTCGTCTTCGCGACGCGCCGCCCCGTCGATCCGCCGTTGCGCGCGCAGTTGCAAGCGACGATCGCCCGAGCCGTTCTCCGTATCCCCTCGGCGCACGCTGGGCCGGTGCGGAGTGCGGGACGGCACGTGCTCTACGACACCGTCGTCTCCCAACTCGACCTCGCGCAAGCGGCGACACATACCGCGCGGCTGCGCCGCGCGCTTCGCCTCCCAGGAGGCGTGCACGGGTACGTGACCGGCCAGGCTGCGATTCAGCACGACCTCGACCCGGTCTTCAGCAGCGACCTCCGTCACGGCGAGTTCGCAATCGCGATTCCCGCGGCGCTCGCCGTCCTCCTCCTCGTGCTGGGGCTGTCAGCGATCGTCACGCTCCCACTCCTGTTCGCGTCGGCGACGATCGCTGCCACCCTCGGACTCGTCTTCGCCGTGGCGCACGCCATCGTGATGGCGACCTACGTCACCAATTTCGTCGAGCTGATTGGCCTCGCCTTGGCGATCGACTACTCGCTGATCGTCGTCTACCGCTTTCGCGAGGAGCTCGAGCACGACGACGCCGTCGAGGAGGCTGTCGTCCGCACGATGACCACCGCCGGGCGCTCCGTCGTCTTCTCCGGTGCGACGGTGACCCTCGGGCTCGCGCTTCTTCTCTTCATCCCCGTGCCTTTCGTGCGCTCGCTCGGTATCGGCGGCTTCCTGATCCCGCTCGTCTCCGTCGCCGCCGCGACGACGCTGCTTCCGGCGCTCCTTTCGCTCTACGGACGCCGCGGCAGCGCGCGGATCCGCCTCAGCCGACGGCCACGCGGTGGACCTGGCTTCTGGCGCTGGCTCGCACGGTCGATCATGCGCCGGCCGCTGCTCTTTCTGGCAGGCGGATCGGCACTTCTGCTGCTCGCGGCGGCGCCCGCGTTTGCGCTCCGCTTGACGCCTGGCTCAGCCGACGGCGTGCCACGGACGCTGCCCTCTGTGCACGGGTTCGACCTTCTGCGTGGGGCACTCGGCGCTGGCGCGCTCTCACCGACGCAAGTCGTGATCGACTCCGGGCGACCCGGGGGCGCAGGAACCACGGCCGTGCGCGACGCGATCGCGCGGCTGACGATCCGCCTGAACGCAGACCCGGAGGTCGCCTCGCTTCGACCGCTGATCGAACCGACCCGCCGCTACGAAGAGCTCGCCGTGATCGGCCGGCACGAGTACGGCCGGCAACAAGCGCAGCACTTCGTCGCACGGCTGCGCACGGCGATCGTGCCGCAGTCGCGCTTTCCTCGCGGGACGCGGGTGCTCGCTGGCGGCGGAGCGCCGCAAGGCGTCGACTTCCTGCAGCGCTCCTACCACGCCTTCCCGTGGCTCGTCCTGGCCGTGCTCGCGCTCACGTATCCGCTGCTCCTGCGTGCATTCCGCTCGCTTCTGCTGCCGCTCAAAGCAGTGCTGCTCAACCTCCTCTCGGTTTCGGCGAGCTATGGAATGCTCGTCGTCTTCTTCCGCTGGGGCCTCGGCGCGCGAACCTTGAATCTGTACCGCGTCGACCAGATCGAAGGCTGGATCCCGATCTTCCTCTTCGCCCTCCTGTTCGGGTTGTCGATGGACTACGAGGTCTTCCTCGTCACGCGCATGCGCGAGTCGTGGGACGCCGGACTCGACAACACCCACGCCGTCGCCGACGGGCTCGAGCGCACCGGTCGCATCGTCACCGCTGCGGCGATCATCATGGTCGCCGCGTTCTCCGGCTTCGTCGACGGACGGATCGCCGGACTGCAGGAATTCGGACTCGGGCTCGCTGTTGCGATCTTCGTCGACGCCACGATCGTGCGTGCAGTTCTCGTGCCGTCGCTGATGGCGGTGCTCGGGCGCTGGAACTGGTGGCTTCCTGCTCGCGTCGCACGACTCGCCGGCGTCGAGCCTTCACCGCTCACGCGTAGACCCGACCGCTCCTGCTAGCGTGACACTGCGGCGTTCAAGAAGACGTCGCGCGAGGCCAAGGCTCGCCTCTTCCGAGTACTTCGACCGGAAAGGCACGGGCCATGGCCACGAATCGTTCCAACACAAAGACGCGCTCAGCCGCGGAGTCGAGCGCGTCCGCGGAGACGCCCAGGGATGCGCTGGTAGCGGTCGCGCGGCACACCGCGCACATCCAGATCGCCGCGATCAGCGCCGCGGGGAAGGCGATTGCCGGCTGGGCGTACGCCGCTGATCGGCTTGCGCAGGCGGTCGGCGACGAGCTGCTCCGCCGCATCGACGGGGAGAGCGACTCGCGGGAGTTGATCGTGCGCGTCGCCTCGGCGACGAACGTCCATCTTCGCGAGCTGACCACGCTGCCGAGCACGGCGACGGACCACTTCGACAAGCGGCTCGAACGCGCGTCGATCGACAACTAGGAGGTTTCGATGAATCACCCGATCAAACTGCTCACCGCGCTCGCCGCATCCGCAGTGATCGCGTCGATCGCGGCATCTTTTGCTCTCGCCGGCTCGGCGCAGACAGGCGGAACGAAAGTCGCCCTTGCCGCGTCGCCGCTCGGACGCATTCTCGTCGACAGCAAGGGAATCACGCTGTACGACTTCGTCAAGGACAAAGGCACGACGAGTGCGTGCTACGGCGCGTGCGCCGCCCTCTGGCCGCCGTTGACGACGAAGGGGAAGCCGGTAGCCGGACACGGTGTCCGCGCGTCGCTCCTCGGCACGACGAAGCGGAAGGACGGCAAGCTCGAGGTCACGTACAACGGCCACCCGCTCTACTACTTCGTCACCGATCGGAAGCCGGGCCAGACGACAGGCCAAGGCATCAACCAGTTCGGCGCACCGTGGTGGGTCCTCTCGGCTGCAGGCAAGGAGGTCCATCGTGGCTAGTGCACCGAGCCAGGCCACCTACGGCCGACGCATCAGGACTGGCGACCCCGTGCAGGCGCTACCGGCTCGCCCGAAGCGTCGCAGCAAACTAGCGGCTGAGATCGCCCGCTACCTCGGCGCCGTCTCGATCCTGCTGGTCGGAGTCGTCCACGCCCAGCAGTACTACGACGCCTACTTCTCGGTGGTGCCGACGATCGGCACGCTGTTCCTGCTCAGCTTCATCGGGTCAGGCGTGGTCGGGGTCGTGCTGATCGCTCCGGTGAGACGGCTCGGCCGGAGCGTCGGCGACCTGATTCTCCTCGTTGCTGCGCTCGGTGCAATCGGCATCGCTGTCGGATCGCTGGCGAGCCTGCTCATCAGCGAGTACATGCCCCTCTTCGGGTTCATGGAGTCGGGGTACCGGCTCGCGATCGTCCTCGCGCTTGTCTTCGACGGCCTGACGACGCTCTTCCTCGCGGCATTCGTCGTGCTCGTCGCGCCTCGGCTCATTCACACCATCGCAACCGAACGGAGAACTCGATGAAACACCGGCTGTCAACCCTGCTGCTCGCACTCGGCATCGCGCTTGGCGCGATCGGCGGTACTGCTGTGCTCGTCGCCCCCGCGCACGGCGGCACCTCTGTCAAGGGTGCGGTCGTCGCGCTCAGAAAGACAACGCTCGGCGCGATTCTGGTCGATACTCGGGGCCGCACGCTGTACCTGTTCGAGAAAGACCGCGGCGGGATGAGCGCTTGCGACACGTCGTGCGTGAAGTACTGGCCGGCTTTCACCAGGTGATCTACGCAGGACATCCGCTCTACACCTTCGTCGGCGACAAGCAAGCCGGCCAGACGACCGGCGAGGGGCTGTCGAACTTCGGCGCCGAGTGGTACGCACTTGCAGCGAGCGGCCGGAAGGTCGAGCAGAGCCAGTCGAGCGGCGGTGGCTACAGCTCCGGCGGCGGCTGGTAAGGCGCCATCACGATGACACCGGCAGATTCCGTCTCCGACGCGCCGCCCTCCTTCCTCCGGGGCAGCCGGAAGGCGGACGGCGCCGGTGTCCGTCCGCGCCACGCGGGGACGAGCTCGCTCGCACCCGCGTGGCGCGGCACCAGTTCGGGTCGGTGATGTTCAGGTGGATGACGACCGCAGTGCAGGTGCCGGAACTCCGGCGCAGCTTGCTGTTCACCGCGATGATTCTCGCCGTCTTCCGCGTCGGGTCGTGGCTGCCGGCGCCCGGTGTCGACCCGGGCGCGGTCAGCAACTTCGTCGACTCGAAGGGAAGCACGATCTTCGGGCTGCTCAACCTGCTGTCGGGCTCGTCGCTCTCGCGCCTGTCGCTCTTCGCGCTCGGAATCGTCCCCTACGTCACGGCGTCCATCGTCGTCCAGCTTCTGACGAGCGTCGCGCCCAGGCTCGAGCAACTGCAGAAAGAGGGAGAAGCAGGCTACGCGAAGCTGAATCAGTACACGCGCTACACGACGGTCGGGTTCGCGGCCGCGCAGGCGACCGGATATGCGTACCTGTTCAGACACGAGGGTGCGATCCATCTCGATGCCGGCCGTTTAGTCATCGTCGTCCTGACGCTCACGTGCGGAACGACGCTGCTGATGTGGTTGGGCGAGCAGATCACCAAGCGCGGCGTCGGCAACGGCATCTCGATCCTGATCTTCGCGTCGATCCTCGCGAGCGCACCAACCGGCGTTCGCGGCTGGCTGAACGGGTCGGCGACCGAACGCCTCTTCTTCCCGATCGCAGCCTTGCTCGTCCTCGGCGCCGTCATCTTCGTTCAGGAGGGGCTTCGCAAGATCCCGATCCAGTACGCCCGGCGGGTCGTCGGCCGGCGAACCGCGGCCGGCGCGTCCACGTACATGCCCCTGCGCGTGAACATGGCAGGCGTCATTCCCGTGATCTTCGCGGCCGCACTGCTCGCGTTCCCACCGACACTCACGGGTTTCGCTCCGTTGACGACGCAGTTCATCAACCGCTACGTACAGCCCGGGACATTGAGCTACCTCGCCGGCGAAGGGCTGCTGATCGTCGCCTTCACGTTCTTCTACACCGAGGTGCAGTTCAATCCGCGCGATCAAGCCGACAACCTGCGCAAATACGGCGGCTATATCCCCGGGATACGCCCGGGCCCGCCGACCGCGGGCTATCTCGACCGCGTGCTGACCAGGCTCACGCTTCCCGGTGCGCTCTTCCTGGCTGCGGTCGCGGTGGCGCCGTGCATCTTCATCAGCCACGCCGGCTTCTCGCAGGCCACCTCGCGCGCCCTCGGCGGCACCTCCGTGCTGATCGTGGTCGGTGTCGCTCTCGACACGATGCGCCAGATGGAGTCGCAGATGGCGGCGCGCAGCCACGACGGCTTCCTCAAGCCCTGAACACGCACAGAGTCGAGCGGTCGTGCTAGCTTGGGAGTACGGCGCTCACGGCGGCGCCGCGCGAGGCCAAGGTCGCCTCTTCCCTGCAACCGACCGGTTGCGAACTCTCGGAAGAAGTGGCGATGCCTCGCAACTACAAGATCACTTCGACGCTGCGGTCATCGTGCTCGACACGCCCGGCGGTCTCTCGAGCTCGCTGCGCTCGATCTACCAGAGAGAGCTCTCGCTCAAGGTTCCGGTGATCGTCTACGTCTCGCCGAGCGGCGCCCGGGCGGCCTCGGCCGGCGTCTGGATCTCCGAGGCAGGAGATGTGCTCGCAATGTCGCCGACGTCGAACATCGGCTCTTCGACTCCGATCAACGCCGGCGGCGGAAACATCGGCTCCGATCTGCGCCGGAAGGTGATTAACGACGCGGCCGCCTCGCTTCGCTCGCTCGCGGCGACGCACAAACGCAACACCACCTGGCCGGTTCTCGCCGTCACGAAGGCGTCGAACCTGACCTCGCAACAGGCGCTGCACATGCACGTCATCGACACGATCGCGCCGAACCTGCCGGCGCTGCTTCGTCAGCTCAACGGCTATCGGACGAAGGATCCGCAGCGCCCGTTCACGCTTCACCTCGCCGGCGCGCGGATCACCACGGTCTCGCCCGGATTCTTCACACGCTTATTGAACACGTTGATCGACCCGAACCTGATCTCGATCTTCTTCCTTGTCGGGATCGTTGGGCTCATCTTCGAGGTGCTGCATCCCGGCGTCGTCTTGCCAGGTGCGATCGGCGCCGTCTCGCTGATCATCGCGCTGTTCGGATTCTCAATCCTGCCGATCAGCTGGGCTGGCCTCGCACTCGTTGTGCTCGGCGTCGCACTGCTCGTGATCGACCTGCACGCGACGACGCACGGAGTCCTCACCGTCGCGGGCCTGATCTGTCTCGGCGTTGGCCTTCCGCTGCTCTTCAGCAACGCGCCGCCGCCGTACCGAATCAACACGGGCCTCGTGACAGGTATCGGTCTCGCGATCGCCGCCTTCTGGGTCTTTGCCACAAGCAAGGGCATTGCGGCCCGACGACGGCCGGTGGCGATGGGCCCTCAGACGCTCGTCGGCGCCGAGGGCGAGGTGCGCCTGGACGGGTTCGTGTTCGTCGACGGGGAACTGTGGCGAGCGCACACGAGCGATGGCTCGCAGCTCATCGCGGGCGAGCGCGTTCAAGTCCACGGGCGCAACGGGCTCGAGTTGACCGTCGCACCCTTCCGCGGCCCAGCAACCGCGGCCCATGACCCATCCACGCACAACTGAAAGGACCCGCCATGTTGTTCATCAGAATTCTCCGCGAGTACGAGCGCGGCGTCGTCTTCCGGCTCGGACGACTGCTCGACCCTCCGAAAGGCCCGGGCGTTGTCTTCCTGATCCCGATCGTCGACCGGATTGTCAAGGTCGACCTTCGCACGATCACACTCAACATCCCGCCGCAAGAGGTGATCACCAAGGACAACGTGCCGGCGCGCGTGAACGCCGTCGCCTACTTCCGGATCGTCGACCCGGAGGCGGCGATCGTCCAGATCGAGAACTTCATGGTCGCGACCTCGCAGATCGCACAGACGACGCTGCGATCGGTGCTCGGCCAGCACATGCTCGACGAGCTGCTGTCCGAGCGCGAGAAGATCAACGCGATTCTCCAGGGCATCATCGACGAGCAGACCGCACCGTGGGGAATCAAGGTCTCGATCGTCGAGGTCAAGGACGTGGAGATCCCCGCCGACATGCAGCGTGCGATGGCGCGGCAGGCGGAGGCAGAGCGGGAGCGGCGCGCGAAGGTCATCAACGCCGAGGGCGAGTTCCAGGCCGCTGACCGACTGAAGGACGCGGCAATCGTGATCGAAGAGCATCCGATCGCGCTGCAGCTGCGCTACTTGCAGACGCTGCTCGAGATCGGCGGCTCGAACTCGTCCACGATCATCTTCCCGGCTCCGATCGATCTGATCAAGCCGTTCTTCGACAAGGTCGCCGAACCGCGCACGATCAGTCCCCACGTCGAGGCCGAGCGCAAGCAGGCGGCGTAAATGACGTCTTCGTCGCTCACATACGTCGTCGTCGCGCTCTTCATCGGCTGGGCGCTATTTCAGGTGCGCACTCGAGCGGTGTACAGCTGCCCGGCGTGCGGCTCGAAGAGAGAGGACGGACACGCCGAAAACTGCCCGTGGAGACGTCGCCCGTGAGCTGGTGGCACCAACGCCGGCGCGCCTCCATCGGCATCGCCGCAGGCCTTGCAGCGTTCGCGGCGACCGCAGCCCTTGCGGTGACTCGAAACGGAGGCGCTGGATCGGCACCACTCCCACTTGCAGCGCTCTCCACCCTGGGACACCTCCGTCCGGTGGCAGTGGTCGGCCCCGTGGGGCCCGAAGGCGTGTCCATTCCCGAAGCTCCGGCTCTGGGGCGCACACGTCTGCTCGCGGCCGGCGAGTCGGTCGACGGCATCCCCTGCCAAGGGGGCGAGCAGGTCCTGTTTCACATTCATGCACACCTGACGATCTTCATCAGAGGCATCGCACGGCAGGTGTCGGCAGGAATCGGCATCGCGCCGCCCTACCAAGTGGAGACGACTCCGCGAGGGGCGTTTGTAGCCGGAGCCTCGTGCTTCATGTGGCTGCACACGCACTCGGCCGATGGAATCATCCACACCGAGTCGCCCGTCAACCGCACCTACACGCTCGGCGAGTTTTTCGACATCTGGGGCCAGCCGCTTGATCGCGAGCAAGTCGGTAGTGCGCATGGACCCGTCACGGCGTTGTTCAACGGACGCGTCTTCACGGGCAATCCTCGCGAGATCCCACTCCTTGCGCACGCTCAGATTCAGCTCGAAGTCGGCCGGCCGCTCGTCGCACCTGAAAAGATCACGTTTCCGCACGGCCTGTAGCAACGCGCCACGCTCGCGGTTCGAAGTATCGAACTCAGGCTCGGTGGAGCGAGATTGGGACGCCACTGTCCGGGACGCTCGAGATCTCGACTCCGAACGTCGCGTCGAATGCGGGATCCGCAACGCCGAACTTCCAGCCGCTCGCGGTCAGCTCCATCTCGGAGCCTACAGTCGATGCGTCGTCCACGTAGTCGAAGTGCTCGTCCGCATGCAGCTCCAACCGGGTCGGATCGCCGAGCAGCGCGCGCACGTATAGCTGCCGGTGGAAGATGACGTTGTCCGAGAAGCCGATTCCGAACGAATCGCGCTCGCCGACGTAGATGTCGAGCCGCAGCACGAGGTCGTCGGAAGGCTCCGCCTTGCCCGCGCTCGTGTCGAGCCAGCCCTCCCAGATAAGGCGATCGTTGCCGGCCCACCCGAAGGCGGGATCGGCGTCGCTCAGATCTCTCGTGTGGAAGGGACCGTAGGTGTTCTCGGCCTCTGCGCTCTGGTGAAAGAGGTCGAAGTCGACTGCGCGCGGTTTGATCGACACGCCGAAGAAGATCTCGCTCTTGCCGAATCGGTCGAAGCCGCGCTTGATCTCAGCGTCGATCAGGTTGAGCCGCGCGTACACGTTCCCGAAAAAGAAGCGCCGCGCGACCTCAAACGACTCGCGCGCCGTCACGAGCGAGTCCGGTCCGCCGTGGCACTTGTGCACGAACGTTCGCGGACAGCCCGGGATTTGCGCGAACGTCTGCTTTACGAGCCCGTCACTTCGGTTGTAGGTCGGTCCTCCCTCACCAGACACTGAGAAGAGGCGATTGAGTGCCGACGAGCCAACGACGCCGTACGTGCGGTAGTTCGTTCCGACCACCGTTAGCAGCCGGTCCTGCGGAAAGAACTCGCCGAAACGAACATACGCGGTTTGCTCTTTCCGGTTCTTCTGGAAGTCGGGATTGAAGTGCTTTAGCTCGTCTTCCGCGTCGATGTTGATCCACTCCTTGAGAAGGTTGAAGGAGATCCCCTGGTGCGGAGTGCCCAGCGTGACGACTTTGTTGATGTGGTCGGCGGCCACGTCTTTCCGGGCGGGATACGTGCGCTGTATCGCCTCGCGGACGATCAAGCCGCCCATCGAGTGCGCGATGATGTTGACCATCGGCTTCTCGCCTTCGGCCTTCTCCGCCGCGAGCGCACGGATGAAGTCGATCAGGCGGACGAGAGCCTGCCCATAGAACGGAAAACTGCGCTCGTCGAGATCGTAGTAGCGGAACACCCACATCGTCCGCAGCGGATTCTTGGTCGTCTGCCGGAGATGCAACGCCATCGCCGGGTCGACGACGATCTTGTACATCGAATCGGCGTCCCCGCCGGGTTGTGGCGACCCGTAGAAGAAGCCCTCGTCGAGATGCGCCAGCTCACTCGGAATCGCGCTCGCCTCAACGACAGGCTTGCTGTAGTAGCCGATCACGTTCGTCGCGTCCTGGTACTCCCAGTCCGACTTTATGAAGCGGAGAATCATGCCCTCGTAGATGTAGTTCGGCCCGCGCTTGCGCGGGTAGACGGTCCCGTCGTTGAAGCCCTGGTAAGGCACCTTCTTTTCGTCTTCGACGCCGAGGCCCCCGAATCCGCGGATGAGGATCAACGGCAGTGGCGTTCTGACGGCGACAGCGGACATTGACGCACCCTTCTCGATCGGCAGCCGAGCGCCGAAGCTACCGCAGACGTCCCGTTGTTTTCAATGTCGGCCTGAAGATGTCGCCGTGCCGTCCGAGACGATTCACGGTGCGGCACCATCGGAACGACCGACGCCGAGACGATCTCGAGCGCGCTCCGGCTGTCGCGATTCGCGAAGTCGCACCCAAGGGGTGGGTGGTTGCTGTCTAAGGAGTTGCTGTGAGTCGCGGCGCGTTCATCAAGCGCTTAGCAACCGTGGGTACCACTAAGGGCATGAAGATCGTTCGGAAGCTTCGGATGAGGGTCGTCCTTCTCGTCGTGGTCGGAGTGCTGCTCGCGTCGGTGGGGGCGGGGATCGCTCTTGCGCGCGGTTCGGCGGCGCCGATCGGCACGGGTGTTGTTGTCATCGAGACGAATCTCGCCTATCAGGGCAGTGCGGCCGCCGGGACGGGGATGGTGCTGACATCGTCGGGCGAGGTGCTGACGAACAACCACGTGATCAGCGGCGCGACCACGATCAAGGTCGTCGTCCCGAAGACGGGCCACAGCTACACGGCACGCGTCCTCGGGTATGACCGAACAGCGGACGTGGCGCTGCTTCAGCTGCAGGGTGCTTCGAATCTGAAGACCGTCTCGATCAGCTCCGCAAAGCTCACAGTCGGCGCGACGGTGACGGCGCTCGGAAACGCGGGCGGTACCGGAAGCATCAGCTCAGCGACCGGCAGGGTGACCGGTCTCGGCAAGTCGATCACCGCCTCGGACGACCAGGGTGGCTCCGAGCAGCTCACCGGGCTGATCGAGACGAACGCCGGGATCGAGCCGGGCGACTCAGGCGGCCCGCTGGTCAACAGCCGGGGCCAGGTGGTAGGCATGGACACGGCGGGGTCGACGTCGTCGGGATTCGGGTTCCAAAACGTTTCCGCAACCGACGCGTACGCGATCCCGATCGCGAACGCGCTGACGATCGCGCACGCGATCTCCTCGGGTAAAGCGTCGGCGACGGTCCATATCGGTGCGACGGCGTTCCTCGGCATCGAGGTCGAGTCGGTCGCCGGCGCGGGTTACGGGTACAGGGGTCAGGGCGCATCGGTGTCTGGTGCGCTGATCGCCGACGTCGTCTCCGGCGGGCCGGCCGCCTCGGCAGGCCTTGCCGCGGGCGATGTGATCACGGCGATCAACGGCCACACCGTCTCCTCGCCGGCGGGGATCTCGGCGCTCGTGCTCACCAAGAAGCCCGGCGCGAAGATCACGGTCGTCTATCTCGACCAGTCCGGCACGAGCCACACCGCGAGCGTCACGCTCGGCAGCGGCCCGGCTCAGTGATCCAAAGCTGGCGATCGCGAGCACGATGCGATGGCTTCGCTCGACGGCCGTGATCGGCGAGCTCGAGGAGGACCGCGGAGGGAATACTGTCCAGACTCGACTCCATCGCATTGTCCCCGAGGAGGAGAACATGAGCGCCCGACGTGAGGGTTGCTGCGCCTGCGGAGCGGTTCGCTACCGGCTTATGTCCGATCCGCTCTTCACGCATTGCTGTCACTGCCTGAACTGCCAGCGACAGACCGGAAGCGCGTTCGTCATCAACCTGCTGATCGAGGCCGACCGTGTGGAGCTGCTCGCGGGCGTCCCGCAACCGGTAGACGTGCCTCGCGACGACGGCGGCAACCAGCGGATCTTCCGATGTCCGACCTGCCAGGTGGCGGTCTTCAGCGAGTACAGCCGTCCTGAGGTGCGGTTCGTTCGCGGCGGCACCCTCGATCAGCCATCGGAAATCACGCCCGACGTACATATCTTCACCAGGTCCAAGTTGCCCTGGATCACGCTCCCGGACTCGGCGCCGGCGTTCGAGGTCTACTACGACTCGAAGCTCCTGTGGCCGACAGCCAGTCTCGAGCGGCTGAAGGCAATCATGCCGCCGGCGAAGTCCGACGCCTGAGGCCGACGAGAAGGATTCATTTTGCACAGGCTGGTTCGAGCCCGTCGGCGAGCTCGGGCGCGAGGAGGCGCTCAGGCCGCGGCGGGCTCGTTGCACGCCGGAGGGATCGACGGCACGACCTGGAGCGACTTGATGGACCCGCGAGCGCCGGAAGCGCTCGAGCGACTGCGCCGGTAGAGCGCGACCGTTGTGAGAGCCGCGAGGGCGGCGGTGGCGCCGGCGATCGAGTCGATGAAGTAGTGGTTGCCGGTCGCGGTAACCGTGATCGCCATCAGGAGCGGGTGGGCGACGAAGAAGGCGCGCAGGAGACGGCTCGAGGTGGCGCGGTAGCCGACGATGGCGAGCAGGACGCTCCAGCCGACGTGCATGCTCGGCATGGCGGCGTAGGGGTTGATGCGGATTCCGGCGAAGGAGCCGGTGTCGTGGCCCGCCATGCCGACGGTGTCGGCGATGCCGAGTCCCGGGACGAGCCGCGGCGGTGCGGTGGGATACAGGACGTAGAAGAAGACGGCGATGCCGAGGGAGACGAAGAGCAGGCTGCGCAGGTGGCGGTAGTGCGCTGGGTGGCGGATCGCGAGCCAGCCGAGCACCGTCACGAGCAGCGGGGCGAAGCCGACCATGTAGTAGACGGAGAGGAAGCCGACGGCGGAGCCGACGAGCTGCTGGAGCGCGGTTTCATGGAACAGGTCGAGGGCGCGTTCAAGGTCGATCAACCGTGTGGCGTGGGTGAGTGCCTGCTCGGGGTCGCCGATGGTGAGGCCGCGGATGGCGAGGTAGGCCGGGTAGATCGAGGCCCAGAGCATCAACTCGGTCAGCGCGAACCGAGCTCTCGTGCCAAGCAAGTGCGCCGCCCGGAGGGGTAGGCGAGGGCGCTGCGTGAGCGGGTAGCTGACCATGCAGCGAGTCTGCCCCTGGGGCCCGCGCCAGACATCGGGGTGCAACCCTGAACGCGCACCCTGATCTTGCTAACGGACGGCACCCCGGCTCACCTCGCCGGGCTCGCGGGGTCAGAGCAGTCTCAGCTCGCGGGCACGCGACACCGCGTCCGGGCGCGTGGCGACGTCGAGCTTGCGAAAGATGCTCTTCACGTGGGTCTTGATCGTGTTGAACGAGATGTAGAGCGCCTCACCGATCTCCCGTTGCGTGAGATCGGTCGCCAGCAGGCGGAGCACGGCGAGCTCACGGTCGCTGAGATCCTCCTCATACTGCGTACGCTTCGCGGCGCTTGGCACGAGACGAAGCCTGCGCTCGACTCGCGCGACCAGCTCCGGCAAGACGCCCGGGTCGGCGCACGCTTCGACCGCCTGGCGGGCCTCCCGCAGCATGTCCTTCGCGGCACGGCGATCGCCGAGACCGCCCTTCACCTCAGCGTGCGTGAGAAGTCCGTACGCGAGGTCGAACTTGGCGTCGCCTCGTCGAGCCAGGTCGATGCCTTGGGCCAGAGCCTCGTCGGCCTCTCTCAGCCGGCCCTGTCCCTGGAGCAGCTTTCCCCGCGCGACATGCGCCATGGACAGGCCGTAGTACGCCGTCAGACCGGTCTGCGTGAGCAGCGCCGTGGTGTCGTCCAGCAGCTGACGGGCCCGGTCCGACTCGCCGATCGCGGCATGGACGACGGCGCACCAGCCGAGGGCGTGAATGAGCGCAAGGGAGTGGCCGGACTGCTCGCTCGACGACACTGCTTCGTCGAGTAGGGCCGACGCCGTCCGGCCGTCCCCTCCGAGGAAGACCGAGACGCCGAACGTGGTGAGGAGAGCGCTCCGCCAGTAGTCGGAACCGGCTTCCTCGAGCTCGAGCGCCGGTCGCGCCGTCTCGGCGATTCCGCCGACGTCCCCGAGGAAGTACTGATTGATTGCCTCGGACGCGGCCACACCAGACGCAACTGAGGCCGGGCCGGCCAGGAGTGAACCACCGGCCGCGCCCCGTGCGGCTGCTTCCAGCCACTGGTCTGCCTCGACGACACGGCCGACCTCTTGCAGCGTCGATGCCCTCACGAGGCACAGCCGGGCATCGTCTGTCACCGCCTCGGGCGGGAGGCCGTCGAGCCAGGCGAGCAACGTCTCGAGGCGAGCCTCGTTCCGGAACTCGATCCAGTTGCGAAGGATCAGCTCTGAGGCGTCGGCGACGTCCCCTGCCGCCGTGGCGTGATGAATCGCCTCGGACGCGTCGCCATGCTCCCGGTGCCATGCGCTCGCCCGGCGGTGCAGCGTGCGAGCATGCTCGGGCTCGGCGAGCGCGAGCTCATGGCGCAGTAGCTCGCGAAACAGGTGGTGGTAGGAGTACCACTCGCGCTTCGTGTCGAGCGGGATCAGGAAGGAGTTCGAACGCTCGAGCTCGTGCAGCGTGAGCACCGAGCCCGCTCGGTCGGTGACGGCGTCGCAGAGGGGGGCGCAGAGGCGTTCGAGGACGGAGGTATGGAGCAGGAAGCCCCTCATCTCCTCGTCGAGGCCCGCCAGCACCTCCGCGCTCAGGTAGTCGACGACATGGCGATCGTTGCCCGCAAACGCCTCGATGAACTCGTGCGCGCTTGCCCGGCCGCGGATGGTGAGCGTCGCAAGGTAGAGACCGGCCGCCCATCCTTCCGTGAGCTCACGTAGCCGGATGACGTCGCCACGGTCGAGCCCGAGCCCGTGCAGGTCGTTGAGAAAGAGGTCGGCTTCCTCCTCGGAGAAGCGAAGTTGTTGTGCGTCGATCTCGGCCAGCTCGCCTCGGGCGCGCAGGCGGGCGAGCGGGAGCGCCGGCTCGGAACGGCTCGAAAGCACAAGCTCGAGGGCCCGGGGAAGGTGCTGGAGAAAGAACGAAAGACCCTCGTCGATCTCCGGGTTCTTGATCAGGTGATAGTCGTCCAGCACGAGCACGACCTGGCGCGCTGACGCCGTAAGCTCGTTGCAAAGGGCCGGGAGAACGTCGTCGACGACGCTGACCCGCGGAGCCCGCAGCATGGGGAGAGAGAGCTTTCCAGCGCTCGGGTCGAGCGAGCGAAGAGCATGGATGACGTATGTCCAGAAGCGGACCGGGTCATTGTCGTCGGCATCGAGCGCGACCCAGGCGAACGGCCGTGTCTCGCTCTCGAGCGCGTGCCAATCCGCGAGCAGCGTCGACTTCCCCCACCCGGCCGGGGCGCGGATCAGCGTCAGCTTGTGCGGCGGCCCTGCGCAGAGCTCGAGCAGCTCGCGGCGTGAGACGCGCTCGCGCGGGACCGGAGGCTCCAGCTTCGACTGGATGAGCGGGCGCGCAGCGTCCTCGACCCCAGCCGACGTGTACGTCGACATGACCACCAAGGGTACAGCGCCGGCCGTTGATTTCACCCAGGGTGATCTCGGCCTTGGGTGAAGTCAGGTCACCCAGACGTCGCGGACGATCCCTCCCAACGTGACGAGTCAACAGATCAAGGGAGGTCGATCGTGACTACCACTGCCATCAACGACTGGAAGGAACTCGCGAGCCGGGAGCGCGACGGCCTCGTGGTCTCGCTTTTCTGGAGTAGGACGGCCGATCGGGTGACGCTTGCGGTCGCCGACCAGAACCTCGACGAGGAGTTCCGCATCAACGTCGCGGGCGCGCACGCGCTCGATGCCTTCTACCACCCGTTCGCGTACATGGCCGGCCGAGGCTCGGGCTTCGGCGGTGCGATGTGCCAGTCCCTTGTTTCTGAGAGGAGTGCAGCCTGATGGCGATCGATCCGGTCCAGTTCGCGCGGCGTTGGAAGACGCTCGGCGTGCTCTCGCTGAGCCTGGTGATCATCGGGCTCGACAACACGATTCTCAATGTCGCTTTGCCGACGCTGCAGCATGAGTTCGACGCCTCGCCTTCGGAGCTGCAGTGGATGGTCGACTCCTACCTGCTCGTGTTCGCCGGCCTGCTGCTCGTGTTCGGTGTGCTCGGCGACCGCTTCGGGCGCAAGCGTGCCCTGCAAGCGGGCATCTCGATCTTCGGGCTCGCCAGCCTCGGCGCCCTCGTCGCCGACTCCGCCAACCAGGTCATCGCCGTACGCGCGGCGATGGGCGTGGGGGCGGCGCTGATCATGCCCGCAACCCTCTCGATCATCGCCAACCTGTTCACCGGCAAGGAGCGCGGCAAGGCGATCGCGATCTGGGCGGCGCTGGCTGCGGTCGGGATCGGGCTCGGCCCCTTGACCGGCGGGCTTCTACTCCAGTGGTTCGACTGGTCGTCGGTGTTCATGGTCAACGTCCCGTTCGCGGCCGCCGCGCTGCTGCTCGGCATCCGCTATGTGCCGGAGAGCCGCGATCCCCGGCCCGGCTCGTTCGACCTCCCCGGGGCCGCGCTCTCCACCGCCGGCTTCAGCCTCCTCGTCTACGCGATCATCGAGGCCCCCGGGCAGGGCTGGACGTCCGGTCTCATCCTCGGGCTCCTCACGGCGTCCGTGGCACTGCTCGGCGCCTTCCTGTGGTGGGAGCGCCGGATCGAGGAGCCGATGCTCGACCTCGGCTTCTTCCGCAGCGCCAGCTTCAGCGTCGGCACCGCGGCGGTCAGCGTCGCCTTCTTCGCATTGCTCGGGGCGATCTTCGCGCTGACCCAGTACCTGCAGTTCGTCCACAGCTACAGCGCAGTCGAGGCGGGCGCGATCATGAGCCCGATCGCGCTCGGGCTGATGATGGGCGCGGGCTCGTCCAGCAAGGCCGTGGAGCGGCTCGGCATCGCCCGCGTCGTCGCCGTCGGTCTGAGCGGGCTCGCTCTCATGCTGGCACTGACCACGCTCTGGGAGCCGCAGACCGGAGCGCTCGCGCTGGCCCTCTGGTTCTTCGGCCTCGCGCTGGCGATGGGCTGGGTCATGGCCCCGGCCACGAACGCCGTCGTGGGCGCGGTGCCGGCGGCCAAGTCGGGCGTCGCCTCGGCCACCAACACCGTCGCACGCATGGTCTCAGGAGCACTCGGGGTGGCCGTGATCGGCTCGCTCGTCAGCTCGCTCTACTCGAGCGACCTGGACGGCTCCATCGCCGGCCTACCGGCCGAGGCGCAGGCCGGCGCGGAGGACTCTGTCGGCGCCGCCAGCGCGATCGCCGCCCAGCTCCCACACGACGCCGCTTCCAACCTGCTCGCCACGACCGGCGACGCCTTCACCCAGGCGATGGGCATCGGCCTCGTCGCCGCCGCAGCGCTCGCCGCCGCCACCGCCGTCGTCGTGCTCCGCTTCCTGCCGGCCCGCGAGTCGCGGTCCCCGGCGACGCCGCCCGCACTCGAGCCCACGGTCTGAAGGGCCATTCCCCTGCCGAACAGCAATCGGAGCGGTCGCGTCTGTCTCGATGCGACCGCTCCATCATTCGAACGGAGGAACACGATGACGGGCTCACACACCGGCGCGATATGCCATCAATTGAGTGATCCTTCGAGTCGGTGCCGAGTGGGCGTTGACGAATACCACCGAGAGCTTGTCGCGAGGCTTCGAGGACTTCTTGGAGACGAGCTGATCGGCGTCTACGCAGGTGGGTCGTTTGCGCTCGGCGATTTTGACTCTCACCTCAGCGACTTGGACGTGGCCGCGGTCGGCGCGGCGCAGGTCGACCAGACCACGAAGCAGGCGATCGTCGAGGCGCTGCGCCATGAATCGCTGCCTTGCCCCGCGCGGGGCCTCGAATTCGTTCTCTATGCCGAGCCCGTGTTACGCACCGCGACGACTGAGCCGGGATTCGAGCTCAATCTCAACAGCGGCACACGCATGAGCTTCCGCGTCGACTACGAGCCCGGTGAAGAGCGGCATTGGTTTGCAATCGACCGCGCCATCCTCGCGGCCCACGGGAAACCGCTTCTCGGCCCACGGGCCGGCGAACTCTTCCCTCCGATTTCACGTTGCCCCCTTCTTGACGTTGTCGCAGCGGCGGTGGAGTGGCACCGAGAGAATCAGGTCGTGGGCAGCGACGCCGTCCTGAACGCGTGTCGAGCGCTTCGTTTTGCGGCCGAAGGCGTCTGGTCGTCGAAGACCGCTTCGGCAACCTGGGCGCTCGAGAGACACGAAGAGTCTCGGCTCGTTGCCCGGGCGCTCGCAGCACGGCAGAGGCAGGAACCACTCTCCTCGCTCGACGTCCGTCGATTTCTGGAGGACGTCGAGCTCAGGGTGAGAGAGGCAGCGGCTCGGTCGGCCGCGTGAGCCGAGGCACTCTGCCGATCGATGACTTCGCGGCGATGGCGAGGTCTATACGGCAACATCGACACGGAGGTGAGAAGTGGGAGCAATACACGTCCACGAGTTCATGAGCCTCGACGGTGTGATCGACGCGCCGACGTGGACGTTCGACTACGGCTTCGACCCCAGGATGGGACAGGCCATCGGCGCGCTCACGGAAGGTTCCCGAGGCATCCTGCTCGGGCGCACGACCTACGAGATGTTCGAGCCGGCGTGGTCGACGCGGACCGTGGAGGACGATCCAGGGGCGCCGTTCTTCAACGACACCACCAAGTACGTCGTCTCCGCGACGCTCACTACTACGACGTGGAGGAACTCGAAGATCATCGGGCCGTACGAGTCCGATGCGATCCGCAGCCTGAAGGAGGAGGTCGACGGCGACCTCTATGTCAGCGGCAGCGGCACGCTGGTCCGAGCGATGCTCGCGGACGGCCTGGTCGACGAGCTGCATCTGTTCGTCTACCCGCTCACCCGCGGTTCCGGTCCGCGGCTCTTCCCCGGGGAAGCCGCGCCCGGCAACCTGTCGCTTACGGCCTGTGAGTCGTACGAGAACGGTGTGGTGTACCTGGCCTACCGGCCTCAGGCGTGAACCACCCGCCGCGTCAGGAAGCCACGACCGCGAACGCGACGAGCAACGCAGCGGCTCCGGGGCCGCGCGGCCCTCGAGAGGAGGTCGATGTCGAGAGCGGCTACGTCAGCTCCAGCGGCAGGCCGCATTGTTCGAACAGCCAGGGATCCGGGAAGCCGACGATCCCTGCGATCAGGTCGCCCTCGATTTGCAGCACCATCAGACCGTACGGCCGGTGCCTGCCGTCGTCGCCCCGCGAGTAGGCGGCAAGCGCCGGTTGAAGGTTGGCCGAGGTCGGCAGGAGGCGGATCTCGTCGAGTCGTCCGCCTTGTGGCACGGAGCCGAAGAAGTCGCCGATCGCGCGTGCGCCCGCGACGCGCATCCGCTCCGGCGGCATCGTCATCAATGCGTCCTCGGTCAGCAGCGCCACGAGGCCATCGACGTCCACCGCGTCCCAGGCCGTCATGAACCGTTGTACGAGCGCACGCTCCCGCGCGCCGGGAGCAGGGACGTGGCGGCGCGTCCCTTTCAGGCTGACCCGTGCGCGCTGTAGTGCGCTGGTCACCGCGGCGACCGAATCGTCGAGTGCCTCGGCGGCTTCCTTCGCTGACCAGCCGAGGACGTCGCGCAGGATCAGTACTGCCCTCTGCTTCGGGGGCAGGAGCTGGATCGCGATGATGAATGCGAGTTCGACGGTCTCGCGCGCGACGAGGTCGTCGAGCAGCCGGTCGGGATAGGGCTGCAGATGTTCGAGGTCCTCACTCAACTCGGCGGGCCGTGCACGCCGACGCGAGATGGCGGTGAGACAGACGTTGGTGGCGATGGTGTGCAACCAGGCGCCGAGCTGCGCGCGTGGCTCGTAGCGGTCGGAGCCTTTCCACGCGCGCAACATCGTCTCCTGGAGCGCGTCGTCCGCGTCGTGGAGCGAGCCGAGCATCCGGTAGCAGTGGAGATGGAGCGCCCGCCGGTGTGGCTCGATCAGGAGCGCGAACGCCTGCTCGTCCATCGCCTGCGAGACGCTACCCGGCCGGGGGGCTGGGCGGATCCGCACCGAGCTCCGTCCACGCGCCGGGCGTGAAGGCGCCCGGTAAGCCACCGATAGCCACGAAACGGATCCCTTCCGGGCCCGGAAGGATCTGGCGCAGCTGCTCAGGCCCGACCCGGACCATCGTGCCCGGCCGTAGCTCGAACTCGCTGCCGTCCGCGACGAGCGTCGCGGCACCGCTGAGCGGGATGTAGACCTCCTCCTGGTTCGGGTCGAACGCCTCGGGACCGTGGTTGTGGTTCGGGTAGCCGTCCCAGTCGGGCGGGAGCGTGAAGACCTGCATTCCCCAGGCTGTCACGCCGAGCTCGGCGCGCGCGCGGCGGGCGAGGCCGCCGTAGATCGCCTCCATGTCGTCGATCGACTTGACAGTCACGTCCGGCATCGTGCACCTCCATCATCGAGACAGACTCTTCGGGAGGTTCAACTCGGCCGCCCGTCGAAACTAATCGGTGGACATTTCAGAGCGGCCCGATCGAGCGTTTCCGCGACGAGGTACAGGCCTGCGTCGGCCACTTGCTCGAAGTCAGCGATGCGCCCGGCGCGACGCTCGGCCACCGAGCCTGAGGCAGTCCCGCTCGGCGTCATGTGATATCGCTTTCCGATATGAGCGAGATGGGTGCAGCGCTGCTCGAGGCCCCGTTTCGCCTTCCAGTCGCGCTGCTTCGGAGCGGTCTGGTCGCCAAGTACTTTCGGTCGAATCATCTGGCTTGTCTGCGTTGGTGCGGCTTCGTCGAGGCGCGGCGTGAGCACCGCACCGTCTACAACCGGATCGCCGACAAGCGCGTGCTGAGGATGCTCGCGCTCGCGCACGGACTGCTGGACGACAACGCCGAGCACGTCGCGGCCTGCTGCCGGACCGGCGAGCGATGAGCCGACCCCTCAAGGAGAGCTGATGCCCACACCGATCGACCGTAACGAGCTGCAGCGGCTGATCCGCGAGGAGCACGCGCAGCTTGTCGAAGTTCTGCCGTCGGACGAGTACGAGGACGAACACCTACCGGGCGCGATCAACATCCCGCTCAAGACGCTCGACGCCGAGACAACCCGGCAACTCGATCCCCAAAGGCCGGCGATCGTTTACTGCTACGACTACCAATGAGACTTGAGCCCACGAGCCGCGTCGCGGCTCGAAACCCTCGGCTTCCCTCGCGTCTACGACTACGTCGCCGGCAAAGCCGACTGGGGCTCGTACGGACTCCCGCTCGACGGACACGCGGACAGCAGCACCCGCGTCTCGGGCATCGCGGCAACGGATGTACCAACCTGCCGCCTCGATGAGTTAGTCGCCGATGTCACCGCACGACGTCGCGACGATTGGGACATCTGCGTCGTCACCAACGACGCCGACATCGTGCTCGGCCTACTGGGACGCAGCGCCCTCCACTCCGATCAGAAGACAAGGGTCGAAGATGCGATGACTCCCGGACCGAGCACGACCCGGCCAAGCGCCCGACTAGAGGCGATCACGAAACGAATGCACGACCAGAACCTCACCCGCATCATCGTCACTCGCTGCGATGGGGTTCTCTTCGGCGTGCTACGAGCAGAAGACATCGAGCCGCCAGGCGTCAGTCGCTAAGCCGCTGGTCGAACTTGCCCCGCAGCCA
>WNGE01002154.1_pt1 | contig 24410 bp, 12 predicted proteins | sample 5400651 | NCBI WGS metagenome assembly WNGE01 (sample SAMN13153370, study PRJNA577476) | soil metagenome | isolation source: 60 cm soil or saprolite under grassland replicate 2 | place: USA:California | collected 2016-06-15
GCCCTGGAGAAAGACATCCGCACCTGGATCGAGGGCTGGAATGCTGACCCCAAGCCGTTCGTGTGGAAGAAGACCGCCGAGGAAATCCTCGACTCCCTGGCCCGATATCTTCAACGGATTTCAGGCGCGGGACACTAGCCATTCACCTGTGGTCTGGTGGCGCACAAGCGACATCCCGGCGGCGAATCGCCGCCGCACTCCTTCATGCTCGGGAAGCTGCTGGTAGCGCTTGTAGGCGTCGCGGATCATCCCACGATCTGCATCCGCCCGGCGTCGTCGCTGCTATCCGGAATCTCTAGAAGCTGGATCACATGGCGCAGCTCAGTCCTAGCCGCCTCCTCGGTTGCAAAGCCGCTGCACGTGAGCTGCGGGCGCCCGAACGTCTTGCCCCCCTCGTCGGACAGCGGCACCTCCAGGGCGTACGCACAGGCCGTGCTTCTTCGGGCAGGCCAGCCGCTTGCCCTGATTATTGAAGCGTGGTGGACACTTGCACCGCTTGTATGTGGTGCCCTTCACCGACTCTCCTTCGTGGCGCTTGGACTTCCCGTGTTGTGAAGCTCTGTTTCGAGCTCGGTTAGTAGTTCGCGGGTGATGTGTCCGCGGAGCGCTTGGCGACGACGTGCCGACGCCTTGCCAGCCTGCTCGCTGAGCCGATGGTCGCGCTCCTCGGCCAGCGTCCGGCCCCAAAGGTGAACGGCGGCCAGGTTCACTCGCTCGGGCGTTGTGCCGAGCTTGCGGGCAGCATGCCGCTCGGCGTTGCAGACCTCGTCCAGCGCGTGCTCCAACATGCTCCGGTCGCCTATGCCGAATCGCTTTGCCTCGGCTAGCACGTCTGGGAAACGGTCTGACCTGCGCGGGGGAGTGCCGCGCTTGGCGGGAACGTCTAGGGCTTCCGCTGACTGACCTGGTACTGGCGGCATTGGGTCGTCTTTAACTGCGGCTTTTGGTCACTTGCGTTTTAACCTCGTGGTGGGGGTTGCTGATCTTCTACGGCGTGTCGCCGTGACATGAGCACAGCCACCGCATGATCATCTTCGGGTTCGGTGCAAAGCGACCCGGAGATGAGGGCGGTGGCTGTGGCTTCCAGTATGGCGTTGTTACCCGCGGCCATGCGGCCGGATGCGGCGGCGGTGCGGATGGCGGAATTTCGGGCCGGGTGGTATGGGTGCCTGGAGCGGTGGGCCGATGCGCTGTTCGAGCTGACCGACGCGGTGCTTTGCGCGGGCGGGCCGGTGAGGTCGTTGCCGCGGCTGTCGCTGGAGGCGGTGATGCGCCGCGGGCATGGCAGCGCGTACGCGGCGCTGGCTGACGGCCAGATCGACGTCGGCGCGCTGGCTGGCTTGCTGGCCGCGCACCGCCCGGCCGGCTGGCCGCTGGTGTTCGCGGTGGATGCCACGACCTGGCCGCGCTGCGCGGCGGAGACCTCGCCGGGCCGGGGGCTGTACTACCACCCGTCCCGGCAGACCAGGGGCAAGCCAGTGGTTCCGGGCTGGTGCTATCAGAAGGTCAGCCAGCTGAACTTCGCCCGTGACTCGTGGACCTGGCCGGCCGGTACCCGCCGGATCCATCCCGGCGAGGATCATGCGGTGGCCACGGTGGCCCAGGTCCGCGCCATGGCGGCCCGGCTGGGTGACACCGGTCCGGTGCCGTTGTTCTGCTTCGACGCCGGATCCAGCTATGACCCGGCCACGTTGTCGCACGGGCTGGCCGGCGACCGGGTACAGCTGCTGGTACGGCTGCGCAAAAACCGGGTGTTGTTCCACGACCCGCCGCCGCGGGTCCCCGGTGCCTGGGGGCCGGCCCCGCCGCCACGGCACCCCATTTGACCTGAAGAACCCCCTCACCTGGGGCACCCCGGATGCCTAGCTGGCCACCACCGACCCGGTCTATGGCAGGCTCACCGTGCGCGCCTGGGCTGAGCTGCACCCGGTCATCCGCCGTCACGGCCGCTGGGCGGGCCAGGCCACGGCACCGATCATGCGCGGCTGGGTGATCCGGGTAGAGGCGGCCCGGCTGCCCAAACCCACCGGCAACACCCTCAACACGCTATGGCTGTGGTGGTCCGGCCCAGCCGGGGCAACCCCGGACCTGGACCTGTGCTGGCGGGCATACACCCACCGGTTCCACATCGAGCACGCCATCCGGTTCGACAAAACCACCCTCGGCTGGACCACCCCGGCGATGCGCCACCCAGAACAAGCCGAGCGGTGGACCGCGATCATCAACGCCGCCTACGCCCAGCTCGTCCTCGCCCGCCCGCTGGCCGCCGACCACCGGCTGCCCTGGGAACACCCCCGGCCCCCCAACCAGCTCACCCCCGGCCGGGTCCGCCGCGACTTTCCCCGGCTATGGGCATCCATGCCCCCGCAGGCAAACCCCCGAAAACCCAGCCACCCCGGCCCCGGGCGGCCCAAAGGGCGCCCCGCACCCCGCGCCAAACGCCACCCAGTAATCAAAAAAGCAGCCTGAACCACCGGTCCAGCCTTAAAACGCAAGTGGTCATTTCGTCCCATTAAGCACGTTATGGTTCTCGATCTTTCTTGAGTCAACCGGTGCGGGCACGTGGACGTCGGTATGAGTGTGCTTGCTCTGCGTAGCGCCGTCGCAGCGGCTTGTTTCGTGCGGACGCCAACGACTGTCAGGCGCCTGTGGCAGACTCCCAAGCTGTGACCGGCTGTGACCAGCCCAAGCCCCAACGGACCAACGTCCCTGGCCGGTCGCATCAAGATCAACTAGACTGAGATAAAACCCGAGGAACTATGCAGCACGATCAACATAACCGGCTCGTCAACTTCATCTGGGGCATCGCCGACGATGTGCTGCGCGACCTCTACGTGCGGGGTAAGTACCGCGACGTCATCCTGCCGATGACGGTCCTGCGCCGCATCGATGCCGTCCTCGAGCCCACCAAGGACGCCGTGCTCGACATGAAGAGGGCGCTCGACCAGGCCGACATCGAGAACCAGGACCAACCACTGCGAGAGGCCGCCGGGCACGCCTTCTACAACACGTCGCGCTTCACGTTGCGGGATCTCAGATCCAGGACAAGCCAGCAGCAGCTGCGCTTTGACTTCATCGACTACCTCGACGGCTTCTCGCCGAACGTTCAGGACATCCTCGATAAGTTCGAGTTCCGCAACCAGATCCCGAAGCTCTCAAGGGCCGACGCTCTCGGGGCGCTCATCGAGAAGTTCCTCGACCCGGCCGTCAACCTCAGCCCTTATCCCATCAAGAACCCGGACGGCTCAATCCGGCACCCTGGCCTTGACAACCATGCCATGGGCACGATCTTCGAGGAGTTGGTGCGCCGCTTCAACGAGGAGAACAACGAAGAGGCCGGTGAGCACTGGACGCCCCGTGACGCCGTCAAGCTCATGGCCAACCTGATCTTCCTGCCTATCGCTGGCCAGGTGCAGTCCGGGACCTACCTTGTGTATGACGGCGCGTGCGGCACCGGCGGCATGCTCACCGTCGCGGAAGAGACGCTTCACTCGCTGGCTGACGAGCACGGCAAGCAAGTCGTCACGCACCTTTACGGCCAAGAGATCAACTCCGAAACCTATGCCATCGCCAAGGCCGACCTCCTGCTCAAGGGCGAGGGCGAGGCAGCCGACAATCTCGTGGGCGGCCCCGAGTACTCCACGCTCTCCAATGACGCCTTTCCCTCCCGCGAGTTTGACTTCATGCTCTCCAATCCGCCCTACGGCAAGAGCTGGAAAGGCGACCTGGAGCGCATGGGCGGTAAGAGCGGCATCAAGGACCCTCGCTTCGTCATCCAGCACGCAGGCGACCCTGACTACTCTCTAGTCGCCCGCTCCAGTGATGGCCAGCTGCTCTTCTTGGTCAACATGCTGTCCAAGATGAAACACGTCACCAAGCTCGGCAGCCGCATCGCTGAAGTCCACAACGGCTCCAGTCTCTTTACTGGGGACGCAGGCGGAGGTGAGAGCAACATCCGCCGCTGGATCATCGAGAATGACTGGCTCGAAGCCATCGTGGCCTTGCCGCTCAACATGTTCTACAACACTGGCATTGCCACCTACATCTGGGTACTCACCAACCGCAAGCCAGAGCACCGCCGCGGCAAGGTGCAACTCATCGACGCCACGGCCTGGTTCAAGCCGCTGCGTAAGAACCTCGGCAAGAAGACCTGTGAACTTTCCGAGTCCGACATCAAGACCATCTCCGACACGTTCCTCGCGTTCCAGGAGACCGAGCAGTCCAAGATCTTCCCCAACGAGTTTTTCGGCTACCACAAGGTCACCGTCGAGCGGCCACTTCGTCTGCATGGCATCGACCCGGAGCGGGTCTACTCGCCCAAGGACATCAAAGCCATGAAGGCTGACGCCTTGGTCGACGAATCTGCCCCACCCGTGATCAGGAAGATCCACAAACGCGGCGCCGTCTCCGATCCGCTGCGCGGGTTGTTCGAAGTCTCCATCCATGGCAAGCCGTGCATTGTGGAGTACGAGCCAGACACCGACCTGCGCGATAGCGAACAGGTGCCGCTCGCCGAACCCGGCGGCATCGACGCATTCATCAAGCGGGAGGTATTGCCCTACGCGTCAAATGCATGGTACGACCCATCGAGCATCAAGATTGGCTACGAGATTAGTTTCACGCGCTATTTCTACAAGCCGCAGCCGTTGCGCTCGCTGGATGAGATCCGCGCCGACATCGTCGCGCTGGAGAAGGAGACCGAGGGCTTGCTGGGCGAGATCATCGGGGAGGGCCACCGATGATTCGCGATCTCAAGCCCTATTCCACCTACAGAAATCCTGGCGTTCAGTGGCTGAGAAAAGTCCCCGAGCACTGGGAGATCAGAAAGCTTAAGTTCGAGGTGTCCTTTCAGGGCGGGGGTACTCCTGCAAAAGCGGACGAGGCCTACTGGAATGGCGCCATTCCGTGGGTCTCCCCAAAGGACATGAAACATCGGACCATTTTTGATGCTGCCGACCACATCACAGACCACGCGGTCAAGTCAAGCGCAACAAACCTGATTGCTCCAGGAGCCGTCCTTGTAGTTGTACGGTCCGGGATCTTGCGTCGGTCAATCCCCGTTGCCATCAATGCTATGGAAGTGGCCCTAAATCAGGATATGAAAGCTTTGCGACCAAGAGGCCGACTCCTACCAGCGTATCTACAATATCTGATTGAGGGCAACCAGAACGAGCTGCTTATCGAATGGACTAAGCAAGGCGCCACCGTCGAGAGCATAGAGCACGAATTGATGGCCAACTCTCGCGTTCCCATTCCGTCCGTGCGTGAACAATCGGCCATAGTGCACTTCCTTGACTATGCCGATCGACTCATCCGCCGCTACGTCCTTGCCAAGCGGAAGCTAGTCAAGATACTCGAAGAGCACAAGCAGGTGGTAATTCAGAATGCCGTCGTTCACGGTGTTCGTGGCACTGTAACCTTGAAGCAATGCGGCGTGGACGGCCTAGGCGATCTGCCAGAGAGTTGGGCAGTCAGGCGCATAGCCTCATTCAGCCCAATGGTTACCAACGGATGGGTCGGACCAACACGAGACATTCTTCGCGATTCCGGTACACCCTACATTCAATCTCTTCATATTAAGAACGGGAAAGTTCAGTTCAAGAAGAAATTCTTTGTAGACCCTGATTGGCTAGCCAAACATGAGAAGATTCGCCTGAAAACTGGCGATGTAGTAGTTGTTCAGACGGGCGATATCGGTCAAGTGGCGTGCATTCCACGGGATTTTGAAGGAGTGGGATGCCACGCGCTTATTATTATCCGCACGAAAAGCGATGTGATGAAGGGTGAGTTTCTCGACCTGGTTCTTCGCTCTAAATACGGATTCAATGCTCTTAAGAAGATGCAAACAGGCGCCCTTCATCCACATCTAAATTGCACTTGGGTGCGTGAAATCTTTGTCCCCGTGCCGCCTATGGAGGAGCAAGAGTGGATTGTTCGTGAGGTCGGTAAGCGCGTTGAGAACCTTAATCTTGCGATAGCAAGGACAAGAGACGAGATTGATCTGGTCCGCGAGTACGGCACTCGCCTGATCGCAGACGTCGTCACCGGCAAGCTCGATGTACGCGAGGCAGCGGCCAACCTGCCGGACGAGGCCGAGGAGCCGGAAGAGCTCCTGCTTGTGGATGAGGCGTTGACCGGCGGCGACGAGGCCGAGCTAGCGTCGGAAGAGTTGGCCGAGGAGGAGGTGGTCGGTTGAGCACAGATATCAGCGAGAAGGGGCTGGAGACACTCATTGTCGACCACCTGACCTCTGCCGACGGTGGCTGGGTTGCAGGCGACCCCAAGGACTATGAGCGTGAGTACGCCGTCGGTCTCTTCCACATGACAGCCTTTCTTCGCGCCACGCAACCGGAGACAGCCGACGCTCTCGACCTTGACCACGACAGCCGGACGAGGCGAAAGTTCCTGGCCCGGCTCCAGGGCGAGATCACCAGGCGCGGCGTGATTGATGTGCTGCGCAAGGGCATCAAGCATGGGCCGCATGAGGTTGACCTGTTCTACGGCTCACCGAGCGCCGGGAACCTTCCGGCAATTGAGCGTTATGCGGCCAACCGGTTCAGCGTTACGCGCCAACTGCGCTACAGCCGTGACGAAACCCAGCTCGCCCTCGACCTCGCCCTGTTCATCAACGGTCTGCCCGTAGCCACCTTCGAGCTAAAGAACAGCCTGACCAAGCAGACCGCTGAGGACGCGGTTGAGCAGTACAAGCGCGACCGCGACTCGCGTGAGCTGCTGTTTCAGTTCGGCCGCTGCATGGTGCACTTCGCGGTGGATGACCAGGTGGTGCGCTTCTGCACTGAGCTGAAAGGCAAGGCCTCGTGGTTCCTGCCGTTTGACCAGGGCTACCAGGACGGCACCGGCAATCCGCCGAATCCCCAGGGTCTCAAGACCGACTACCTGTGGAAGCGCATCCTTACGCCAGCCAGCCTGACGAACATCCTGGAAAACTACGCACAGATCGTGGTGGAGAAGGACCCGAAGACCGGCAAGAAGACGCGCAAGCAGGTCTTCCCTCGCTATCACCAGCTTGATGTCGTCCGCAAGCTTCTCGACGACGGCGAGACGCTTGGGGTCGGCCAGCGCTACCTTATCCAGCATTCAGCTGGTAGTGGCAAGTCCAACTCCATCGCCTGGCTAGCCCACCAGCTAATCGGCCTGGAGCACAACCACCGGCGGGTCTTCGACTCCATCATCGTGGTGACCGACCGAATACTCCTGGATAGGCAGATCCGCGACACCATCAAGCAGTTCGTCCAGGTGGGCTCCACGGTCACGCACGCCGAGCACTCGGGCGACTTGCGGGAGGGCATCAAGGCTGGCAAGAAGATCATCATCACGACGGTCCAGAAGTTTCCCTTCATCTACCAGGAGATCGGGGACTCACACCGCGGCCACACCTTCGCCATAATCATTGACGAAGCGCACTCCAGCCAGGGCGGCCAGGCCACGAGCCGGATGAGCCAGGCACTGTCGGCGGTTGGAGCGGGCGATGACGTCGAAACGGCGGAAGACGCTATCAACCGGGTCATGGCCTCGCGCAAGATGCTGCCGAACGCAAGTTACTACGCCTTCACCGCCACACCGAAGAACAAGACGCTGGAGACGTTCGGCGAGCCGTATCAGGCGGGCGGCCAAACCAAGCACCGGCCTTTCCACAGCTACACCATGAAGCAGGCCATCCAGGAGGGCTTCATCCTCGACGTTCTAGCCAACTACACGCCGATCAACAGCTACTACAAGCTCGTCAAGACCGTTGAGGCCGATCCCGAGTTCGATACCAGCAGGGCCAACAAGAAGCTCCGCCGCTACGCCGAAAACAACGAACACGCCATCCGTCTCAAGGCCGAGATCATGGTGGACCACTTCCATGACCACGTCCTGGCCATGAACAAGATCGGCGGCAAGGCGCGGGCCATGGTGGTAACAAGCAGCATCGAGCGCGCGATCAGCTACCACTTCGCGATCAGCGCCTACCTTAAAGAACGAAAGAGCCCTTACCGGGACATCGTTGCCTTCTCAGGCGAGCCGGAGTACGACGGCGAGAAGGTCAGCGAGGCCAAGCTCAACGGGTTCCCGAGCCGTGAGATTGCCGACCAGATCCAAGCAGACCCTTACCGCTTCCTGGTCTGCGCCGATAAGTTCCAGACCGGCTACGACGAGCCGCTGCTTCACACGATGTACGTAGACAAGCCATTGTCGGGCATCAAGGCGGTCCAGACCCTCTCCCGGCTCAACCGCGCCCACCCGCAGAAGCATGATGTCTTCGTGCTTGACTTCGCCAACGACCCCGAGACCATCCAGAAGTCGTTTGAGCAGTACTATCGAACCACACTTCTCAGCGAGGAGACCGATCCCGATAAGCTACACGATCTGAAGGCCGACCTCGACGGCTACCAGGTCTACGACCAGCAGCAGGTCGACGACTTCGTCGGGCTCTACCTCGGCAATGCCAGCCGCGAGTTCCTCGACCCGATCCTCGACGCGTGCGCCGCGACCTACACGGAGCAGCTCGACGAGGACGGCCAGGTTGATTTCAAGGGCAAGGCCAAGGCCTTCGTCCGCACCTACAGTTTCCTCGCCGCGATCCTGCCGTACACCAACGCCGACTGGGAAAAACTGTCGATCTTCCTGAACTTCCTCATACCCAAGCTGCCCGCGCCGAAGGAAGAAGACCTCTCGCGCGGCATCCTCGAAACGGTCGACATGGACAGCTACCGAGTCGAGAAGCAGTCCACCATGAAGATCGCGCTCGCCGACGAGGACGCGGAGATCGGGCCTGTGCCGGCTTCGGGCGGCGGCCGCATGCGTGAGCCCGAACTAGACCTGCTGTCCAACATCGTTAAGACCTTCAACGAGCAGTGGGGCAACATTCAATGGACCGACGCCGATCGGGTGCAGCGCCTGATCTCCGAGGACATACCGGCCCGGGTCGCAGCTGATGGCGCCTATCGGAACGCCATGAAGAACAACGACAAGCAGAACGCCCGCATCGAGCACGACAAGGCTCTCGCCAGGGTGATGACCGCAGTCCTCAAGGACGACACAGAGCTGTTCAAGCAGTTCAGCGACAACGAATCATTCAAAAAATGGCTCTCCGACTCGATCTTCGCCGTGACCTATGAAGAGGCGGGGCAGAGATCTGCTTGAATAAATGTGAGGCCTTAAGACTTTTAACGGATAAGCTATGACAAATCCTGGCCTTATTAATCGTAATGACCTCCTTCAGTGGGCTGACACAGTCACGGCAAGGAGGGAGCTTCCGCGGTTGCTACGACGGCTCATTTTGGAGACAGGTCGCGGTGTGTTGCAACTCGGCTTCCCTGCTGGCGAAGGCGTAGCGGCGGGCGGCTGGGACGGCACTCTCATTGCGGTGCAGGCGAGACCTCCCTACATCCCTGACGGCCTCTCGGTCTGGGAGCTTAGCGTCGAGAAGGCAGTGGGGGCGAAAGCCGACAGGGACTACAACAAAATGGCTCGGCAAGAGAGATCCGCAACGATAGTTTGAAGATCCGGACTACTGGTTCGGTGACCGTGTGGGTGCCGAAAACGGGAGAAGGACTCCAGGTCGGTCCAGTCCACGGCCAGCGACGTGCTGGCGTCCTTGGATTCCTGCGGGATGGACGCCTCGAGCAGGTCATCGCAGGTGCCCGCCAAGGCGGCGGAGGGGACCCCGTCCGGCTCGTGCTTGCCGAGGGCGTCCGCGACCAGGCTGAAGGTGTACTCGGTCTGCCGGTAGGTGAGCAGGTGCGGGCCGTGCTCGCAGTCCGCGAGCACGCCGAGCCGCCACAGGTCATCGGCGGGCAGGCTGATGAGTGCCTGGTGCACCCTGGTCAGGTGCGCGGGCCGGTGACCGGCCTGGGCCAGGCACATGCCGGCCAGCAGGGTGCGCACCTTCAGCTGCCGGGCCCGCGACCCGATGGGGAGTATCGCCTCGATCCGCGGCGCGACGCCGGAGGCGTCGATGACCTCCTCGAACGCCGCCAGCGGAATCATGGCCGGGCGGCCCCGAGCAGCCGGACCGCCTGCTCCTCGCCGGCCGGCTCCAGCCCGGCGACGAGATCCCCCAGGCGCTGGGAGCAGCTGATCCCGGCCGCGTGCATGAACGTGGCCAGCCCCAGCAGGCCCGCGACATCGGCCAGCCAGGTCGCGCGCAGCCGGGAGGTGTCCAGCCGCGGCAGGCCGCCCCCGCCGTCCAGCGCGGCGATCACCGGGTTCGTGATGTTCCGGCGGGCCGGATCGGCGCCGCCGCAGGCCAGCCCGGCGCCGGCGAACTCCGCCGCGGCCAGGCACGCGCCGCACTACACCACGACTCGAACCCGGCCGCGGCCCATCGTTCACTTCCCACCTATACGACGTCAAATACGTGATCGCCTGCGACGCCGGGCCGGGACCAGGCCGAATCCGCAGCCCGCACGTCTGGCCGACCCGGATGAAGCGCGTAGTGGACATCATGCACTCCCGTGGACAGCATGGCGGACGCACCCCGTTGTTCACTGCGAGAGAAAACGGCAAGCTGGACGGGATGGTGTACGTCTACCTCGGAATGATCGATCAGCGGCTTCCTGTGCCCGTAGCAGATCTCGTTCCGCGATCAGTCGTCGCTGACTACCCGACCAACTTCGCCGCCATGGACGACCGATCCTTGACTGCGCTCACCACACGTGGAGAGCAACTCACTCGCTTGCTCATAAGCCACTACTGCCCAGATCTGTGAGCCAAAAGAAGAATGAAGGTTCTCAGCGCGGACGGCATATCAGGACGCTGCAACCTGCGGTTTCCCGCCGCCTCTCAGTTATGGTCGCTCGACCCGGTCTCATACTGATGGCATTTCCCACGCCCAAAGCTGCTGGATCGTTGTTGATGCTGCCGTTGAGCACCACGAAGGTCGAAGTCAGCAGCGAGAGGCGTGGTGGCACAAGCGGTGAAGCGGCGAGCTGACCCGTGGCACTCGTTCTGGCCAGACATGACCTCTGCCTCCGAGGGAGTGGTGCCGAGACTCGCCTACAACTGGTGCCTGTTCTCACCTGCTAGCCAATCTCCGAATTCCTGCGACCGATCATCCTCCCGGCATGCCCACTCCTCGCGGGTGGCCGCCAGTTGCCAGGTGCCGCAACATCGCTCCCGTCCGTCCTCACCGGCCGGTGACGCGAGCAGCCCACCCCGAATCTCCGCAGCGAGGGTGCGCTCCAGTTCGCCACCGGACATGGGGTCGCGGTGATGACTCGGCGGCTGGCCACCATGGGCGAGACCGGGCACCCCGCATCGGCCCGCGCTGGTGGATCCCAGGAAGCGCAGACGTGGCGCTCATCACTGACAGACCCAGGGCCTACCCTTCTCAGTTGCGGCCAGCCAAGCCAAGTCAAATCGGATCAGCGATGGAGGTGTCGCAGTGACCGGCGAGACCGCTCGACGCGCTGACGAGATTCTGGACGTTACGCGACGCCGCATCGAGATCTTTGGTGATGCAGGCGACGCATGGCGCTTTGCTGCCAGCCTCAAGTCGATCAGCGAGGACACGGCTCAAGAGTACGAGGGACGAGCAGTCCTGGAGTTGATTCAAAACGGGCACGATGCGATCGGGCGCGAGTCATCCGAAAGGATCCATGTTCTCCTGAACACGGACGACGCGGAGCCTGCGCTTTATGTTGCCAACGACGGGGTGCCGTTCAGCTCATCGAACTTCCTCGCGATCATCGGCTTCGGTCTCTCCGACAAGAGCGCGGGCGAGGGCATCGGCAACAAGGGGCTCGGCTTCAGAAGCGTGCTGCGCCTGACCGACCGTCCCGAGGTTTACTCCCGCGATCCCGACGACCCTTCGGATCGCGGATTCTCCGGCTACAGTTTCCGGTTCCCCACGGATGACGAGCTGGCGGGTCTCACCGAGGACGAGCAACTGGGTAAACGGCTGGTCGCTGAAGTCTCGCCCCTTGACTTGCCCGTGCCCGCCGTTGTCGAGGATCCACAGGTGCTGAGATTCGCGACAGAGGGCTTCGCCACAGTCATAAAGCTGCCACTGCGTGACGCCGGGGCCGTTGCCGACGCCAGGCGTCAGGTCGAGGATGCGGCAAGCGCTGAGGCACCGATCCTGCTGTTCCTCAGTTGCATCACGAGCCTCGAACTCACCGTGCTGTCGCAGGGCGAGGACATCGAGAGGGTCTGCCTGACCCGGTCCGAGAGTCCCGCGTCGTCGATAACGGCGGACTGGGTGAGAGACGTCGATCTCGGTTCGCAGGGCCGATATCTGCTGGCACGCCGCCAGACCAGCCCGGAGCTGCTCAGGGAGGCGATCCGAAGAAGTGTCGCTGGACGCCAGGTCGATGCCCGATGGCTGGATTGGGACGGCGAAGCGTGGGTTGGGGTTGCTATCCGGCTCGACGAGCCGCTCGGGTCGGGAATGGTCTACACGTTCCTTCCCATGGAGGAGCCATCCCCGCTGGCCGCCCACGTCCACGCGCCCTTCTTCACGAAGCTCGCGCGGCGCGAGTTCGGTCTGGATGTCCCGCTCAACAGCTATCTGATGGGTGAGATCGCGGCCACGTGCTTCCGGTTGCTGCGAGTGCTACGTGGTGTTGGCGACCACGCCACGGTGGCGCCTCTTGTGGTCGACCTTGCGGCGTGGAATCCCCCCCAGCACAAATTCCTCGTCCGGGCGTGTGCTGACGCAGGCTCGACCCTGGAGACCGAACCGGTTGTGCCCGTGGCCGGTATTGCCGAGTGGTCCTCTCTCACAGAGGGGTACGTGTGGCCGACGCGGCTGAAGGCACTCGCCGTCATCTCGGCAGAAGCGGTGGCAGCCCTGGGCTGCCGGATTCTCGATCCGCGAGTGGGGGCGGACCGGCAGAACCGCTTGGTCGCCCTGCACCGCGCGGTTCTCGGGACCGAGATGGAGGCCACTGCTGAGACCCTGGCGACCTGGGTCGAATCGCTCGCTGATTCCCTGCGATCGCCGGGCGACGTGGCAATGGATAGGTGGGCGAGCTTCTATGACGAGCTGGCGATCGCGTTCAGCGGCGGGTCGGCAACGGCGCTGCGGGGCCGCTCGATCATCCTCGATCAGGATTCTCGGCTGCAGGCCGCGATGGGTTCAGAGCGTGACGACCGCCGGGCTCCGCAGTTGTTCTTCTCTCCTTCCGTCGATGACGAGGGAACCGACGCGACTGCCGCGAAGTTGCCCAGGCCGCTCGCCACCCGCATCGTGTACACCCACCCGGATATCCCGTGGACAACTACCGAGCCGGTTCGCCGCCGCCGCCCCGGCAGGAATTTCCTCGAATCGAGCGGGTTGGTCCGTGAGTACCGGACTGATCAGCTCCTGGCAGTGCTCCGTGACCTGCTGACGCACCGTCCGAGCGACCGCGTGCGAGTCGCGGCTCTGGAGTTCGGCTGTTCGCTCTTCCCGACACTGAACGAGGCGCAACAGGCCGTACTCACCGATGTTCCGTTCGCCGTACCGACTGCCGACAGCCGATGGCTGCCTGCATCGGAGGCTGCGTTCTCTCGATCATGGGGGACAGACAGCGGAGTTCTGCTCGGCCAGCTCCTGGAGTACGCCACCGATGCGACCCCTACCCTTCGAGCCGTGGCGGACCGCCTCATTGCGAGCCCGGCAGATTGGCCCAGCCGCCGCCACGATCGAACTCGGTGGGAGACGTTCCTCCGTGCGATCGGTGTTCACGATGGATTGCCGTTGATTCGATCTGCCGTGGAAGGACGAGACGGCGGCCAATTGCGGGCCTCGTACCTCAGCGCCAGCCTTGGCCTCGCCCCCAGTCTTGCCGAGGCGTGGGAGCAAGACGTCACCCGACGTTGGCAAGGTGGCGCCCATCCCTACACGCGCTACCGGTTGTCGGCACCGCTCGCGGTTCTGCCGGGGGCTGGCGAGGTGGAAGCTCTGGAGGAGGAGGCTCGGGAGATCTTTGCACGGTTGCTGGTGCGGGGTCTCACGGTCTGGCCGAGCGACACCTATGAACTCACAGTGTCACGGCAGGAGCGCCGCACGGACCAGCAGGATCCACACAGGTGGCCCACTCCGGTCAGCTCATACATTCGTAATGGGTCGTGGATCCCGGTCGAGGGGACCGACGATGACGAGGGCGAGCGCGCGTACGTGCGCACGACTGACACTTGGCTGTCGGTGGGCGGGCCACTGCCTCGATTTGTGCCGCCGATCCTGCAGTCGGTCCGAAGCGTCATTGGCAGCGGGCACGCGCTCAGGCAGCTTCGGACTCTGGGCATCCGGATCTGGGACGAAGCGCAATACTGCGGAGACGTTCTCCGCCAGCTGCCTGAGCTGCTGCAGGACGGCCACGTCGCGCCACACCATGCGGCGTCCTTCAAGAAGCAGTGTCGGCTGGCGTGGGACAACCTCGTCAACGATCCTGCGCGGTGGCCCTGGGGCGACGATGAGGCGCCGACCGTGGTGGTGACGGAACATGCACAGATCCGCACGCTCTCCCTCGACCCGGGAGGCACGGTCTTCGTTCCCAATGAATCAGACCAGACAAAGCAAGCGCTCTTTGGCCTGACGCCGCAGCCAGTGCTCGTGGTGGATCCTGAGCGGGGCCAGGCAGTCGCCGACATGATGAGGGAACATCGGCTTAGGATCGTGCCGACCTCCGACGTGACGGTGGAAGTCTTCGGCGATGACCAGCTCATCACCCCAGGCCCCGATCTGCCCGCCCTAGTCGCCGACGATCGGCAGTGGGTGACCACGGTTGTCGCTCTGGTGGCCGAGCTGAAGGCCGGACCATTCACCCACCACACTGAGCAGAGCATCCGGCAACTCATCGACCGTCTGCGGAAGATCAGGCTCGTCCGAGTGGAGCACGTGCGGCTCGTTCTGGGGGACGACGAGATTGAACCGCCTGAGCAGGCGACGAGCCTTCCGATTGACGATGAGACTGCGCCCACCGTCGTCGCATGGATGGGCGAAGGCTCGGTGTTCGAGGGCCTGGAGCAGTGCGCCGAGTCGATCGCGTACTTGATCGGGCAACCGCAACTCGCCGCGGCGCTGCAGCTCGCGTTCGCGCGGCTCGGCCGGTCTGGCGTTGCGACCCCGACGAAACATCTGGACGATCAGGCTCTGGCCCAGGCGCTCCAGGTGAGCGAGGGCCAGATCCGAGAGTCTCGGGCTGACCTCCGTGGCCCGCTCTTCGACCTCGTGGATCGGATACGGGTCCTGCTGGCTTACTTCGGTGGCGCCGAGAATGTCGCTGCATTCGACGCCGCGGCGCGAGATGCCCCCGACGAGGAAGCGATCACGGCGGCCCTCGCGGCCTGGAACGACGTCCTCCCGGTGGAAGCTGCAGAACTGGTCGACATCTGCAACCAGCATCCAGGTTTCGCTGTCCTGCGCGACGCCCTGAACCTCGACTTCGTGCGCTTCAACGACGCACTTGAAGGGGTCGATCCGCCCTATCCTCCGCTGCGCCATCCGGAGCAACACGAGCGAGCGATGGCTCGATTCGTCGAGGCTCACGGGCAAGCCATCCTCAACCGCCTTCGCGAAGCGTACGTGCCGGTTGCACTGGATGGAGGAGACCTGACCGCCTACGGCGAGGCCCGCCGCCTCGCAGGACTGGAAGCCGACCCGGCCTGGCTGGACCTGTACGCTGAGCCACCCGACGAGCTTGTGGCACAACAGGTCGGCACGTGGCTGTCCGGGCACGGGGCGAGCACCGATCTGGCTCGCCAGCGCGAGCTGGCCGATGTCAGCGACCTGCGATCTCTCAACTTTGCGCGCCTCGATGATGTCGTGCGTGACGCGGAGATCCGCATTCGCGCCTGGGCCCGCAAACACGGTGTAGTGATCCCCGCTGGATGGAATGCGCCGATGAGCGGGGCGAGGTCAGCGCTGGAACGGTCATACCGGGCGGACTTCTCTGAGTTGAACGCGGACCAGGTCCTTGACCTGGTGGCCGAGGCGCTCGGTTGGCCGGACCAGATGCTCCAGACCCTGGACCTGGCAGCGCTCGGCCTTGATGCGTCGGATCTCCTGTCCAGGGACCAAGCCGACGCCGAGGATCGCCGACGCCGTCAGCACGATCGCACGCATCTTCGGGTTGATGGGCACGAGGTCTCGGTAGACGTGGAGCACCTGGGAAGTCTGGCTGACAGCGTTGCGGCGAGTCTCACTGAGGAGTTGCTTGCGCAGTCTGGGAAGGTGACGCTCGCGAAAATACCGAGCGCCAGGCCAAGCGGCTCCCAGGGCGGGCGTGGGCTGGCTGTGGCTCGGGTGCCGCGCATGAGCGAGGAGCAGCGAACGGGACTGGGGCTGATTGGTGAGGTAATCGCTCGCGCATGGCTCGAACGACACTACGGCAACGTCGAGTGGGTCTCCGGCTATCGCAACATCGTCCTGGGCGATGACGTCGGGTCGGACAGCCGCGGCTACGACTTCCTCGTGCAACGCGGAGGGAGCAGGCGCTTGTACTACGAAGTCAAGGCGCTGGTGAGCGAGGCACCCGAGATTGCGGAGTTCGAACTCGGCGAGACGGAGGTCGTGGCAGCCCAGCGACACCGGGACGCCTACCGCATCCTGCTCGTCTGCGCCGTCCTCGACTCCACGTCGCGACGGATCCTTGAGCTGCCCAACCCGCTCGGGGCACGGGGAGCCGGGCGCTACACGTTGCTGGGCCGCGGATTGCGCTACCGCTGCGCTGTCGCCGGTACGTGATGCCGGCCGAGATCGCGAGTATGGACACGCTTGTTGCGTGCTAAGTGGTGGTCGTGCACGGCTGACCGTGAAGCGCATTCGGACCGGCGCGGGATTCAGCGGTACGGCTCGACCGCGCGCAAGGATCGCGGCTCTAGACGCGAACGCAATCGCCGTCCCATCTCAGCTGGTGGCACGGCCGTTGCTGTGCGGGTGCAGGATCTGCAGTGCAGGCTCGGCGCCCGTCAGGTATCCGACCGGGTACCTGAACCAGCATGATGGCCTACGTCCGCTCATCGGTTCGAAGATGCCGCGCTGGCTCGCATGCCCGATGATGTCACCCAGAGTGACGCCGCTTGGCCCCACTGCGCTGGCGCCAGTGGGCACGTATCACATGTGCGCCGTCTGGCGAATGGGTTGCACTGACCAGAACGTGATGCCTGATTCTCGCTCTAGTGGCATATGTGCCATTCAGATGCCACTGCGACCGAGAAGATGTTACGGGAAGTTAGACCCCACAGGAGTTCTGTAGGTTCTCGCCGCGCATGGCATACCAGGGTGCCGGGAGCTGGGATTTCTCCTGGTTCTCAGGCCGTGACATTAAGGCCCGCGTCTCCGGGGAGCGGCATTTTCTTGGCCCTGCCACGATGGCTTGCCCGGGTGATCTGGTCCCGCTCGTCACGGGCTTCCCGCTGAGCGCCCGGACAGCGCCGATGATCTTCGTGTCGATGTGGCCCCGGCCTGGCTCGGCGACTTGGACCTCCTAGCGGGCGACGGCGCGATCGCCGAATCTCGGCCTGGCGCTGGCTGTGCCCGGGGGTCGCCTTTTGCATGTGCCGGGATCCGGGGATCCACGAAGCGGGTGTATCGGCCGCTTTCCGCGGCGCTGCGCTGACGATTCCACGGCCAGTTCCGTCGCAGCCGCCCGAATCGTACGGCGCGGCGGTTCACGCCTCCAGCTGCTGCTGCACGTGAAGGGCACGCTCATCGCCGTCGGCGGCCAGCCTGTCCAGCAGGTGTCGTGCCTCGTCCACTGCCGGGCCCGAGGACGAGTTCGTGAGGACGGCCTGAAGGAAAGGCACGGCGAACCGGCTCTCGCGCCTGATTTCGCCCAGATTCTCGCCCAGCACTGAAAGCACCGGGCGGATCGATATCTCATGACCGAACCCGAACAGCCGCGCGGAGAATAGGATGGCTCTGTCGGCAAGCCGGGCGTGTCCCCTGAATGCGCTGAACCACCGGAGCCCGAGGTCCACCAGCTCCCGCAGCGGCCATCGCGGCCCGTCCGGGGCCGGTACCAGCAGCAAGGCTTCGTCAAGATCGTCAATGTCGCGGTGGTAGGGGCGCTTGCCGCGGGCGTCACGTGGAGACAGGTCCCGGGCATCGGGGAGGAGCCGGTCGAGGATCTGGGGCCAGATTGCGAACAGCCGGGCCGTTCTGGCATCCGTCGTGGCCGCCGCAGGGAGCTGGTGCAGCAGACCGCGCAGATCCTCGCCGACGTGCGCAAAGGCGTTCAGGCGAGCGGGCAGCGCATCGATGTCACCGTCCAGGATCCGCGCCGCCAGCGCGCCGTCGATCGCCCGCCGCCACCGGTCGGTGCGGTGATAGCGATGCCGGGCGTACCGCCGTGGCCAGGCCCGCTCGTCATAGCCGATGAGGACACCGAGGATCTGGCTGGCTGCGCGGCCGTGCGGGCATTGGACGGGCTGCCCGTCGGTGAGCAGGTCCACGGCGTAAGACGCGATGGCGACGTCGAGCACCATGTCATCTGACACTCCGAGCAGGTCTTCCAGCGGCTCAGGCAGTGTCGCCCGCGGGTAGCCGTGGGCCCAGCTGCGCAGGGGCCCGTAGCCGGCAGTTGCGATCAGCCTGCGCGCGACGGCGACCGCGGCTTGGTGCTGAGCGGCGTGGGTGGCGCACGGCAGGAGCCACACCCGCCGGAGGCCATGCGTCAGGCGCGCCCGCGTCTCGTGGAATGGGGATGCGGCGAGAGCCTCGGCGGCAGCAGCAACGGCGTCGATGCCGACGCTGGCGCGCGCACACAATAGCGGGTCGGACAAGAGCACCGGCAGCGCGGTGGCGATGGAGCGGTCGGCTCCGAGGTCCCAGGCCATGTCGTGTACGACAGGTGAGCCACTGTTGCCGCGGCCGGGGCCGGCGGCACGATCGGCGCCGGTGCCCGGGGAGCCGAGTTTTGGTGGTGCAAGGCTTCCGAAAAACACGCCCCCTTCGACGAGCAGCGACGCCGCACCGGCCAGGTCGGCGTCTTCTACCTGCCCAGATGCGGCTGCGGCGATGACAACAGCGGCGGCGGCAGCGGCGAGAACGTCCTGCGGCGCGTAGAGGCCATCTTCGCCGGCCCCACCGTCGCTGACCGCCTCGCCGACCTCACGCCACAGCCTGGCAGCTTCGGCGGGCTCGGCCTTGCCGTCGCGTATCGCGATGGCCCGCGCGGTCAGGCCGGCGATCCGCAGCGACTCGGCGGCACGTTCACCACCGGCCGCCAGGCCCTGCGTCACCTCGTCGTCGTAGGCAACGGACACCACAAGCCCATCGTCCTGGCTCTCGGCCACATACCTCGACAGGTCCAGCTCGGACGCCCAGCGCCGGGCGAGTAGCTGGGAGTCCGAGCTGCCTAGTTCGGCGTGGTTGGCCAGCAGGGTCTCGCCGACCCGGCGCAGGCGCTCGCGGCGGGCTTCGTCGCCGCGCAGCACCAGCTGCATGGCGACGTTGCTCAAGGTCCAGTCCAGGCGGTTGGCGTCTGGCACCTCCAGAGCCATACCGCCGTGCTCGTGGACCACCCGGATGTTCTCCATTTGCCAGACGAGCGGGTGCTCTAGCAGCATGTCCAGCTCGTCACTCACCGCGCCGATCACGTCTACCAGCACGGATACCGCGACTGCCAGGAATGCCAGGCTGCCGCCGGCCGACAGCAGGTCGTCTCTGACCACGGCGGGTGCCTCGCCCCAGCGGGCCCGCCGCACCGCCCAGGCCCGCAGCGCCATCAACGCCGACAGCGCCGGCCCGGGGCCCACGCCGGTGCGCCGGTACCAAAGCCAGACCGTCGCCGGGCCCGTGAAGCGGTGCGTCCCGGCCGGTGTCGCGAGTGTCAGCTCAAGATCCGGTTCCATGAAAGAGGGCTCAAACCCAAGCTCCAGGCGTGTCCGGGAGGCGGTCGCGGCGTCCACCACCGCGCCGGCAAGCTGGAGGCCATGGCGGGGGGCGGCGTTCAGGAGCGCGGTGAACGGGCCGAGCGCCGGATTGGACTGGTTGTTGCCCAGCGGCCACATGGACAGGTGACGGGACTGCGCAGGGTCGTGGTCACGGACACCCTCGGCATCGTCGTCAAGGTCGTCATCCGCGAACGAGAACGGTGTACCGAACGACATCCGCGATCTCGGACGCCGGCCAGTCTCGTCGGTGCGGCCGCCGGGGGTCAAGGCGACGCCGAGGTAGAACAGCCCGGCAAGGCGCAGCAGCAGATCAGGTCGCGTCACGGCCAGGTGCGCGCTGGCCAGCGGCGACTCGACCGCTTCCGCGACCTCGCCCGGGTGCCGCCGCGCGTGCCCGGCGAGGAACTCGTCATGCCGGTCGGCCAGGAAGCCCCCGAGCAGTGCCAGGCTCCCGACAACCTCTTCGAGCAGGTCCCCTCGATCGTCACCACCCGCCCAGGTGACCAGCAGGTCGGGCAGCTCGCCGGCGTGCTCAAGCCCAGCATCGGGTGGTAGGCCGGCGCCGCGCGCCGCTCCTAGATGCTCGTGCACCAGCCGGGCCGCGCGCAGCCTCGCCTGCCCTGGCACCCGGTCGCCATGGGCTGCGATGAAGTCCACCACGGGCGCGGTCAGCGTCACGTCCAGCGGCGGCGGCCCGGCGCTGTCCCCGGACACCGGGTGCCGCGCGCGCCGCCCCGTGACGTCGATCAGCCGTACCAAGCCTGCACCGCCGTCAGCCAGCATGCGCGGACCGAGCGCCTCCAGCGCACCGCGCGCCGCCCCGGCGTGCAACAGCGCCTCCCAGGGCACATCAGCCCAGCGTGGCCCGTCGGCTGCCGCGAGCGCCTCTGCGTTCCCGGCCACCCGGGTCCATGCGGTCGCCCACGAGCCTTGCCCGGCCGCGTCAGCGAGCTGGCGCTGCATCCGCAGTCGCACCGCGCGAAGCAGCCGCCGCGGCACCACAGCATGGGCCAGCACTGCGTCGCCGTCCGGTTCAAGCAGCCGGCTCGCAACCGCGTAGTCGGCCAGGATGTCGTGCGCGAAGCGCCAGCTCGCGCGGACCCGGGTGATGACATCATCACTCGACAGGCCCTGGCGAGCCTCGGCGTCCAATCCGTCAAGGCGGGCAGGAACCTCATTCGCCAGCACGGCATCGGCGAGGGCCAGGCAGATGTCGGCCCGGGCGTCGGGGGCGCCGCGGCCCGGCAGCCCTCCCTCGTCACGCCGCACCAGCCGGTCCATCACGATGTTGACTAGATCTTCTTCGCCTGCGACGCCGTCCGGCAGTGCGCTAAACCAGGTTGCCCGGACCAGCAACTCGACCAGGTAGGGGCGGCGCAGCAAAAGCGCTGAAGCCCGTGGGCTGCGGGCCAGTGGCACCAACACCGGGAAGGCATCGAGCACCTGGGCCACCTCCTCGTCGGTCAGCTCTCCGACGAGGACTTTGTGCGGGTCCGTGCCGGTGCGGTCCTGGACGAGCCTGGCCAGGGTCTGAGCGGATTCCTCGCGGGCGGTCAGCAGGATCTGCCAGGGCGGGGCGCTTCCGGCCTCTGTCGGGATGGCGGCCAGGAGCGCCGCCAGCAGTACGGCCCCGTCGGCGAGGGCTTGTTCCGCACCGTCGATGAGCAGGACCCGGGCACCGCCGATGGGGGCTCCCGCCAGCCCGTCAGCGAACTGCACACCTATGTCGGCTTCCAGAGCCGCCAAGCTCCCCGTCCGCCCGGACAGGTTGACTACGGCGACGACTTCGCCTTGCGCCTGCAGGTCGGCGGCCACGAGCCGGCCCAGGATGCTCTTACCCACCCCGGCCCGCCCGGTGAGCAGCACGACCCGGTGATCGGCGAGGGCCGCCAGCGTCTCCTCCCGGCGGGCGGTGCGGGGCAGGTGAAGACGGTGGCCGAGACGTGCCGCGGCCGGGTCGAGCAGAGCCGCCGACCGCGTGACCAGCGTCTCGAAGGCCGCGCGGCGGGCGGGCGTCTCGTCAAGGGCGACCCCCTGTGCTTCCAGGTGTGCCCGCAGCATCCCCAGGTTAATGGCGCCGGCCTGCGGAGCCCATTCCTGGACAGCATCGGTGAGCAGCCGGAACACACCCGCCGGGTCACCACGTCCGCGCAACAGGTCTGCCAGCCGGTCCTGGGCAGCAAGAACGTCCCAGCCGTCGGGCTCGGCGTCGAGCTGCCACAAGAACAGCGCACAGGCCACCCGCCACGTCCCGGTGTCCACCGCCGTGTCGTCCGGAGCGGGAGAGACCTCACCGCCGTCACCGGCCAGAACAGCGGCCACGGTCTCCCTGAGCCCATCCAGGCGCTCTCGCACGCTGGCACGAGCGGTACCGCGGACGACCTCAAGGAACCCGCCCGCGCTGTCGTGGGAGCGAGCGACGACCGTCACCCGCTGCAGGTCATCCAGCGCGGTTGATGGACGCGAGACAATCCCGAAACGCCGCCGCCCCGACCACACCGGCACGGACGGGCCGTGCCGTTCCTCTGCGCCGATCTCCGTCAGGCACCGTCGGATGACCTCCACGAAGTCGGCGTTGCCCGGGGCGGGGGAGATCCGTCGCTTGACCTGGTACTCCACAGTCCGCGTTCCACCGAGCGGCTCATCCGCGTCCAGCACAATGTCATCCAGCACGGCGCCGGCCACCCGCTGCTGCAGGCGCACCCGCGACGGCGCAAGGTTGAGCCCCGGCACGCGATCCCCCCGCAGCAGCCGCCCGAGCGCGATGGCGCCCACCCTTGCCTCGAAGGTCATGCCCGAGCCGCCGGTCGCCTCCGGCGACGGCACCTGCGCACGTGCGTTCACAAATACACCTCGACGAGCCCCGTCAACGGTCTAACTCACCAATTCCCTGCGTGCACCCCGCAGCGAATGCAGCGCCGACCAAGAGAACCCTAGCTAAAGGTGCCCGCAGTACACCGGCAGCGCCCGAGCGTCTTCCAGAACGACATCGCCAAGATCCACACCCACAACGAGGATACCCAGCAGCAGGACCCCGGCCCACCAAGCGGGCCGCAGCCAGGTGGTGGGCTATCTGCGAGGGAGGGCCGCGGCGGCGGCGGCCGGTGCATAGATTCTCAACCCGATGGCATGTGCCACCTGTATGCCACAGCAACGGAGAATATGCCGCGGATCTTAAATCGGAACCTACAGGTGCCACGCAAGGATAACGAGGAACGCCGACGCCGACAGGCAGTCACTGACTGGGGCGCCCGCAGGTCCATGCGAGGTACATCGCAGGTCTACCGGGGGTCAATCACTCCATGTCACCGCGAGCCTCTGGCAAAGCCTCCTCACCAGACGCCCGGGCACCAGGCTCGTGCGATCCGTCACGATCTTCAGCACAGTCCCGGGCGCCGGGAACGCGCCCCGCTTGCAGCCACGCTAGCAGGGGGTATTACGGACTGTATCTGCCGCTTGAGCGAACGACCGTCGTCCATGTTTGCTCCATGTTTGCTCGGATGTCGCGGTACGGCCCGGTAGCGGCCGGCATCACACGGCACCTGCTCTCGTCGTTTGCCGTACAGTCCGGCAGGTCGCGGCACGTCTCGGCACATAATGATACGAGGTAAAGGAGTAAAATCGAACAGAGCAGCGGACTCTTAATCCGCTGGCGCGCCGACGCAGGTCACGTAATCAATCTCACTGCCACGGCCTGGTCGTCGACGCCGCGCGGCATTCCAAGCGGCGCCGAACCGCACCCGCCATACCCAGCCGACCGGCGTCTGTCGTTCGTTGTCCGTCTCATGCTGGGGCCCGCACGGATACCGTGCAGGTAAAGCGGCGACCTGAGCCGACCCCCGACACTGAACCGGACCGGGATTGTGCAGGTGACGTTCATATTCGACCTCCTCGCCGTCACCAGCGACAGCCGACGATGTACATGCCAGGTCCATCGCAGGTATACGTCAGGTCCATCAGAGGTCAACGGGGACCGGCCGGGCCGAGAGCGGATCTATCACGAGCCCCGTGGGCCGCGCCAGCCAGGCCGACGTCGCCCGCCCCGTCGCGGGTGAAGTGACGCGATGAACCACCGCGGCGTCGGCTAGTGCGACTCCAGGCGGGAATGCATGCCGACTCGCGACATCAAGATGGGTCCCACGCCTTCCGGCGATTCCTGCGGTCATGCGTGGGCCGCACCGGGTGGCCACCGTGGCCCTTTCCTGGCCCGGCCAGGCCGGATGACTACCGCAACCGGGTAAGAGCAAGCGGTTCGGTGAACCGCCGGTTCCGGCCGGATTCCGTCCGCCATATGTCCGTAACCACTGCTATGCAGCGGCTCACGGTGGCACATCATGACACACGGTGCGACAGCACCAAGACGGCCCGCGAGCCCGGGTATGCCCAGCCAACGGCCCGTTTCCGCAGGTAGTGGCAGGTGATGGATTCGAACCATCGTAGGCTGAGCCGACGGTTTTACAGACCGCTCCCTTTGGCCGCTCGGGCAACCTGCCGCGTGCCGCCTGTCCAGCGGCACAGTGAAGGATAGCGGAATGGGATGCATCCATCACATCGGCTGCCGCCACTGCGCGCTCATCAGCAGC
>WNGE01002158.1_pt1 | contig 24402 bp, 23 predicted proteins | sample 5400651 | NCBI WGS metagenome assembly WNGE01 (sample SAMN13153370, study PRJNA577476) | soil metagenome | isolation source: 60 cm soil or saprolite under grassland replicate 2 | place: USA:California | collected 2016-06-15
GCGGCCCAGCTGGCCGGCGTCGAAGGTGGCGACCAGGCCGTCCGGGCAGCCGACGCGGATCGGGCGCCCATCAGCGGCGGGTTGATGGCGGTGGGCGGCCTCACGTAGCAGCGGCGCCAACGCAACGGGCTGGTTGCCCGTGGCGGTGGTGTGGTCGGTGCGGGCCAGCAGCAGGAGGTCTTCGGCGAGGGTGACGAGCCGGTTGGTGTCGGCCAGCGCGGCGGTCAGCGCTTCGTGGGTTTCGGTGGGTGTGCGCGGGCGGTGCAGGGCCAGTTCCAGTTCGGTTTTGAGCAGGGCGAGGGGGGTGCGCAGTTCGTGGCTGGCGTCGGCGACGAAGTCGCGTTCGCGGGTCAGGGCGGTGTGCAGCCGGTCGAGCATGGTGTTGAGGGTGGTGCCGAGTCGGGTGATCTCGTCCCGGCCGGGCGGGAGGGGTAGCCGCTGCTCGGGGGTGTCGGCGGTGATGGCCTCGGCCTCGGCGCGTAAGCGTTCCGCCGGGCGCAGCGCCGCGGTGGCCAGCAGATAGGCGGCGGCGACCGCGACGGCCAGTACCAGCGGCAGGGCGACGAGCAGTTCGGTGCGCTGGTCGGCCACCGCGGCGTCGCGGGCGGTGAGGCTGGCCGCGACCACCGCCACGGTGGCGCCGCTGCCGGGTGCGGCGAGGATTCTGACCCGGCCGGACAGTCCCGCCGCGTGGTCGCGGTCCAGGTGCAGCGGCCGGCTGCGGGCGGCGGCGGCCTGGGCGGGATCCAGCAGCGCGGTGGTGCCGGCCCGTGGCGAGGCGGCCAGCACCTGCCCGTCGGCGGACAGCAACTGGGCGGCGCTGTTCGGGTCGTCGCTCAGCGGGGAGCCGGCCGCAGCGGTGGTGAGGTCGCGGGCGCGGTCGTCGAGGGTGTCGTTGATGGATTCGTCGAGGGCCTGACCGTAGTGCAGGAGGGTGCCGGCGCCGACCCCGGTCAGGGTGAGCAGCATCGCCGCGGCGAACACCGCGGTCAGCCGGGTCCGGATCGGCAGCCGACGCATCATCGCCGGTGCCCCTCGCCGTTGCCGGTGGCCGGGGCGCCGCCGTCGCGGCGCAGCCGGTATCCGGCGCCGCGGATGGTTTCCAGGCTGGTGACCTGGAACGGGCGGTCGATCTTCTCTCGCAGGGAGCGGATGTGCACGTCCACCACGTTGGAGGTGGCGTGGGTGGCGAAGTCCCAGCAGCGGTGCAGCAGCACCTCGCGGGTCAGGACCGCGTCGGGGTGGCGCAGGAACGCCTCCAGCAACGCGAACTCCTTCGCGGTCAGGGCGATCTCGGTGTCGCCGCGGCGGACCTGCCGGGTGGCCGGGTCCAGGCTCAGGTCACCGGCGGTCAGCACGGTGGGCCGCTCCACGGCGCCGCGGCGGGTCAGGGCGCGGACGCCGGGCCAGCAGCTCGGGCAGGCTGAACGGTTTGGTGAGGTAGTCGTCGGCGCCGCTGTCCAGGCCGTGGACCCGGTCGGCGACCGCGTCGCGGGCGGTGAGCATCAGCACCGGGGTCCACACCCCGTCGCGGCGCAGCCGGGTGCACACCCCGAAACCGGAGCCGCCGGGCAGCAGTACGTCCAGCACGATCGTGTCGTAGCCGACGATGCGGGCGTGCTGGTAGCCGTCTTCGCCGGTGTCCGCGACGTCGACGGCGTAGCCCTCCTCCACGAATGCGCGGCGCAGCAGCGCAGCCATCCGCGGCTCGTCCTCGACCACCAGGACCCGCACCAGCGGCCTCCTTCCTCAGCGGGGTCTGAGCCTGCCGCGCGTGGATGAAGAAGCGGTGAAGCTTCCCGCGGGGTTGGGCAGCTTCACCGCTTCTTCATCCACGCCGGCTACCTGTGGTGTTGTCACCGTTTGCCGCACAGGACTGGCACGGTCCGGCCGGCGCCCAGCCCGCAAGGAGGACACCTGCCGTGCGCGGACACCCCAACCGCCAGAGACCACCGGCGCCGTCAGTCCAGCGCGCCGGTCAGTACAGGTAGACATCGACGAGGAACGCCGCCAGCCCGCACACCGCCGCGTACCAGGCCACCCGCCGGGCCGGCGCCGTCGGTGCCACCGCCAGGCCCAGCAGAAGGCCGGACGTGGCGAGAGCGAACACCCCGGAACCGGTGTCCTGCCAACTGGCCGGCAGCACCACGAGGGGGGCGTCGGTGAAGAACTGGTCGCCGTGGGCGGCGCGCAGGATCGCGTTCCAGGCCACCGCGCCGGCCACCGTGGCGACCCCGCCGGCCACGACGACCGGCAACCGTCGGGGTCGCCCGGCGAAGAACAGGACCAGGGCGGCGACCAGGCCGGACAGCACCGCCCCGTAGCCGATCTGCCACCAGCTGATCATCGTTGGTCACCCCGGAACGGCTCGTGTGACGACCCGACTCGACGGGCCAGTGTAACCCCGGTTGCAATCCGGGGGCCGGGGCCGGTGTTTCGACACTCACGGAGGTTTCTCCAATGCCCAAGCTCCGCAGGCCGTTCGCGGTGACCGTCGTGGCGCTGGCGGTGGCCGGCGTCGCCACCGCCGCCGCGGTGGCCCGACCAGCCGCCCCAGCCGCCGCCCACAACGAAGACCACGACCACCTGATCCGCCCCCTCGTCAGCACCGACGCGGACTGGGCGCCGGTGGTCGCCGTCCTGGGCCGGACCGGGAAGCTGGCCGCCGACGGCACCTCCTACCGGGTCGGGTTGCCCCGCCGGGACCTGAGCGTCACCTCCCACGGCGTGACCATCCGGCCCTCGTTCGCCCTGGGCGGCTACGCCGCGTTCGCCCGCTACCCCGGCGGGCACGCGATGGTGATGGGCGATCTGGTCGTCACCGAGGCCGAAGCCCCCGCGGTCACTGACGCGTTGCAGGCCGGCGGCCTGCAACAGACCGCCATCCACAAGCACCTGCTGGCCGAGTCCCCGCCGCTGTGGTGGATGCACATCAACGGGATGGGTGACCCCCTGGCGTTGGCGCGGGCGGTCAAGACGGCGGTGGACGCCACCGCCACCCCGCCGCCGGTGGCCTCGCCGCCCGGCACCGTGGACCTGGACACCACCGGCATCGACACCGCCCTCGGCGGCAAGGGCACCATCGACGGCGGGGTGTACAAGTTCACCTTCGCCCGCCGGGAAACCATCAGCGAACACGGCCATGTCATCCCACCCGGCCTCGGCGTCACCACCGCCCTGAACTTCCAACCCCTCGGCGCCGGCCAGGCCGCGATCAACGGCGACTTCGCGATGACCGCCGGCGAGGTCCAACACGTCCTCGCCGCGCTGCGCCGCGGCGGGATCACCGTCGTGTCCCTGCACAACCACGCCCTGGACGACTCCCCGCGGCTGTTCTACACCCATTTCTGGGCCACCGGCGACGCCGTCACCGTCGCCAAAGCCCTCCGCGCCGCCCTGAACCAGACCCACATCACCCGATAGCCGCGACCACACGGGGGTACCGGGCGGCCCGCCACCGATCCGGCCAGCCGCCCGGTACACCCAGCCCATCCATCTGACTGTGGCTCGTCGCATCCTCACCCGCCCATGTAACCCTGGTTACTATCGGTCGGGGAGTTGGCCAGGAGGGAGCCATACGAGATGCCCGCACAACGAGCCGACCGCCGCGCGCCAGCGACCACCAAGGCACAGCGCCGCCGCGAGCGAGCCGCCGCGCAGCAGGCAGCGGCACTGGCCCGGCGACGTCGCCGCCGCATGCTGATCACCGGCGGGGTGGCCGTCGCGGCCCTGGCCCTGGCCGCGCGCGTCATCGTCATCGCCACCCGAGGCGGCGGAGCTGTCCGCACCGGCGCTCAGGCACCACCGGCAAGCCCGGCCGTGGTGACACCGTCGTGGCCCGCGCCGGCCCCCGACCAGGTGTCGGCCGCAGTACATGCGGCCGGGCTGCCGCTGCTGAGCATGGAAGCCACCGACGTGCACTTCCACGCCCACCTCGACATCATCATCGACGGCCAGCCGGTCACGGTACCCGCGAACATCGGCATCGCCGGCACCACCGGGATCTCCAGCCTGCACACCCACGACCCGACCGGCATCATCCACATCGAGTCACCCACCCAAGCCACCTTCACCCTCGGCCAGTTCTTCACCGAGTGGAAGATCCGCCTGTCCGGTACCTGCCTCAACGACGTGTGCGCCACCCCCGACAACACCTGGCGCTTCTTCGTCAACGGCAAGCCCTACACCGGCGACCCGACCGCCCTCCCGCTGGCGGCGCACCAGGAGATCGCCGCCGTGTACGGCGCCCTACCCAACGGCACCGCCCCACCCGACCACTACGACTTCCCCGCCGGCCTGTAACCCCGCGCTCGGCAACTGTCGAGCCAGGGGTCAGCAGCGGATGCCGCGGTGGCCCAGACCTGGCTCGTCATCTCCTCCCGAGCCATGACCCGCTGGCCACCCGACTGTAACCGTGGTTACACTACCGTTGAGGCTGATCGTGGTCCGTCACAGGTGAGGTGTGCATCATGGCAACGCGACGACCCGGTGCGGCCGGCACATCGTCGGCTGGCGGGCGGGGGCGGTGGGTGCTGCTGTCCTACCGGGTACCGCGGGAGCCGTCCGCCCCGCGGATTGCCGTGTGGCGCAAGCTGAAGAGGCTCGGCGTGGCCCAGTTCAGCGACGGGTTGGTCGCGTTGCCGGCCGACGCCCGCACCCGTGAGCACCTGGAATGGATCGCGCAGGAGGTCCGGGAGGCGGGCGGGCAGGCCGGGGTGTGGCTGGCCGAACCCACCGACCCGACCCAGGAACGTGAACTGGCCGCCGAAATGGCCGCCGCCCGCGCCGGCGAGTACACCGCCGTGACGGTCGAGGCCGAACAGGCCGCGACGCTGCCGGCAGGGCAGCGCCGCCGCACCGGGGAGCGGCTGCGCGCGGAGTTGGGCCGCATCACCCGCCGGGACTTCTTCCCCCCACCGCAACGCGAGCAAGCGCAGCAGGCGGTCCGGGCGCTGCTGGACGAAGCCGCCAAGACCGCCGAAGCCGTTGATACGCAGGAGGTTCCGCGATGAGGTGGGCCACCCGAGCGGGGATCCACATCGACCGCGCCGCCTGCGCCTGGCTGATCGGCCGGTTCGTCGACCCGCAGGCGCAGTTCGTGTTCGTCACCGACCCCACCGACCTGCCTCCGGATGCGACGCCGTTCGACATGCCCGGGGTGGGCCTGTCGCACCACACCGGACCCGATGGGCACGCCGAATGCAGCTTCGAGACGATCCTGCGCCGCTACCACCTCGATGATCCGCTGCTGTGGCGCATCGGGCAGATCGTGCACGAGGCCGACCTGGACGACGAACGCTTCGACGCGCCCGAGGCCCGCGGTCTGGACGTCGTCCTGCGGGGCCTGTCGATGACCCGCACTGACGAGGAGGTGCTCGCGCTGACCGGTCCGCTGTTCGACGGGCTGTACGAGTACCACCGCCGCGCGGCCGTGCTGGGCCGGGAGCCCGCATGAGTACCAGTGCCCGACCCGACGACACTCCAGCCGAGCCGGCCCTGCCACAGGCCCCGGATCTGCGTACCGTGTCGTGGCGGGCGTTCCTGGGCTACTTCCTCGGCCTGGGAACCTGGGGGTTCGGTGGGCCGATCGCGTCGGTCGGCTACATGCAACGCGACCTGGTCGAACGCCGCGCCTGGATCAGCCGCACAGACTTCCTGGACGGGGTCGCCCTGGGCCAGACCATGCCCGGACCCCTCGCCGCGCAGGTGGTGATGTGGCTGGGGTTCCTGCGCGCCGGCACCCTCGGCGCGCTGGTCGCCTCCGCCGCGTTCATCGCCCCGTCGTTCACCCTCGTTCTCGCCGTCGCGGTCGCATACACCCATTACCAGGGACTGCCCGTGGTGCAGGCGCTGTTTGCCGGCATCGCCCCGGCCGTGATGGCCATCATCGCGGTGGCCGCGTACAAGCTGGCCCGGATGACCAACCGCCGCGACTGGCGGCTGTGGGCCGTCAGCGCCGTCCTCGCGGTGGTCACCGCCGTGACCGGCGCCGAAATCGCGGTCCTGTTCATCGCCGCCGGCCTACTCGTGATCGCCCTCGGCGCCCCACCTCGCCGGCTGCGCCGCCCCCGCCCACCGGCCATCCCCACTCTCGCCGGGCTGGGCCCGCTGGCCGGCAAGACCCTCGCGGTCGGGGCCGGCGGCGGCACCCTGCTGGCGTTGGGGTGGTTCTTCCTCAAGGCCGGCGCGTTCATCTTCGGCAGCGGCCTGGCCATCGTGCCGTTCCTGCGTCAGGGCGTCGTGCACGACCACCATTGGCTGTCCGACGGGCAGTTCCTGGACGCCGTCGCGATGGGACTGATCACCCCCGGCCCGATCGTCATCACCGCCACCTTCATCGGCTACCTCGCCGCCGGCTGGCAAGGCTCCGTCGTCGCCACCGTGGCAATCTTCACGCCGATCTTCCTCGGCGTCGTACTCCCTGGCCGGTGGTTCATCCGCCACCGCGACAACGCCCAGATCAAAGCGTTCGTCGCCGGCGCGACCGCCGCCGCGGCGGGCGCAATCGCCGGCGCCGTGGTGGTGCTGTCGCGCCAGACGATCCACATCTGGGCCGCCGTCGCGATCGCCGCGGTCAGCCTCGGGCTGCTCCTCAAGTGGAAGATCAAAGAGCCGTACCTGGTCGCGGCCGGCGCCGCCGCCGGCATCCTGCTGCACTGGCCCTGGTAACACCCCTCTTGGAGGTACCCGATGAAGTGGGTCACGCGCGCCCGGCCCAAGACCGACCGGATCGCTTGCCCGTGGCTGATCCGCCGGTTCATCGACCCCGACGCGCAGATCCTGTTCGTACCCGCCGAGCAGGTCCTCGACGTTGCCGCCGCCGAGGGCGGCCACTCGTTCGACGCCAAGGGCGCCACCCACACCCACCGCAAAACCGCCGACGGGGAACGCTGCACGTTCGAGGTCCTCATCGACGACCACCACCTCGGCGAGGACCCTGCCCTGACCCGCCTCGCGCGGATCGTGCACGCCGCGGACATCTCCGGCGACCTGCACACCGACCCCCTCGGGCCGGGGCTGCTGGCCATCGGGCAAGGCGGCCTGCACGTCGAAGCCGATGACCGGCGACTGCTCGAACGCGGCCTGTTCGTCTACGACGCCCTCTACGCCTGGTGCCAACAGCAGGCGACCACCAGCCACGACTCGGCTACCGCCGGATGAGCGCCACCGTGGTTCTGACGGTCTCAGTGGGCCCCACCCGGACGGCCATAACTGGCCCCACCCCGAGCGATTACACGGAGCAGACCGCGGTGTTCCTCAACGAGCTGCGTCCGACCATCTACGGTGAGGCGTTCGAGGTCGGCGCGTCGGAGATGGCCCCCAGATACGACGGCTCCTGGCAGCTGGTCGGTTACGCCGTGTGCGCCGAACGGCCCAGCGGCTACACCATCCAGATCGGCAACTCGGGGTGGGCGAAGGCGACCTACAAGTCGTCGTACACGCCGAACTGCCCCGCGTTCCTGAAGGTGTTCGGCGCCGGCGGTGAGGTGCACGCGCCGAACGGCCAGGCCGGGCTGACCCTGGTCCGCCCGGACGACGCGCTGACCATCGGCCGGGCCGCGGCTCGGGTCGCAGCCTCCGGCTTCTCTGACCAGTGGTCGGTCACGTCGTACGCGATCTGCGCCGACCCGCAGCCTGGTCAGCAGTACGTCGGCACCCTTGCCAAGAACTGGAACGCCGCCGTCGGCTGCCCGGCCGGCATGAAGGTGGAGGGCATCGGCGGCGGTGGAGGCCTGGTCGACCTCGGCCCGTACTACCTGCGCAAGATCGCACCGTACGAGGTCAACGGCAACACCGGGGCCGCCGCGGAGATGACCGGCACACCCAACGGCGGCATGGTCATCCAGGCAACCTGTTCCAACTGACCGTTTCATGTGCGATCGGTCGAGCCGTCTGTGCCGTCACCGCGATCGTGAGCGTCTACGAAGAGCGGCCGAGGTGCTGGTGGGCGAGCTGGATCGCGTTCGCGCCCTCGCCTACCGCGGTCGCCACCCGCTTCGCCGACCCGTGGCGGACATCGCCAGCGGCGAAGACGCCGGGAACGTTGGTCTCCAACTGCAGGGGCGGACGGCGCAGGGGCCAGCCGGCCGGCAGCGTGCCGCCGGGGCAGAGGTCCGGTCCGGTGAGCAGGAAGCCGGCAGCGTCCCGGGCGAGCGTACCGGCCAACCAGTCGGTATGTGGCTGGGCACCGATGAGGATGAACAGCGCGGCCGCCTCGACCTGCTCGGTGCATCCGGTCGCCGCGTCGCGCAGCGTGAGGTGTTCGAGGTGTCCGGCGCCGCCGGCACCGGTGACCTGTGTGTTGAGGCGGACGGTGATGGTCGGCGTCGCGTTGATCTGCTTGATCAGGTAGTCGGACATGGTGGCGGCCAGCGATGAGCCGCGGACCAGGATCGTCACGTGCTCGGCGTACTTCGCGAGGTGGACCGCGGCCTGGCCGGCCGAGTTGCCGGCGCCGACGACGTACACCGGCTGCCCGCGCATCGCCGGGGCTTCGCTGACCGCGGCGCCGTAGAACACGCCCGCGCCGAGCAGCTCCTCGACGCCGGGCGCGGTCAGCCGACGGTACTCCACGCCGACGCTGATCATGACGGCGTCGCTGCTCACGCGCGCGCCGCTCGCCAAAGTGATCATCGGCTGCCGGCCCCGTACGTCCAGCCGGGTGGCGCGGTCGATGACAAACTCGGGGCCGAACATCGCGGCCTGGTGCACTGCCAGCGCTTTGAGCTGCCGCCCGCTGACACCGCGCGGAAAGCCCAGGTAGTTGCGGATCATCGAGGTGCTGCTGGCCTGCCCGCCGATGGTGCGAGGTTCCAGCAGGAGGGTGTGCAGCCCTTCCGAGGCGCCGCACAGGGCCGCGGACAGGCCGGCCGGGCCGGCCCCGACAACCGCGACGTCGTAGTGGCCGGTCGCTGGACGGGTCGCCACCCCGAGGGCGTCGGCGATCTCCGTGTTGGTGGGGTCCACCTGGACCCGCCCGTCGAAGTACACGACCACCGGCCGCCGGGCATCCACCTGACCGGCTTGTTCGAGCAACTGCCGACCCGGCGGCGAGTCCGGCGGAGGGAACTCGACCGGGACGTCGTTACGGTCGAGCAGGTCCCGCAACTCGTGCGTGCGCGGCGCTCGCGGCTCGGCGACGATCCGCATGGCGGTGAAGCCCGGCTGCTCGGTCGCCTGCACCCAGTCATCGAGAAGCTCGCCGACCCGCGGGTACAGGTGGTGATCGGCCGGCTCCCACGGTTTGATCAGCCACGAGTCGATCCGGCCGAGAGCCATCGCCTGGATGATCGGTTCTTCGGCGCTGTGGTCGAAGACGTCGAAGATCGGCGCCCGCCGCGCGACCGGGTGTATCTGGTGCGCCCGGAGCAGGAAGTCCGTCCCGGTCATCTGCGGCATCCATTGGTCCGCGATCACGAGCGCGACCTGGCCGCCGCGGTCGCGCAACCGGGCGAGGACGGATAGGCCAGCCTCGGGCGAGCCTTCCGTGATGATCTGATAGTCGGCGCCGAACCGCCGGTCCAGCGCCCGCTTCAGCGCGGCGGCCGCGTGGCTGTCGTCGTCGACCACGAGGAACGCCGGCCGGGTCAGTTGCCTCATAGCGCTCACGGTCTTTCTGAGCAGGCTGCGTCGAACCCACCCCGCTACCCGGCACGGAGCGCTCCAACCCCCTACACGTCGCTCGGCGGTACGCGGGAGACGGGCACGAGGGTGAAATCCCCGCCGAGGCGAGAGGTACGCGGAGGCGCGACTACGGATCACGTGGCCTCCGGTCGAGCATTGCCGGCACCAGTCCGCCGCCTACCTGACCCGGCTCCGTGTTCGGCCCGCCTCCGCGCCCTCGGAGTACCGGAGACTCCCGCGAACTCCGCTACGGGCCGCGCGGGAACGTCGCCATGCCACGCACGCATGCCGGCCGGCTTCTGGCGCGGTCCCGCTTACTCGACGAGCGCCGGCGCGTCGATGTTGGGCGAGGGGAGGTTAGGCCAGGGCGGTCCAGGCCAGGCTGGCGGTGCCGGCGATGAGGCAGTAGATGGCGAACGGGGTGAGGGTGCGGGTTTCGAAGTAGCGGGTCAGGAAGCGCAGGGACAGGTAAGCGGCGATCCCGGCCACGAGGCTGCCGGCCAGAACCTGCCCGAGGATGCCGTGGCCGGTGGGTCCGGCCAGTTCCGGGAGTTTGAGTAGGCCGGCGGCGGCGATCACGGGGGTGGCCAGGAGGAACGCGAAACGGGCGGCGTCCTCGTGGGTCAGGCCGCGTAGGAGGCCGGCGGCCATGGTGGCGCCGGAGCGGCTGATCCCGGGGAGCAGGGCGAGAATCTGGGCGGCGCCGACGAGCAGCGCCTGCGGCCAGCTCTGTGCGGCGAGGCGGTGGTCGGAGGCGACCGCGGCATCCTCCTCGTCGCCGTGCCCGGCCGACACCCCCCGTTGACCGTCCAGGTCGGCAATGCGGTAGCCGGAGGCGGCGTAGACCTGCCCGCGACCGGCGTGGGCGGGTGAGCGCCGGACAGCTACCGGTTCCCGGCCGCCTCGGCGTGTCTTCGTGTTTCGGCGTAGCCATTCCACGGCGGCCAGGACGGCACCGTTGAGGACGAGGAAGATCGAGGCCGGGACGGGTTTGCCGAGGCTGCTGCGCACGGCGTGTTCCAGCGCGAGGCCGGCCAGCCCGACCGGGATGGTCGCGACGACGAGCAGCCAGGCCAGCCGCTGGTCCGGGTTGCTGATCTTCCTGTGGCGCAGGGAGGTGTACAGGCCGACGGCGATGCGGGCCCAGTCGCGGCGGAAGAACACGACCAGCGCGATGGCGGTGGCCACGTGCACGGCGACGAGGAAGGTCAGGTACGGGGACTTGTCGGCGGTGAGGTTGAGATCGTGCGCCCACCGGCCGCCGATCAGGGCGGGGATGAGGACGCTGTGGCCGAGGCTGGAGACCGGGAACAGCTCGGTGACGCCTTGCAGCAGCCCGACCACGATGGCCTCGGAGTAGGTCAGGTGTGGATCGCCCATGGCGTCTTCTCCTCGCTGCGAGCATGTTCGGGCGTGCGGTCCGGCGCGGGCCGCACGCGGGAAGGGGTTGGGTTGGTGCGGTCGGCTAGCGGTGATGCTCTACCGCTGCTACCCGGTCGTGGCCGGCGTGTTCGAAGAGTTGCTCACCTCGGTGCTGCACCATCAGGGTCGCCGCAGACAGGACCATGACCAGGGCGGCGAGGACGACGACGGTGGCCGGTCGGCGACGCGAAGGTGGTGCCATCAGTGCCTGGACTCGGGCCGGTATGTCCCCGCCGCTCGCTGCCAAGGCGAGCCGACCGGCGAGGTCGGGGTTGCGGGTCAGCAGCGCGGTGCGGGCGAGCGCCCGGGCGGCGGCCCGCCGGTCCCCGACGACGGCGGCGGCGTCCTCGTCGGCCCACCGCTCCACGCAGCGGCCAGCGGCTCGGGCGGTGGGGCGCAGCAGTGGGTTGGCGGCGGCGGCGAGGTCGGCGGCCAGTAGCCACCAGGCGTGGCGGTGCAGCAGGTGCGAGGCTTCGTGGGCGAGGACGACCCTCCGCTCCTGATCGGCGAGGGCCTGTAATAGCCCGGTGGTGACGACGATCCGGCCGGCGGGTTGGGGGGTGGTGAACGCGTCCGGGCGCTGGTCATCTACCACCACGAGGGTTCCAGCGGCGGTGAGGTGCCGGCAGCTGCGATGTGCGGCGAGCAGCGCCCGGCAGCGCCGGGCGACCACAATGAGCCACCACCCGGCGGCGAGCAACAGCAGAACCGCGCTGCCGGCGGCGATCTCGGTCGGGATCGGGTCGGCCGAGCGCAGGTCGGTGATCGACCATTCGCCGACCGCGGCGATCGGGGGGAGTTGACCGATCCAGGTGAAGGCCATCACGCCGAGGACGAACACGCTGCACCCGGCGACCAGGACGGCGGCCGCGACCAGCAGCCGGGCGCCCACCGCCGGTGGCAGCCGGCGACCCATCACGGGCCCGCTGGCGGCGATGACCAGCGACGCGGCGACCGCGATGATGACGGCGGCTCTCACCGCGTGCCGTCCTCGTCGATGCGGCCGATCAGCTCGATCAGCGTCCGTTCGTCATCATCGGAGAGCACGTCGAGGAACTGGCGCAGTACGGCGACCCGGTCGTCGCCGGTGGCAAGGAGGCGTTGCATCTGTCGGGCGGTCACCTCGGCCTGGTCGAGCACGGCGGTGTAGGCGTAGGCGCGGCCGGCCCGGCGACGCGCCACGAGGCCCTGCTCCGATAAGCGGTTCAGCACCGTCATCACGGTGGTGTAGGCAAGGTCGGTGTCGATGGCGTCGCGGACCTCGGCCGGGGTCATTGGCGCAGCCGAGGCCAGCAGCGTGGTCAGGACCTGCTGCTTGAGGTCTCCGCGGCCGCGGCGTTCGGCCTCCATGCCCGCCCTGCCTTTCCGCATCCGTGAGGGCTTATCCCAGCGGACACATCTACTACGTGGGAGAGTAGTACATCGGAGTGTGGGGTAGGAGGGCCGACCGGATGAGCCAGCCACGGCATAACCGTCGCCAGGGGCGATACCGGAGATGATCGACAGCATCGCGCAGCACATTCTCGGTCTGGGCGGTTGGGCTGCCCTGGCCATCGTGTTCGCGGTACCGCTGCTGGAATCCTCGGCGTTCGTCGGGTTCGTCTTCCCCGGCGAGATCGCGGTTCTGCTCGGCGGGGTACTAGCGTTCCAGCACCGGGTCGCCCTGCCCGCGGTCCTCGCAGCCGCGATCACCGGTGCGATCCTCGGCGACACCATCGGCTACTGGATCGGCCATCGCTACGGACGGCGCCTGCTGTCCGGCCGGGTCGGCCGCCTAGTCAGGCAGGAGCACCGGGAGCGGGCCGAACGGTACCTGACGCAGCGGGGCGGCAGGGCGGTGTTCCTGGGCCGGTTCACCGCCGCGCTGCGGGTGATGATTCCCGGCCTGGCCGGGATGGCCCGGATGCCGTATCGCACGTTCCTGGTCTTCAACGTGGCCGGCGGGGCGGTGTGGGCGACCGGGATGGTGCTGCTGGGCTACCTGGCCGGTGCCAGTTGGCAGAAGGCGGCGCACTGGGCCAGCCGCGTCGGCCTGACTCTGCTTGCCCTGATCGTGGTCGGCTTCGTGCTGCGGCTGGCCGCCAGGGCCACCCGCCGGCGCGCCGACCGGCTACGAGCCGTGGGTGACCGGCTGGCCGCCACAGCGCCAGCTGCGTGGGCGCGGCGGCGCTTCCCCAACCAGGTGGCCTGGCTACACCGCCGGATGGACCCCACCACCGCGGCGGGACTTCCGCTGACCGCCACCCTGGCCGCCGCGGCCCTGTTCGCCTGGATCTTCGGGGGGCTCACCCAGGACGTCATTGCCAGCGAAGGCATCGCCCGGTTCGACCCCCGCATCCACACCTTCGCCGTCGCGCACCGCACCGGCTGGCTGACCGCGCTCATGCGCAACGCCACCTGGCTCGGGTCCAACTGGGTTCTCATCCCGGTGCTGCTGGCCGCCACCCTCGTCCTGCTCCGGCGGCGGAACCGTCGCGCTGTCGGCCGACTGTGGGCGGCATACCTCGGCGCGGTCGCGCTGTACGCCCTGGCCAAGCCGCTGGTGCACCGGCCCCGGCCGCCCCTGGCAGACCTGATCGGGGCGGCCAGCGGCGTGTCCTTCCCGTCCGGGCACGCCACCCAGGCCATCGCCGTCTGGGGCATGCTCGCCGTCATCGCGTCGGCCGGCCGCTCCCCACGTACACGCGCCGCGCTGCTGGCGGCGGCGGGGTTCGTGGTGCTGCTCGTCGGCGCTTCTCGGATCTACCTGGGGGCGCACTGGCTCACCGACGTCCTGGCCGGGTACGCCCTGGGCGCCGCCTGGCTGGCCCTGCTAACCGCGCTGCGCCTGCGGCAGAACGCTGACCGCACGGAACCGGGCCAGGGGTCCCGGACAGCGGTCGCGCGACGCGTCCAAGCACGCGCCGCCGGACGCCGACCCGGCTGACACCCTCACCGCAGGCTGATCCCGGTCGGGAACCGACGGCCGGCCCGCCGCCCCGGCCCCTATCGACGCGTCGTGCGGTCCATCACCTGCCGAGTCATGAAAACCTCGCACGAAGACCAACAGGGTCCTGGTACAGACAACGTTGGTCACGGGAGGTTCAAGCAAGGACAGATGCGGCCCCAGCAGAGCCCGGGGCCGCGTCGTCTCAGCGCTACACAAGCGGGACGGTCGCCTCCACCACAAGTCGTCGACCGATCACGCTGCGATTTTGTAGATCTGTGACGTGCCCCCGGGTAGAGACGAACCTGCACCGTTCGATCTTGGCCGACTCTCGTTGGTGACTGCGTTTTGCCTGGTAGGCGGCGTGTGCCTTGTGGCCCCTCGACCGGCCGACTGCCACCCGAATTTTGCAGGTTGGTGCTACCGGCCCCACGGCCTGGACCAGGATGGCTTGAGCGCACCGTGGGATCCGGACCCAGGCTCGGCGCTGTAGACGGTGAGACTTCGGTATGACGCTCGTCGGGTTCTTCCGCGGTCGCCGGTTCAACCTGTACGCGGGCGAGGAGCGCGTTACCGCTGTGGACAACGGCGGTCCAGCGCCCGAAGGCTATCCGCAGTCGCGCGCGAGCGAGTAACTCGCGCCCACTCGGGTACTCGGGTACCCGAGTGACCTGATATTCGTCAACCGCTACCGCGTCCGACAGGCAAGCAGGTACTGCGGCGGTGCGGCCGCCAACCGCTCGACCTGCACCGGTCCGAATCCGGCATTGCTGGTCCAGGTTTGGTACGCAGCGAGCGGATGCACGGCACCGCGGGACGTACGCAGGCGAAGCCCGAGTGCGTAGAGGCTGATCGAGCGCTGTACCGCCGGGTCGGGCGAAGGCAGCACGTCGATGATGGCGAGCAGTCCGTCGGGCCTCACGGCGGGGCGCAGTCGTTGCAGCAGCGCGCGGTTGTGCGCATCGTCGAAGAGGTGGCACACGTTGGCTAGGAGCACCACGTCGTATGCCGCGTCGGGCAACCTGCAGGTGAACATGTCGGCCGGCAGGTAGTCGAAGCGGTCCCGGAGGTCGGCGGCGTCGACCGCGCGCCGGGTGGAGGCGATGACGGCTGGCAGGTCCAGTGCGGTCACCCGGACGCCGGGTGAGTACCGCGCTACCGCGATGCTCCATGGCGCCGCCCCCGCCCCGACGTCGAGCACATCGACGCCGCTGCCGGCCAGCAGTTGCGCTGCGCGGCGCGCCGCCGGCGTGAACAGCGCCGACAGCAGGGGCACGAGGTCGGGGTAGAGGATGGCGGCCCCGTGGGCGGTGTCCGCCTTCGCCAGCGGTTCGCCGCTGCGGACAACACCGGCGAGCTTTGACCAACCGGCGGCGGCCATCGTCAGCAGCGGCAGCCCGTCGACGGCGAGGGCGTACCGGCCGGATGCGTCGCGCCGCACAACGCCGAGGTCTGTGAGCGTGTCGAGCAGTAGCGTGGTCATCGACTCGTCGGTCGCGCAGGTGCCGGCGAGTTCGGTGGTGTGCTTGGGGCCGCCGGCCAGGCTGTCGATGAGCCCGACCTCGGCGGCCGCGTCGAGGACGCGCGCGGTCGACACCGCGTCGGCGAGGTCCTGCAGCAGGAGCGGTGCCTCGGCGATCGGGGGTGCGCTCATCCGAGGACCTCCACGGTTCCGGCCGTCCCGTCGACGGCGACGATCTGGCCGTCGTGCAGCTTCGCGGTACCGACACCGGTGGCGACCACCGCCGGGACGCGGTACTCGCGGGCGATGATCGCCGGGTGGGACAGGGTGCCGCCGTGGTCGGTCACGAGCGCGCCGACGCTGGGGAAGAGCACGGACCATACCGGTGAGGTGACCGGGCACACGAGCACGTCGCCGGCGCGGAGCCGGTCGAACTCGCCCTCGGATCGGATGACCCGTACCGGGCCGGTGTATCGGCCCGGAGAAGCGGCGATGCCGGTGAGCGTGGATTCCCGGCAGCCGGGGCGCGTGTTCGGACCGAGGATGCGCTCGATCGTCCACAGGAACGCCTCGTTGGCGAGCCGGGCCTCGTCGGGCAGTCCACGCAGCGGTGGCGGCGGTCCGGGATCCCGCCCGTACGACGCCGGGCCGGGGTGGGCCAGCACCCAGGCATCCTCGCCCTTGCGGCGCGCGACCAGGTGCCGGGCGTCCGTGCCGTCGGCCAGCACGGTGCGGGCCTCGTCCGCGCGCAGGAAGAAGATGTCCTCCACCGCCGCGATCTGGCCCCGTTCCGCCAACCGACGGCCGAGCTCGAGCGCGGCCCGGCGCAGCAGCCCAAGGGGCCCGCTCACGGTGAAGAACTCGTTGTCCTCCCGTACCGGGTACGCCGCGAGCGCCCGCTGCAGCGCCCGCTCGAAGCGCAGCAGCTCGACCTCGCCGAGGTTCTCGCGCGCTGTGTTCGCGGCGGCCTCCCGCGGCCGGGCCAGATCCTCGTCCGTCCGCGGGTCGAAGCCGATGTCCAGTTGGTCACGCACCAGCCCGAGCACCAGGTCGGGCCGCTCCTCCAGGGAGGGGTCGGCGATCTCGTACGTCAGTGCGCGGCAGCCGAACTCCTCAAGATAGGCGGCGACCGCGGCGGCGAACTCGGGATCGGTGGCGAGCACCTCGTCGGCCGGGGCGTCCTGGGCCAGCAGCGCGCGGACCGGCGGACCGGCCAGCGCGGCGACGTCGGCCAGTGCGCGGGCCGGCCGCGTCGAGGTTGTCGAGGTACCGCACAGCAGTGAGAACATCCGGGTCTCGTCCCAGTCGAGCAGGTCGCGGCAGGTGAAGGCGAACTCGCCGAGCACCATGGCGAGCGCGCCGTGCAGCCGGAAGTGGACGTCCACGCCGTCTGCGACGAGGGTCAGCACCTCGGCCAGGTGCGCGTCGAGAGCGGTATCGGACAGTGCGGGGAGGCGGCGCTCGCCCAGCACGCGGATCCGGGCGGCGAAGTCCGGCTGCCACTCCCGGGACCAGCGCTGAACGAGCTGACCCGGCATGTCGGCGCGCATCGCGGCGACCGACTCGCGGATGCGCCGGCGCAGCGCCGGGACGAGCCGGAACGCCACCGGAACCAGCCAGCCGGGCAGCCGCGGCGGCTGCTTGCCGCCCAGCGGCACGATCCGCAGGTACTCCCAACCGCCGATCTGTTGCACTTCGACCCCGTCGATCAGCAGCCCGAGTTCGGTGGCCATCCGAAACCCCGGCTCGGTGATCAAGTCCGCGAAGGCGCGGCTGAACGGCCGGTACGGCAGCGGCACGTGGCTGGCCTCCCGCATCCAGTAGCCGGGCGGCACCTCGACCGGGATCGGTATCGGCTCGACCGGCAATGCGGTCACCGGGCGGGCCTGCAGCAGGATGACCTCGTCGTCGACGAGCGCCCACTCGATGTCCTGCGGACCGCCGAGCTCGGTCTCCACCCGCCGGGCCAGGTCGGCGACCGACCGGGCCTTCGGCTCGTCGATGGCGGCCTTATCCGTGGAGTGCTCGCGCACGTCGTCGCCGCGGACGGTCCACCGGTCGGGCGTGACCGCACCGGAGGCGATCCGGTCACCGAGCCCGGCGACGGCGTCGATCAGCACGCAGCCGCGCTCGCCGGTCACCGGGTCGGCGGTGAACGCCACGCCGGCCGCGGTGGCCGGCACCATCGGCTGCACCAGGACCGCGAGCCGTGGCGGCTGTGATCCCGCGTACGAGGTCACCCGCGCGTCGAACGCCGACCGCCAGCACGCGCGGACCGCGTCGAGCAGGGCGCCGTCACCGCGCACGTCGAGCACCGACGTGAACAGACCGGCGTACGAGGCGGTGGCGCCGTCCTCGTCCACCCCGGACGAGCGGACCGCGAGCGGCACGTCGCCCCACCCGCGGACGGCGTCGAGCAGGTCGGCGGCGACGTCGGCCGGGACGTCGAGCCCCGGGCCGGGCGCCTCCTCCAGCACGGCGGCCGGCACCACCACGCCGGGTGGAACCGGGAAGCCCGCCGCGGCCAGCCGGGCGAGCGTGGCGGCCTTGCGACCGGCGATGCGATGATCGGTCGCCGCGGCGAGCGCCAGCACCGTGCCGCTCGCCGGCGTTGTCATGGTCATGGCGGGCACCTCCTGATCGGTGCTCTCCACGGTCGTCGAGTACGTAGGGGCGACGGCATCCGTCGGCCTACGTATCCGCGCGGCCCCGCGACGTACCTTCCGATGCGGGCGACGCTTCGAGGACGTGCCTGATGAGCGCCGCGCGGGACGGGACGTCGAGCCGGCGGTAGATGTGCTGCAGGTGCGTGGTCACGGTGCGGGTACTGATGAACAGCCGCTGGGCGACCTCGGCGTTGGACAGGCCTTGCGCGACCAGGCGGGCTACCTCCTCCTCGCGCGCGCTGAGCCGGCGCGATTCCTCGTGTGGCGGAGGTGCCGGCCGCCGGCCCAACTCGCGCAGCAGCGAGCGGGCACGGTCGGCCTGCGGCTTGGCCTGCAGGCGGTCCAGCACCTGCAGCGCATCGCTGATGTCCCGGGCGACGTCGTCGGCAGGGTGTCCGCCAGCGGAGCGTACCGGAGCCCGGTCCAGCCGGGCGACGGCCTCCTCGTACGGCATGCCCAGGTCCGCAAACCCGGTGACCGCGCGGTCGAGTTGGCCGAGCGCGGCGACCGCGCGGGGCGGATCGCGCCGGGCCCCGGCGGCCAGGCCGGACACCCACGCGGCCAGGGCGGCGGGGTACGGCGCACCGGGGCCGAGCGCGGCCAACGCTGAGGCGGTGTCGGACGCGGCCTTCGCGTCGCCCGCCGCGGCCTGCGCCTCCCCGAGGAGCGCCAGCGCAAGCGGCGGGAACGTGGGGCCCTGGGTGGCTCTCCTGGTCGCGATGTCGAGTGCCCGGTCCACCTCATCCCGGGCCAGCGCGACCATGCCCTCGACGAGGTCGGCGACGGCGAAGACGCTGCGGTCGACTTCGGATCGGATGCCGAACAGCCGTCGTGCCTCGCTGAGCCGGTCGGCGGCCTCATCGACGTCGCCGCGGCGGACGAGGACGATGGCCTGCGCGGTGAGGACCATGGTCGCCACGCGTGGGACGCCGACGCGGAAGCCCCACGCTTCCGTGGACTCGTGGTTCGCTTCGGGCAGGGTGGGGTGGTTGGACGGGTAGAGGCCGGCGGCGAAGCCGTAGACGGCGTCGCCGGCGCGGCAGCTGTGTGAACTCGCGGGTGAGCGCCTCGACGCGTTCCCAGAAACTGCGCCGCTCGCCGTGCGGGGATCCGGGCGTGGCGAATCGTTGTGCGCAGTCGGTGCCTCGTGGGCGGAGACTGACTCGGCCGCGGCCACAGAGAGGCGTTGATGCACACCGGCGTCTGGGTGTCGCCTTGGCGACGGACCACCCTCACGTAGAAGGCGCGTTCCGTGCGGCCGTAGTACCGCTCGTCGATCGCGTGTACCCGCCTGGTGCGCACGACGCGGAGCATTCCAGGCCGCCGGGACCTCATCTCCACGGCAGTCGTCGGGCTGCTGTGGGCCACCGTGGCACCCGCCGTCGGCTTCGCCTACGCGGCGGCATGGACGGCCGCCGCCCTGATCGTCGCTCTCCTCACGGCCGGCACCAAGGCCCGGTCGGCCCCGGCACCTGTGGCGAAGACTTCAGCGGATGCCACCGCAGATTGCCAAGATCGATGAGAGCCCCCATCGGAACAGCATGTCCAGGCGGAGCCCGGAGCCACGTCGTCCCAGGCGGCTACGCGAGCGCGAAGGTCGCCTCCACCAACAGTCGCCGACCGATCACGCTGCGCTTTGTAGATCTGTAACGTGACCCCGGGCAGAGACGAACCTGCAACTTTTCGATCTCGTTGCGGGGATACTTTGACGAGGTTTCCGCTGGTCGTGGCCTTGATCGACGGCGGCGTATCCAGTCTTGCCTCGCCATCATGTTTTGTGGGTTGGTGCCTCTGTGGGTATCCAGTAATCACCTACGGTAGCGGCGGCCGGAGGGCTTTAGATGGCGAGGGCCACGTTGGTGATCAGGACGTGCCGGCAAGCGCGGGGAACAGCACCAGCCGTATCTGATCGGCGTTCGGGAGGTGCCCGCCGGACGTCACGACGGTGGCGGGCCCCATTCCCCGCAGGCCGTTCGCGCTGACCGGCCGGATGCCCTTGCGCAGCCACGGCAACCCGAAGGTCAGCAGCAGGGTCCCGATGACGACGCGCAGCACGTCGATCGGGACCGCCCGTAGGGCAGTGCCGAAGATTGCGACGAGTACCGCCAGGACGGCCAGGCCGGCGGTGGCGCCCAGCCAGGTCGACCGGCAGCCGCGGACGCTGCCGACTCCAACGATGATGATCACCATTTCGATGACCTCGACGGCCGCGCCGAGGAAGGTGACGACGAAGACCGAGGAATGGCTCATCGTGACCGCCCCCGCCGGGGGTTGTCGGTGCGCCTGGGGGAGGCGTCTGCGGGGCGCTCGATGCCGCGCAGGGCCATGTCGACGACGTCTTTGACGAAGCGGTCGCCCAGGGGTGCGTGGCCGTGCAGCAGCCGGTGGTAGAGCGGGCCGTAGAGCAGGTCGAGGGCTACCTCGATGTTGGTGTCCGCCGGGATCTCGCGGCGGTCGATGGCGCGGTGAAAGACGGTTCGGGCCTGCTCGCGGCGTGGTTCGACCACGCGTTGGCGGTACTCGTCGGCGAATGCCGGGTCGGTGTGCACCTCGGTAAGTAGTGCGGCGATTACCCGGGCGTAGGGGCGGCTGCCGGCGCGCCGAGCCCAGGGGCGCAGGAGGGCGAGCAGGTCGCCACGGACGGAGCCGGTGTCGCGGGGTTGGGTGCGGGTGGTGTCCCATTCGGTGTACAGCGCGTCGAGGGCGAGGGTTTCCTTGGTGGGCCACCAGCGGTAGATGGTGGCCTTGCTGACCCCGGCCCGTTTCGCGACCGCGTCCATGCTGACCGCGGACAGGCCCTGGTCGAGAAGGAGTTCGGCGGCGGCGTCGAGGACGGCCTTGTGCGCCTTCTGACTGCGGGGCCGGCCGCGCGGCGCGGTCTGCCCGGTTTCGTCCGCGCCGCCCGGCGTCGTGGTCGTGGTGTTGGTGGTCATGGTTGTCATGCTGCCTTCGCGCTGGTGCCGACCGGGCCCCGGCTCGCGGACGGCGTGCGCGACGGCTGCGGCGTCGTCTCGGCGAGTACCTGGTACAGGCTGGCGATGTCGCGGTGTTCGTAGCCCATCTGCTCGGCCAGGCTGAGCTCCCGGTCGACGGCGGTCGCGGCGGGCAGCAGCACGTTGGTTTCCCGCGCGGCCTGCAGCGCGAGGCGGATGTCTTTGTGCATGAGCTGCACGTCGAACCATGCCTGGTCGGGCAGGTCGAAGACGAGCGGGGCGCGGGCGCGCAGCATGGGCGACCCGATCGCGGATGCAGTCATTGCGTGGGCGGCCAGTTCGGGGTCGATCCCGCTGCGTTCGGCCAGCAGTATCCCTTCGCTGAAGGCCAGCATCTGCGCGGCGAGGCTGATGTTGATGGCGAGCTTGAGCAGCAGGCCCTGGCCGTTGCCGCCGACATGGATGACGCGGCTGCCCAGCCGGCGCAGCAGCGGCTCGGCGGTCTGGAAGGCGCTGTCTGGGCCGCCGACCATGATCGTGAGGGTGCCGTTGGTGGCGGCGGGGACGCTGCCGGAGACCGGAGCGTCGATCATCGTGGCACCGGTCGCGCGGACCCGCTCGGCCAGTTCCCGGCTCGTCTGCGGACTCACTGTGCTCATGTCGACGTACACGCTGCCGGGCCGCAGGCCGGACAGGATGCTGTCCGGACCGCTGGTGATCGCGGTGAGGGCGGCGTCGTCGGTCACCATGCTGAACACGATCTGCGCGGCGGCGGCGACGTCGCGTGGTGTGTCGCGCCAGATGAGTCCCTGTTCGATCAGCGCGCTGGCCTTGGCCCGGGTGCGGTTGGTCCCGTGCACCTGGTTGCCGTCCAGCAGGCGCCGGGCCAGCGGTGCGCCCATCGACCCGAGACCGACGAATCCGATGGTGGTCATGGATTTCTCCTTAGTTCTCCGCTTCGATCTCAGTGACGTCCTCGTCGGTGAGTTCCAGGGCCGCCGCGGCGAGGATCGGGTCCACCTGGGCCGGCCGGCGGAAGCCGACGATCGCGGCGTCGACCGTGGGGTTGCGCAGCGTCCACGCCACCGCCACCGCGCCAGGAGTGGTGTGGTGCCGGTCGGCGACCGCCTGGAGTCGGGTGGCCAGCGTAAGGTGCCGGCTGAGCTGCGGCTCGGTGAATCGCGGGTCGCTCTTGCGCCAGTCGTCGTCAGGCATCGCCGCGATCCGCTCCCGGGTGATCGCCCCGGTCAGCAGCCCGGAGCCCATGGGCGAGTAGACGATCACGCCGATCCTGTCCCGTTCGGCGGCCGGCAGGATGTCGGCCTCGGCGGCGCGGTCGATCAGCGAGTACGGCGGCTGGATGGTCTCCACCGGGGCGATCGACCGGATGCGCCGCAGCTGGCTGGCGCTGAAGTTGGACACGCCGATGTGCCGGACCAGGCCCAGATCCTTCAGCTCGGCCATGGCGGCCCAGCCCTCCTCGATGTCCTCGTCCGGGACGGGCCAATGGATCTGGTACAGGTCGATCGCATCGACACCGAGCCGCTGCAGGCTCGCGTGCGCCTCGCGCAGGATCGAGTCTCGCTTGAGCACGTGCCGCACCCGCCGGCCGCCGTCGTCGAGCAGCGAGCATTTGGTGAACAGATACGGCCGCTCGGGCAACCCCGCCAGCGCGCGGCCGACGATCTGCTCAGACCGGCCGAAGCCGTAGGCCGCGGCCGTGTCGATCCAGTTGACATCGAGGTCGAGGGCCCAGTGGATCGCGGCGATCGACTCGTCGTCCTGCTGTGGTCCCCAGCCGAACTCCCAGCCACCGCCGCCGATGGCCCAGGCCCGGAAGCCGACCCGGCTGATCTCCATGCTGGTACCGCCCAGCGGGCTGGTCCGAACCCGTGTCTTCTGCACAACTCCTCCACCTGATCCCAGCCGACCCAGGGCGGACGCGGCTGATGACAAAACTGTACTACTAGTTTCGTTTAGCGCCGCCCTCGCGCCGGGCGATGTGAGCCAGCAGTCAATCGGGAATGTGCTGGCCGACTACTCGGTTGCCGGCGATATAAGAAACGAGTAGTCCAGTATTGGATCGATTAGATTGGAGCGGGACCATGACCGTCCTCACCCTGATCTGCACATCCGGCGCCGCGCCGACCAGTCGTTCCTGCTGCAGCGCGCACAGCCCGCGATGACTGGCCTGATCGACGGCTCACTGTCCACGCTCGCGCCGGTGTTCGCCGTGGCGTTGGCCACCCATCAGCCGCACTACGCGTTCTTCGCCGGCCTGGCCACCGCGATCGGCGCCGGCGTGAGCATGGCCTTCTCCGAGGGCCTGTCTGCGTTCGTTCGTGTCGATCGCCATCGGCGGCGCGATCATCGCCGGTGTCAGCGCCGCGCTCGGCGCCATCAGCTGACCAGGCCCCCTGCGAAGGAGTTGAGTACCAATGGGTGTCCCGTCTCCGCTGAGTCCTCGGCTCACCGTGGCCGCCCTGCTGACCCTCACCGCCGGTCACGGGACTCGTCGACGCCGTCAGCTACTTGCGGCTGGGGCACGTGTTCGTCGCCAACATGACCGGAAATGTCGTGTTCCTCGGCTTCACCGCAGACCCGCACTCCGGGCTGTCCCTCGCCGCCTCGCTGACCGCCATCGGCGGGTTCGTCGTCGGCGCGATGGCCGGTGGCCAGGTCGCACACACCCTCGCCGCCGCCATCTCTGCCGGGCGTTCGAGCAGGAACAGATGGCCAGCACTGCGTACGACATGCAGCCGCGCGTCCGGGATGCAGCGCGCGAGGATGCGTCCGTTGACCAGTGGCACGATCGGGTCGTCGTCGCCGGCCAGCACGAGTGTCGGGTGCTGGAGGCGGCGCAGCCACGGCAGGCTGGTCCAGCCGGTGATGGCGTACAGCTGGCCGAGGTACCCGCGCATGGAGGGTGGTTCGACGAACCGGGCGAGTGAGCCGTGCAGCAGGGCATCCGGGTCGCGGCGGGCGGCCCCGCCGTACACGCCGGGCCAGGTCGAGGCTCGCGCCGAGCCCGGTGATGAGCAGCACTGGCGGACCGCTGCCGCGGACCGAGGTGCGCAGCCGGACGCCGTCGACGTCGACATACCGGATGGTGGCCCGGTCAGGCGAAGGCGCCCACACCGGTGATGTCCTTGCCGACGATGAGGGTCTGGATGGTCTCGGTGCCCTCGTAGGTGTGAATGGCCTCGATGTCGGCCATATGCCGGATCACATGGAAGTCGAGCAGGATGCCGTTGCCGCCGAGCAGGTCGCGTGCCTCGAGGATGACCTGCCTCGCCTTGCGGGTGTTGTTCATCTTGGCGATCGCCGCGATGGTGTCGGTGAGCCTGCCCTCCTCGATGAGCCGGCCCA
>WNGE01003652.1_pt1 | contig 24372 bp, 21 predicted proteins | sample 5400651 | NCBI WGS metagenome assembly WNGE01 (sample SAMN13153370, study PRJNA577476) | soil metagenome | isolation source: 60 cm soil or saprolite under grassland replicate 2 | place: USA:California | collected 2016-06-15
CTTGCCGCAGCCGGACTCCCCCACCAGCGACAGGGTCTCGCCGCGGGTGACGTTGAAGGTCAGCCCGTCGACGGCCTGCACGGCGCCGACCTGCCGCTGCAGCAGGCCCTTGCGGATCGGGAAGTGCTTCACCAGGCCCGTAACCGACAGCATTTCCTCACCGATCGCGGGCTCGACGACGCCCGGAACGGCGGTGGGTTCGGTTTTCGCAGTCGTCACAGTCTCGTCCCGTTCACAGCTTCGGCTTGATGTCGGTCTCCCACGCGTTCTTGCGCTGTTCCGGGGAGAGGTGGCAGGCGACCATGTGGCCGGCGCCGATGTCCAGCAAGTCGGGCCGCTCAGTCTCGCTCGCCCCGCCGTTGAGGCGCGCGAAGTTGCAGCGTGGGTGGAATGCGCAACCCGTTGGCACGTTGATCAGGCTGGGTGGGGTGCCCTTGATCGGGATCAGCCGCTCGCTGCGCTCCTTGTCGATCCGCGGCATCGAGCCGAGCAGGCCCCAGGTGTAGGGATGCTGCGGCCGGTCGAAGATGTCCTCGGCCGTGCTGTACTCGACCGCACGACCGGCGTACATCACCTGGATGTCGTCGGCTAGCTCCGCCACCACACCGAGGTCGTGGGTGATGATGATAACGGCGGAGTTGAACTCACGCTGAAGGTCCCGGATCAGGTCCAGGATCTGCGCCTGCACGGTCACGTCGAGCGCTGTGGTCGGCTCGTCGGCGATCAGCAGGTCGGGGTCACAGGACAGCGCCATCGCGATCATCGCGCGCTGCCGCATACCGCCGGAGAACTGATGCGGGTAGGAGTCCACACGCTTGTCCGGCTGCGGGATACCAACCCGGTCGAGCATCTCGATCGCGTGCTTGCGGGCAACCTGCTTGGTCACGTTGTTGTGCACCCGGTAGGCCTCGATGATCTGGGTGCCGACCGTGTAGTACGGGTGCATCGACGACAGCGGATCCTGGAAGATCATCGCCATCCGCTTGCCGCGCAGCTGCCGGACCTCCTCGCGGCTCGAGCTGATCAGGTCCTGGCCGTCCAGCAGCACCTCGCCGCTGATCCTCGCCGTACCGGCCTTGTGCAGTCCCATGATGGACAGGCTGGTGACACTCTTGCCGGAACCGGACTCGCCCACGATGCCCAGCGTTTTGCCCCGATCAAGACTGAAGGAAAGCCCGTCCACCGACTTCACCAAGCCGTCGTCGGTCGGGAAGTGCACGCGCAGGTCCCGGACCTGCAGGAACGCGGAGGTGTTCTCGGTCACTGGAGCCGCACTCTCGGGTCAACGACGGCGTAGAGCAGGTCGACGACCAGGTTGGAGATCACGATGAAGAAGGCCGCGAGCAGGGTGACGCCCATGATCTTGGGCATGTCCTGGTCGGAGATGCCGGTCACCGCGTACTTGCCCAGGCCGTTCAGGCTGAACACCTTCTCGGTCAGTACGGCGCCGCCGAGCAGTAGGCCGAGGTCGAGACCGAAGATCGTCAGGATCGGTGTCAGGGCGGCTCGCAGGCCGTGCCGGACCACCACGACATTCTCCTTCAGACCCTTGGCCCGGGCGGTCCGGATGTAGTCCTCGTTCATCGTCTCCAGCATGCCGGCGCGGGTCAGCCGGGCGTACTGGGCCGAGAACAGGAAGGCCAGCGTGATCCATGGCAACAGCAGCGATTGGGCCCACTCCAGTGGATTCTGGGTGATCGGCACGTAGGAGCCGCCACCCTTGAAGATCTGAAGTTTGTAGCTGAACAATGCCAGTGCCATCAGGCCGGTCCAGAAGATCGGCATCGACACGCCGGCCAGCGCGAGCGACATCGCCGCCCGGTCGAAGAAGCTGCCTCGTCGCAGTGCTGACAGCACACCGATCGCGACGCCGCCGACCAGCCACAGGATCGATGCCCCGGCCGCAAGCGACAGTGTCACCGGCGCCCGGTCGAGCAGATCAGGCCAGACCGGCTCCCGGGTGATGAACGAGTAGCCGAGGCAGGGCGCCGGGCAGTGATCGATCTCGCTGCCCATGTTGTAGCTCGCACCGACGAAGATGCCCTTCGCCCAGTGGGCGTACTGCACCGCGATCGGGTCGTAGAAGCCGAGGCGCTCCGCCGTCAGGTGCACCGTCTCTGCGGTCGCCGTCCGGCCGACGTACCTGGTCGCGAGCGTCTCGGGCGACGCGCCGGCAGCCCGGGGAACCAGGTAGAAGATCGAGAACGTAAGCACGCTCACGACGAACAACAGACCGACCGCGGCGAACAGCCGCCGGATGATGTATGCGATCACAGACCTCGGCATCGGTGTCCGGTCCGGGACGTGCACCCGGACCGGACACCAGTTGCCTTCACCTACCTAAATCTCGAGAAGGAGCGACTGTTACGGCTTGCCCAGCGCCGTGTAGTCGTACATGCCGAACTGCGGGTTGACGAAGATGTTCGTCAGGTTCTTGCCCCGCAGCAGCAGGCTCTTGGCGTAGACACCCGGGTAGATGACCGCTTCCTCCATCACCCGCTTGTCGATCGCGCCCCAGTCGGAGTTTCGCTTGTTCAGGTCGAGCTCACCCACGGCCTGGTCGAGCATCTTGTCGACCTCGGGAATCCGGACGCTGGTGTTCGACGAACCACCGGTCTCACGGATGACCCGCGAGTCGGTGATCTGCGACAGGAAGCCGAAGCCGTCGTTCCAGTCCGCACCCCAGCCGTTGATGACCAGACCGAGGTTGTTCTTCTTCACGTACGGCGGGTTGCCGGCGTACGTCGAGAAGTAGTCCTTCTTCGGGAACGGCCGCGGCGTCACCTTGATGCCGATCTTGGCCAACTGCTGCTGGAACGCCTCCGCGGTCGCCTTCTCCTTGGGCCGCTCGGCGCGGTAGGAGATGTTCGTCGAGAACCCGTTCGGCTGACCGCAGGCGGCGAGTGCCGCCTTGGCCTTGTCCAGGTCACCCTTGCCGTCCGGCGTCGGGTACAGGTCGAACTTCTGGTAACCCGGGACGATCGGCGGCATCAGCGTCGTGGCCAGGTCGCCGCCGGAGAACGGGCCGCCGTACGCGGTCTGGTACGACGTCTTGTCCATGCCGTACTCGATCGCCTTGCGGCACTCGATGTTGTCGAACGGCTTCACCGTCGGGTTGATCGAGGTGTACCACAGCCGCGACAGAGTCGCGTTGTCAGCGCGGGCCTTCAGCGCCGGGTCGCTCAGCACCCGGCTCTGGGTGGCCGCGGTGACACCTGTGCCGGCCAGCGCGATGTCGACGTCGCCGGAGATCAGCCGGTTGTCGATGTCCTCGGCGTCGACGTTCATCTGCATGTCGATGCCATCCGGCAGGGCCTTGCGCTGCGGGTCGGTCGACGCATCCCAGGCGGGGTTGCGCTTCAGCACGTAGCTCTTGCCGTCCTGATAGCTCGCAAACATGTACGGACCGGACGCCACCACGTGCTGCTTGTACTTCGCGCCGGTGTCCTTGGCGGCCGGGACTGGGATGGTCTGCGGCGTCATCGCGAGGTAGTCCATGCCCGCGAACGGCGACTTCAGGTGGAACACGATCGTGTAGTTGTCCGGCGTGGAGATCGCCGAGTCGGTGTTCATGCCCTTCGACTTGTAGGGGCCCGCCCAGCCGGCCGGCCAGTTGAGCATCGAGTCGAAGTACGCCGGACCGTCCGGGAACGTCGCCTTGTCCGTCGAGCGCTCGATCCCATACTTGACGTCCTGGGCGTGGATCTCGGTGCCGTCCTCGAACTTGACGCCCTTGCGGAGCTTGTACGTCCAGGTCTTGCCGCCGTCGCTGGCCTGGCCGACGTCTTCGGCGAGGTCACCGACCAGCTTGTTGCTGGCCTCCCCGGGAGCCACGACGAACATCGTCAGCGCGCGGCCGTACAGCCGGATCATGTCCCACTGGCTGCCGTAGTAGGTGTCGCCCGGGTCGACCGAGTCGGGCGAGCTCTCGTCCGCGAACTTGACGATGCCGCCCTTCTTGTCGGACGGGTTGAACACCTTCGTCAAACCGGCGTTGAACTCCGCCGTCGTGGTGCCGCCGGCGCCGCCGGTGTTGTTGTTGCCGCCTCCCCCGCAGGCCGACAGGCTGAGGGCGAGCGCCGCCCCGGCGGCGATCGCCAACTTCATTCGTTTGGTGTTCATCGTTTCCGATCCACCCCTTCTTGTCGGAGCTTGCCAGGACTTCGGTTGAGCTATCGGGAGCGCGGATCGAGGGCGTCACGGAGCCCGTCCCCGAACAGGTTGAAGGAGAGCACGGTGACGAAGATCGCCAGACCGGGCCACAGCATGAAGTGCGGCATCGTGTAGAAGGTCACCGCGTCCGACAGCATGCCGCCCCAGGACGCGGTCGGCGGCCGGATCCCCACTCCGAGGAACGACAGCGCGGCCTCGAACAAGATGTTGGTCGGAATCAGCAGGGTCGCGTAGACCAGGATCGGCCCGAGCAGGTTCGGCAGCAGCTCGGTGAACAGGATGTACGGCCTGCGCGCGCCGAGGCTGCGCGCCGCGTCGACGTACTCCCGTTCGCGTAGCGACAGGGTCTGGCCCCGGATGATCCGGCCGATGTACGGCCAGTTGAAGAACCCGACGATGAAGATCAGCAGCACCACCCGCAGGGTGTTGCCCTCCAGCCCGAACGCGGAGTCCGGCATCACCCCGGCCAGCGCGATCGCGAAGACCAGCAGCGGGAAGGCCAGGAAGATGTCCATCAGCCGGCTGATCACCGCGTCGACCCAGCCGCCGAAGAATCCCGCCACGACGCCCATCGTGGTGCCGATCGCCACCGACAGCAGGGTTGCGAAGAAGGCGATCAGCAGCGAGATCCGGGAACCATAGACGACCCGGCTGAAAATGTCCCGGCCGTTCACCGGCTCCAGCCCCATCAGGTGGTCCCAGCCGATGCCGCCGAAGGTGCCGAGTGGAGCGAGGGTTCCGTTCTTGGTGTCGATCAGGTCCTGGTGGAACTCGTTCGGAGGATCGCCGAACGCCTTCACGATCAGCGGCGCGAAGATCGCCATCAGGATCAGCAGGACGACCACCACCGCACCAGCCATCGCGATCCTGTCGCGCTTCAGCCGGGTCCAGGAGATCCGCCACAACGAACGGCCTTCGATCCGGGCGACGCCCTGGAGGATGGCTTCCGGCTCACCCGCCGCACCCGGCTCGACCTCGAGTGGTGTGGTCACGCGCTGGCTACCCCCTGTCGAATGTGTTGGCCCCGTCAGCCGCATACACGCGGCTGCCGCCTTAACCTGCCGCCATTACACGCCGGAGTCAAACGCGGGAAGCGCTGCGTTGCCCGATCGTGATCGTCAGGAAATCGTCCCGTATCGTGGACATTCGGCAGTAAATCACGCCGTCCCACCCACCGTCGCTGGCGCCTCGCGGACTGTTACTGTCATGACATTTTTGTGTCACTGTGGCACGCACTTGGATACGACTTCCAGACCTCGGAGTGTGCTACTTCCTGAGGCCGGACAGATACAGAAACGACAGCGGATTGAGCGCCGGGGAGATGTTTTCGATGTCCTTTCCGGCCACCACTGTCAGCCGGCCCTGCCACGTCGGAATTACCGGCGCGTCCTGGGCGATCACACCCTGTAGCTGACCCAACAGGTGGTCTCGCTCGAGCCCGTTCTGCTCGGTCGTCTCCTGCTGCAGCAAGGCCGTGGCCGCCGCCGATCGGTAGCCGTTCTGGAATACCGCGCCGGTCCGGACGAACGGCGCCAGGTAGTCGTCCGCGTCCGGGTACTCCGGGATCCAGCCCCCGTAGTAGGCGTCGTACGCGCCGGCCGGGGTGAGCTGCTGGTACTGCGGCCACTCCGCGCCCCGCAGGGTGATCCGGAACAGCCCCGACGCCTCGAGTTGCCGCTTCAGCTCGATCACCTCGGCCTTCGCGCCGGCGCCGTACTGGGACGGCGTCCAGCCGACCGTCAGCGGCACCGGTACGGCGATGCCCGCCTGCTTGAGGATCGCGGCGGCCGCGGTCTTGCTCGGCTGCTTGTACTGCGTCTTGAACGCGTCGACCTGTCCTCCGAACCCGGGCGGGACCACTTCATCTGGAAGGCGAGGAACCGGATCGCGGCGTAGTCGCTCTCGACCACCTGCAGCTGGTCCGACTTCCGCACGGCGTCCAGCATGCTCGGACCGAACCCGTGGAAGGCCAGGTCGGCTTTGCCCGTGGTGATCGCCTGATACAGCGCGGTCGAGTCCTTCAGCAGCGTGATGTCGATGCCGTCGTTCTGCGGTCCACGCGGCCCGCGATACCCCTCGAACCGGGCCAGCGTGATCTCGTGCCCCGGCCGGTACGCCGTGAGTTGGTAAGGACCACTGCCCATTGCCGTGGTGTCGAGCAGTTTGTTCGGCGGGTAGACCTCCTCGTCCACGATCGACGCGGCGGTCGTGGTCAGCAGGTACGGCAGCCGCGCGTCGGGGGTGTTCAGGTTGAACACCGCGGTCAGGTCGTCCGGTGTGGTCACCGATTTCAGCGAGGAGAACAGCGCGGCCAGCCCGTTCGGCGTCTTCAGCCGTAGCAACCGCTCGAAGCTGAACTTCACGTCCGATGACGTCAGCTTGTGCCCGTTCGGGAAGGTCAGCTTCTCCTTCAGGCTGCAGGTGTACGTCGTCGGCGAGTCGAACTGGCAGTCCGCCGCGTCCGGGACCGGCGTCGGCTTACCCGGCAGGATCGTCAGCAGGGTCTGGTAGAGGTTCGCCTGCACGGTCCGCGAACCGACGTCGTACGGTCCGGCCGGGTCGAGCGAACTGATCGCGTCGGTGGTCGCGAGCCGCAGCACCATCGCCTTCGGCGTCGAGCTGCCTTGGTGTGGCGCCTTGTCATCCCGCCCACCACAAGCCGCCAGCGACACCACCAGCGCGGCCGCCACCGCCACCCGGCGCCACGACACGATCACGTTCTCACCCTTCCCCAGCCCACATCCCAGAACAACGCCCCTCGTCACCCCGGGACACTAAGGCACCAAGTGACGGTAACCCGTCAGCGGAGCAAGCGGCGCAGTGACTCCGGTGAGAGGGGTTCCAGTGAGTCGACCACTAGCCGGCGCGGCGCCTCGGGGATCGTCACCCATTGCGGTACGGCGATCACGTACGCGCCGGCCGCCGCTCCGGCTTGTACGCCGGTATTGGAGTCCTCGATCACCACGCATTGCGTCGGGTCCACGCCGAGCTCACGCGCGGCGGTCAGGTAGGGCTCGGGATGCGGCTTGCCGTTGGTCACCTCGTCACCCGCGACGATCACGTCGAACAGGTCGGGCGGCAGATGGGACATCACCGCGTCGATCATCAAACGGTACGACGCCGACACCAGCGCGCACGGCACGTCCTCCTTGCGCAACGCCTGCAGCAACTCGACCGCGCCCGGCCGGAACTCGACCTCCTGCTTCAGCGCGTCGATCACCGCGCGGAACATCCGCTCGGCCAGCTCCTCGGCCGTGATCAGACCGGAAGGAATCCGCGACATCCACACCTTGACGGCGTCCCGCAGGTCGCTGCCGATCAGGTTGACGCAGTCCTCCATCGTCCAGATCGCGCCGAGCGAGCCCAGCAGCTCGATCTGCACCTCCGCCCAAACCTTCTCCGAATCGACCAACGTCCCGTCCATGTCCCACAACACTGCCTGCAGGGTCATGGGGCCTCCCGCCCTGGACTGAGGAGTGTAGGGAGCGAAGCGACTGAAGCGACGAGGGAAGGGCGGGAGTCAAAGCCCCATGACCACGCCGGCGCCGAAGGCCCGGCCAAAAGCACGGTCATGACGCGTTGAAGTACTTCGCTTCGGGGTGGTGCACCACCAGGGCGTCGGTGGATTGTTCCGGGTGCAACTGCAGCTCCTCCGATAGGTGTACGCCGATCCGTTCCGGCTCCAGCAACCGCACCAGTTTCTCGCGGTCCTCCAGGTTCGGACATGCCGGGTACCCGAACGAGTACCGCGAGCCGCGATACGCCTGGTCCCGGAGCATCCCGTCCAGGTCGCCGTCGTCGCCGCCGAACCCGAGCTCGTCGCGGACCCGGGCGTGCCAGTACTCCGCCAGCGCCTCGGTCAGCTGCACCGACAACCCGTGCAGCTCCAGGTAGTCGCGGTACGCGTTCCGCGCGAACAGCTCGCCGGTCACCTCCGCGACCTTTGGCCCCATCGTGACCAGGTGGAACGCGACCACGTCGAGCTCACTGGAGCCCTTCGGCCGGAAGAAGTCCGCGAGGCACAGGAACCGGTCCCGCCGCTGCCGTGGGAACTCGAACCGGTGCAGCTCCGCGTGACTCGCCGGATCCAGCACGACCAGCGCGTTTCCTTCGGAGTAGCACGGCCAGTACCCGTACACCACGGCCGCTTCCATGATCCCGTCGGTCAGGATCCGGTCCATCCACATTCGCAGTCGCGGCCGACCCTCGGTTTCCACGAGTTCGTCGTACGACGAACCGTCCGCACCCCGGGTACCACGGAGTCCCCATTGGCCGAGGAAGGTGGCCCGCTCGTCGAGGTAGCCGGCGTAGTTCGCCAGGGCGATGCCTCTCACGATCCGCGAACCCCAGAAGGGTGGCGTCGGCACACGGTTGTCAACGGCAACATCCGACCGGGCGGGCACCTCGTCGAGTGGTCGATCGAGCACATGCGTCGCGGACCGCACGCGGCGTTGGCGTCGCTCGGGCAACGCCGCGCCCGGCACGCCCCGCTTCACCGCCATCGCGGCGTCCATCAACCGCAGTCCTTCAAAGGCATCCCGCGCGTACCGGACCTCACCCTCGAACAGGTTGCCGAGGTCCTGTTCGACGTACGCGCGGGTGAGCGCCGCGCCGCCGAGGAGGACGGGCCACCGCTTGGCCAGGCCGCGCTGGTTGAGTTCCTCGAGGTTCTCCTTCATCACCACGGTCGACTTCACCAGCAGCCCGGACATGCCGATCACGTCGGCCTTGTGCTCCTCGGCCGCCTCCAGGATCGCGTTGACCGGCTGCTTGATGCCGAGGTTGACCACGCTGTAGCCGTTGTTCGTCAGGATGATGTCGACCAGGTTCTTGCCGATGTCGTGTACATCGCCCTTGACCGTCGCGAGCACGATCGTGCCTTTGCCCTCGTCGTCGGTCTTCTCGATGTGCGGCTCGAGGTAGGCCACGCAGGTCTTCATCACCTCGGCCGACTGCAGCACGAACGGCAACTGCATCTGGCCGGACCCGAACAGCTCGCCGACGACCTTCATGCCGGCGAGAAGGTCGTCGTTGATGATGTCGAGCGCGGCCTTGTCGGCCAGTGCCTCGTCCAGATCGGCCTCGACCCCGTTGCGCTCGCCGTCGATGATCCGCTGTTTCAGCCGCTCGGCGAGGGGCAGCGCGGCCAACTCCTCCAGCTTGCTCGCCTTGAGGTCGGACGCCTTCACGTCGGCGAACAGCTCCAGCAAGCGCTGCAGCGGGTCGTACCCGTCCCTCCGCCGGTCGTAGATCAGGTCGAGCGCCGCCTCGCGCTGGTCGTCCGGGATCTTCGCGACGGGCATGATCCGGCTCGCGTGCACGATCGCCGAGTCGAGCCCGGCCTGCACACACTCATGCAGGAACACGGAGTTCAGCACGTGCCGCGCCGCCGGGTTCAGCCCGAACGAGATGTTCGACAGGCCGAGCACGGTCTGCACGTCCGGCCGGCGCTTCTTCAGCTCGCGGATCGCCTCGATCGTCTCGATCCCGTCCCGCCGAGACTCCTCCTGACCGGTCGCGAGTGTGAAGGTCAGGCAGTCGATCAATACGTCGTGGCCGGCGATCCCGTAGTCCCGCTCCAGCGTCTCCAGCAGCCGCTCCGCGATCGCCACCTTCTTCGCGGCGGTCCGGGCCTGGCCTTCCTCGTCGATGGTCAGCGCGACGACGGCAGCGCCGTACTCCTGCGCGAGGCCGGCGATCCGGGCAAAGCGGGAGTCGGGTGCCTCGCCGTCCTCGAAGTTCACCGAGTTCAGCGCGCACCGCCCGCCGAGCATGTCAAGCCCGGCCTGCAGTACGGCGGGCTCCGTCGAGTCGAGCACGATCGGCAGCGTCGACGCGGTGGCCAGCCGGCCGGCGATCTCCATCATGTCGGCGACACCGTCCCGGGCGACGTAGTCGACGCACAGGTCGAGCAAGTGGGCGCCGTCGCGGATCTGGGCCCGGGCGATCTCGACGCAGCCCTCCCAGTCCTCGGCCAGCATCGCCTCGCGGAACGCCTTCGACCCGTTCGCGTTCGTCCGCTCCCCGATCGAGAGGTACGACGTGTCCTGCCGGAACGGGACGTGTTGATACAGGCTCGACACCCCGGCCTCGGGCTGCGGCTTACGCTCTCGAACCGGTCGGCCGCCGACCCGCTCGACCACCTGCCGCAGGTGCTCGGGCGTCGTACCGCAGCAGCCGCCGACGAGCGACAGGCCGTAGCTGTTGACGAACGTTTCGTGCGCGTCGGCCAGCTCCTCGGGAGTCAGCGGGTAGAAGGCGCCGTCCGCGGTCAGTTGTGGGAGGCCCGCATTCGGCATGCACGTAAGCGGGATGGTGGAGTGCTTGGAGAGGTAGCGGAGGTGCTCGCTCATCTCCTTCGGGCCGGTCGCGCAGTTCAGCCCGATCAAGTCGATGCCGAGCGGTTCGAGCGCGGTCAGCGCCGCGCCGATCTCGCTGCCGAGCAGCATGGTCCCGGTCGTCTCCACCGTCACCGAGACGATCACCGGGATGGTCGAGCCGGCCGCGTCCAGGGCCTTCCGCGCACCGATGACGCTGGCCTTCGTCTGCAGCAGATCCTGGGTCGTTTCCACCAGGATCGCGTCCGCTCCCCCGTCGATCAGGCCACGCGCGGTCTCGGCGTACGCGTCCCGCAACGTGGTGAAGGTGGTGTGACCCAGCGTCGGGAGCTTGGTGCCGGGGCCGACGCTGCCGAGCACGAACCGAGGGTGGTCGGGCGTTGAGGCCGCGTCGGCCGCCTCGCGCGCCAGCCGGGCCCCCGCCTCGCTCAGCTCGTAGATCCGGTCGGCGATGCCGTACTCCCCCAGGTTGGCGACGTTCGCGCCGAAGGTGTTCGTCTCGACGCAGTCGACGCCGACGTCGAAGTACGCCTGGTGGATCTCGCGGACCACGTCCGGCCTGGTCAGATTAAGGATCTCGTTGCAGCCCTCATGGCCCTCGAACTCGTCCAGCGACAGGTCGTACGACTGCAGCATCGTGCCCATCGCCCCGTCGGCCACCACCACCCGCTCGGACAGCAGCTGGCGAAGATCAGGACGGCCGGCTCTGGACACTGAACCTCCAGGCAACGGAAGCGAGGATGGACACCAGTCTCAAATCGTAGTCGCCCGGCCGACACTTTCCGCCGGGTCGTGTCTGGTGGTCCCCTGCAGTCGCGAGGAGGTGCCGTGCCGAGTGCCGCGCAGCACGCAGGGGACCACCAGACACGACCCTCTGTGCGAAACCGGGCCGCACGGAACTGGCGGACCACGTAGGCTGGCAGTCCGGTTTCCGGCGACCCGCCGGATGGCACAGAGACGACAGGGGGCCTGCGAGTGGTTGACCTCGCGAACCTGAGGGACCCGGTCGTGATCGCCGCGTTCGAGGGCTGGAACGACGCGGCCGAGGCGGCCACCGGAGCGGTCGACCACCTGATCGACGAGTGGGACGCCGAGCTCGTCACCGCGATCGACCCCGAGGACTACTACGACTTCCAGGTGAACCGGCCGCAGGTCGGTTTCGACGACGACGGCGTACGACGCCTGACCTGGCCGACCACCAGGATCTTCGTGGCCCGGCCCGACGACACCGACCGCGACGTACTGCTGATCCGCGGCATCGAGCCGAACATGCGCTGGCGCGGGTTCTGCCAGGAGCTGCTGGAGCTGGTCGACGAGTCCAACGCACAGCTGGTCGTCGTACTCGGGGCACTCCTCGCGGACTCCCCGCACACCCGGCCGATCCCGGTGTCGGCCACCTCGGCCGACCCGGAGCTGACCGCGTCGTGGAGCCTGGAGCCGTCGACGTACGAAGGCCCGACCGGGATCACCGGCGTCTTCGCCGACCAATGCGGCACGCTCGGCGTACCGGCGGTGTCGATCTGGTCGGCGATCCCGCACTACATCGCCGGCACCCCGTGCCCGAAGGCGTCTCTCGCCCTGCTGGGCAAGGTCGAGGCGTTGCTGGACCTGCCGATTCCCGAGGGCGACCTGCCCGAGCTGGCCCGGGCCTGGCAACGCGGCGCCGACGAGCTCAGCGAGGAGGACCCGGAGGTCGCCGAGTACGTCCACTCCCTCGAGGAGCAACGCGACACGGCGGACCTTCCCGAGGCCTCCGGCGACGCCATCGCGGCCGAGTTCGAGCGCTACCTGAAACGCCGCAACAAGAACCACCCAGAAAGCAGCTAGACCCCCGCACCGCAGTTGCCGCGGCCCTAGGCAAGAACTCGGGCACACGTTCTTTCCTGTGCCAGGCCCCCAGGAGGTGTTCCAGGCCCGGCTCCTGGCCCGCTTCGACTCTTCGTTCCAGGCATCTCGCCCCGTCCGTCCGGATCACGGGATTCCCGGCAATCGCCGGGCCCCACTAGCCGGTTATTTGACCGCTGGCGTGCAACAACCCGCTAGCGAGTACCTAAACCGCCAGCGGAGTGGCGTCGCCCCGGTGTGACCGGCATGTGGCTGGTTTCGTCCGTATGACGGGATTCCCGGGCCGGAGCCGGGATGTTGTCGGGACCTGGGAACCTGGGACCCCCACCGGGGACCTGGGACACCGCACGACAGGTCCCCGGTCCCCGGTTGGGGTCCCAGGTCCCAGGCTCCTACACGGAATGTGCCCGCACATCGGATCCGCCCGGCTGCGCACACCATCCGGCCGACGACCTTCGCCGAAACGAGACGTCTGGCTGACCACGAGTGACGAGATTGCCGCCCTCTATCAGCAGCTGGTCGGGGGCTGATCGTCGTACGGCGGGCTAGAGCTTCACTCCGAGAAGCGCGTCGACGGCCTGGGCAACCAGCGTCGGGGCGTCCGGGTCGTCGCCGTTGGTCGACGCCCAGGTGTCGATCGCGGACAGGGCGGCGACGGTGTCGAGGTCGTTAGTGAGAGCCGCGCGTACGGCGTCAACCGCAGCGGCGCCGTCGGGCCCAGAGCCACGCGTGACGGCACCACGCCAGACGTCGAGGCGCTCCTGGGCGTCGAGCAGGTCGGACGATGTCCAGAACCAGTCGGTGCGGTAGTGGTGCGCGAGCAGCGCCAGCCGGATCGCCATCGGGTCGGACCCCGCCAGGCGCTCCTTCGACACCAGCACCAGGTTGCCCTTGGACTTCGACATCTTCTCGCCGTCCAGGCCGACCATCCCCTGGTGCACGTACGCCCGTGCGAACGGGTACTCCCCCGTCGCCACCTGCGCGCCGCTGGCCGACATCTCGTGGTGCGGGAAGATCAGGTCCGAGCCGCCGCCCTGGACGTCGAACGTCATGCCGAGGTGCTCGAGCGCGATCGCCGAGCACTCGACATGCCAGCCCGGACGACCGCGGCCCAAGGGCGAGTCCCACGCGGGTTCGCCAGGCCGCTCGTGCCGCCACAGCAGGCTGTCGAGCGGGTCCCGCTTGCCCTCGCGGTCCGGGTCCCCGCCGCGCTCGGCGAAGAGCTGATGCATCGTCTCGCGGTCGTACCCGGACACGCTGCCGAACGCCGGATCCGCCTTCACCGCGAAGTACAGATCGCCGTCCACGGAGTACGCCGCTCCCGCGCTCTGCAGCTCCTCGACCGCGCCGGCAACGAGATCGATCGACTCGACCACGCCGATGTAGTGCTGCGGCGGGATCACCCGGAGCGCCGTCATGTCGTCGCGGAACAGCTGGATCTCCTGCTCGGCCAGGTCGGTCCACTCGACCCCGGTCGCGGTGGCGCGCTCCAGCAGCGGGTCGTCGACGTCGGTGATGTTCTGCGTGTAGGTCACGTCGTACCCGGCGTCGCGCCAGAGCCGGTTGATCAGGTCGAACGTCACATACGTCGCCGCGTGGCCCATGTGAGTGGCGTCGTACGGCGTGATCCCGCAGACGTACATCCGGGCGGCCCCACCGTCGGTCGGCGGCACCTCGACCAGCCCGCCGGAGGCGGTGTCGTAGAGGCGAAGACGCCGCGCCGGCCCGGGTACGACCGGGATGTCTGGTTCTGTCCACGCCTGCATGTGCTGGAGCTTATGTCAGACCGGAAATCCCCCGCGCGACACGGTTCATTCCCCGAACCCGACTGCGCGTCGCGCCTGGATGAGGTATGTGCCTAGAAGGCGGGCCACGGTATGGCCGGCCAGTCGTCGCTGGGGAGCGGGTAGGTCCCGCTCTTCAACAATGTCGCGCATCGCTCGCGCGTCGCGGTCAGCTCGACCGCGGTGATCAGGTCGCACAGTTGTGTGCCGAGCCCGCCGGCGAGTTGGTCGGCCAGTTTGCGGACGTCGTCCAGCAGGTCGGCCGGGATCGGTTCACCGGCCCAACCCCACAACACCGTGCGCAGCTTGTCGTCGGCGTTGAAGGTGACGCCGTGGTCGCATCCGAAAACTCGCCCGTCGCCAGGGTTCAGCACGTGCCCGCCCTTGCGGTCCGCATTGTTGACCACGGCATCGAACACCGCCATCCGCCGCAACGGCTCGACATCGGCATGCACCAAGGTCACCGGGTTGTGCCGCCCGTCGAGGGCATCGAGTACGCCGACCCAGCCGGCAGGCACCCGCCCCTGCGGGACGATGTCGACCAGCTCCGTCTCGCCCGGCCCGAGCTCGGCCTCGTCGATCCACAGCTGCACCATGCCCTCGCCCAGCGGCCCGTCCCGCAGCAACGTCGGCGGGACCAGATCCCACCCGAGCGCTTCCGATACGACGTACGCCGCGAACTCCCGCTGCGCCAGGGTGCCGTCGGGAAAGTCCCAGAGCGGCCGCTCACCCTGGACCGGTTTGTAGACCACCGTCACGGACTCGCCCTCCAGGCTGACCGATCCCTGGAACGTGCCGTTCGACGCGGCCACCAGCCGGCCGTGCAGGGACAGCTCCCCGTTGGCGAGCAGGTCCAGCTCGGTCATTCGGGGAGATGCCTGCGGTAGCCGTTGGCGCGCGGGCAGATATGCCCGTCCGCGTCGATGGGCCGCCCGCAGAACGGGCAGCTCGGCCGTCCGGACGCGACCAGCGCGACCGCCCGGCGGGCGAACGCGCGAGCCTGCTCCTCGCTGATCCGGACGATGAACACTTCGGAATCCTCGGACTCCAGCGCGGCCGCGACCGGGTCCGTCTCCTCCAGTTCGGCCTGCTCGCCGGTGACGACCGAGAACACCTCGATCACCACGCGCTCGGCGTCGGCCTCCCAGGCCAGCGTCATGGTGCCGGCCCGGAACTCCTCCTCGATCGGCTGCTCGAGCGGATCGGTGTCATCGGCTCCCCCCGGCTGGGCCGGCTCCCGGTCGAACCGCCGGGCCACCTCGTCCAGCATCACGTCCAGCCGCTCCGCGAGCGCCATCACCTGTTCCTTCTCACAGGCGACCGAGGTCAGCCGGGCGCCGGCCCGGGCCTGCAGGAAGAACGTCCTCGCACCGGGTTCCCCCACGGTGCCGGCGACGAACCGATCCGGGTCGTCGTACGAATGAACAACTCGCGCCATGTCTACAGACCCTATTACCGTCCGCCTACTACTGCGTCCGAGGACTGCTTCTTGGCGCGGCCTCTCGACTTCGGTGATTTCGGGACGAGGGAGGCGAGCTCGCTGCCGGAGTCGTTCAGGCGGACCAGGAACGGGCGGGTCGGGGTGTAGGTGATGATCGTGGTCGACGCGGTGTCCACCACGATCCGCTGGAACGTATCCAGGTGCTGCGCGAGCGCGTCCGCCACGATCGCCTTGATCACATCGCCGTGCGACACCGCCACCCAGATCGCTGCGTCGCCGTGGCTCTGCGCCAGCGCCGCGTCATGCGCCCGTACGGCGTCGACCGCGCGCTGCTGCATCGCCCGCATCGACTCCCCGTTCGGGAAGGTCACGGCAGACGGGTGTTGCTGCACGACCGCCCACAGCGGGTCTTTCGCCAGCGCGGCGATCTTCTTGCCGGTCCAGTCGCCGTACCCACACTCGGTCAGTCGCCGATCAGTTGCCGGACGCAACCCATCGTGGTGCTTCGCGATCGCCGCGGCGGTCTGCTTGCACCGGTCCAACGGGGACGTGATGATCGCGGCCAGCGGCAGCTCGGCCAGCCGTTGCCCGACCGCCTCCGCCTGCTGCAGGCCGGTTTCGTCCAGCTTCACGCCGGGCGTGCGGCCGGCCAGGGTGCCGGAGGTGTTGGCGGCGCTGCGGCCGTGGCGGACCAGGATCACCGTGGGCATGACCTGCACGTTATCCGGTCTACGCAAGTGACCGCCCACAAGGACGCGGTGCCATCATGAACACGTGATCGTGGACTGCGGGGTGTACGCCGAGGGCGAGCGGCAGGACCTGCCCAAGAACCCCGAGACCGTTGCCCAGGCCATCGATGACGACGGCCGCTGCTTCGGCTGGGTCGGCCTGCACGACCCGTCAGACGCCGAGATGCGCCGGGTCCAGCGGCTCTTCGACCTGCACGAGCTCGCCGTCGAGGATGCGCTCAAGGCCCACCAGCGCCCCAAGGTCGAGCGCTTCGGCGACTCGATCGTCGTCGTACTGCGCACCCTCTGGTACGTCGACGAGGGCGACGCGGTCGAGACCGGGCAACTCAGTGTCTTCATCGGCGATCGGTACGTCGTCACCGTCCGGCACGGCGAAGGTGGTCAGCTGGCGACGGCCCGGCAGGAGCTGGAGGAGCGCGCGTCGATCCTCGGTCACGGGCCGGCCGCCGTACTGTGGGCGATCTGCGACTCGGTCGTCGACGGGTACGAAGCGGTCGCCGATCAGGTCGAGATCGACGTCGACGAGGTGGAGTCGTCGGTGTTCTCGCCCGAACGCACCAGCGACGCCGAGCGGATCTACCTGCTCAAGCGCGAGGTGCTCGAGATGCGACGCGCGATCCTGCCGCTGCGCGAGCCGATGGAGCAGTTCGCGCACGGCTTCCCCGGGGTCAATCCGAAGGCCGCGCCGTTCTTCCGCGACGTCGCCGACCACGTCAGCCGTGTGTCCGACCAGACCGAGGCGCTCGACATCCTGCTCAGCTCGGCCCTGAACGCACACCTGGCCCGTGTGTCGGTGCAGCAGAACGACGATATGCGCCGGATCTCGGCATGGGTCGCCATCGCCGCGGTGCCGACCATGCTGGCCGGCATCTACGGCATGAACTTCGACAACATGCCCGAACTCCGCTGGCACTTCGGCTACTACGCCATCCTCCTGCTGATGGCCGTCACCTGCGTCACCATGTACCGCTTCTTCCGCAAGGTCGGCTGGCTCTAGACCCGGCCTAAGTCGCGGTGATCGTGCTCGTGGCCAGCAGGATCACGAGCACGATGCCGAGGAGCACGCGGTAGAACGCGAAGACCTCGATCGTGTGCTTGGCGACGAATCGCAGCAGCCAGGCGACGGACGCGTAGGCCACGACGAAACTTACGACGGTCCCGATGATCAACTGGACCGCGCCGACGTCACCGTTCAGTGCGTCCTTCAGCTCGTACACGCCGGCGCCGACCAGCGCCGGAATGCCGAGCAGGAAGGCGATCCTGGTCGCCGCCACGCGGTCCAGGCCGCGGATCAGGCCGGCCGAGATCGTCGCGCCCGAGCGTGACACGCCGGGGATCAGCGCGAGGCACTGCACCAGGCCCATCACGACGGCGTCGATCAGCGTGATCCGCGTCAGCGGCCGCGCCTTGCTGCTCAGCCGTTCGGCGGCGACCATCACGACCGACCAGCCGATCAGTGCCGCCGCGACCCACCACAGGCTGCGCAGCGGACCGGAGATGAGGTCCCGGGCAAGGAAGCCCACGACGACGATCGGCAGTGAGCCGACGATCACGTACCAGCCCATCCGGTGGTCGAACTCACCACGGTGCTCGGGCTTGATCAGGCCACGCACCCAGGCGACGGCGATGCGCTGGATGTCCTTCCAGAAGTACAGGACGACGGCCGCGATGGCACCGATCTGGATCACCGCGGTGAACCCGGTGATGGCCGGGTCGTCGATCTTCAGGCCGAGCATCTTCGACACGATCGTCAGGTGACCCGTGCTCGAGACCGGCAGGAATTCGGTCAGGCCCTCGACGATGCCGAGGATGATGGAGTCCCAGATCGTCATCAGTGGCCGACCCCGGAGAGCTCGAGCGCCTCGGCGACGGTGCGCAGGTCGGCGATCCGCTGCTCAACAGTCGGCGCGAACGGGGTCAGTGCGACCGTGGTCGCCCCCGCCTCGGCGTACGCGGTCAGCTTCTCCGCCATCCGCTCCTTCCCACCGAGCAGCGAGATCGAGTCGATGAACCCGTGCGGTACGGCGGCCATTGCCTCGCGGTGCTTCTTGTCCAGATAAAGATCCTGGATCTGCTTGGCCTCGTCGGCGTACCCCATCCGGACGGCCAGGGCGTTGTAGAAGTTCTTCTCCCGGCTGCCCATGCCGCCGATGTAGAGAGCGGCGTACCCACGGATCGGGTCGGCCGCGGCCTGCAGGTCGTCACCGGTCATCACCGGCACGGACGCGACGACGTCGAAGCCGTCGAGTCCCTCCTGACGGGCTTGGCGGCCCGTCGCGATGTGTTTCAACTGCTCTCCCATGTAGGCGGGGTCGTTGAGGATACCGAGCCAGCCGTCGGCGATCTCGCCGGCCAGCTCGAGGTTCTTGGGACCGACCGCGGCCAGGTAGACCGGCACGTGGTCGCGGATCGGCCGGATGGACAGCTTGAGCGCCTTGCCCGGGCCGCCGGGCAGCGGCAACGTGAAGTGCTCTCCTTCGAACGCTACCGTCTCGCGCCGCAGCGCAGAGTTGACGATGGCAACGTACTCACGCGTCCTGAGTAACGGCTGAGAGAAGCGGACCCCGTGCCAGCCCTCGGACACCTGCGGCCCGGACACGCCGAGGCCCAGCCGGAACCGGCCGTTCGACAGCTTGTCCAGCGTCGCCGCGGTCATCGCGGTCATCGCCGGCGTCCGGGCCGGGATCTGGAAGACCGCGGCGCCCACGTCGATGGTCGTCGTCTGAGCGGCGATCCAGGCGAGCAGGGTGGCGGCGTCCGAGCCGTACGCCTCAGCGGCCCAGGTGACGGAGAATCCGAGCCGCTCGGCTTCCTTCACCAGCCGCAGATGATCCAGATGGTCGTCGCCACCGAAGACGAAGCCGATGTTGAGTCCGAGTCGCATGACAGGCGAGCCTAACGAGCCGTTGTCGGTGCCCGGCAATAGGCTCGGGTTCATGCAGCAGCGCTATCTCGGTCACAGTGGATTGGCGGTGAGCCGGCTCGGCCTGGGCACCATGTCCTGGGGGCGTGACACGGACGAGCACGAGGCGCGTGAGCAGCTCGCCGCGTTCGTCGCTGCCGGCGGGACCCTGATCGACACCGCGGCCGCGTACGGCGACGGTGACAGCGAGCGGGTGATCGGCTCGCTGCTCGGTGACGTGGTGGACCGCGACGACCTGGTGATCGCGACCAAGGCCGGCTTCAGCGTCCGCCGGGGTGAGCGGATCACCGACACCTCCCGTGGCGCCCTGCTGCGCGACCTCGAGGCTTCGCTGCGCCGGCTGAACGTCGAGCACATCGACCTGTGGCAGCTGCACACGTGGTCTGACGACGTACCACTGGAGGAAACCCTGTCGGCGTTGGACCACGCGGTGAGCTCCGGCAAGGTCCGGTACGTCGGTGTGTCCAACTACGCCGGGTGGAAGTCGGCCCGAGCTGTCACCTGGCAGCAGGCCTGGCCCGGTCGCGCCGTACCTGTGTCGAACCAGGTGGAGTACTCGCTGCTCGCGCGTGACGCCGAGGTGGACGCGATCCGCGCGGCCGGTGGGCTCGGCATCGGGATCCTGGCGTGGTCGCCGCTTGGCCGGGGTGTGTTGACTGGGAAATACCGGACCGGGATCCCGGCGGACTCGCGGGCGGCGTCTCAGCATCTGTCCAGATTCGTCGACCCCTACCTCGACGGCCGTAGTTCAGGCATCGTGGAAGCGGTCGCACGAGCCGCCGACGGGCTCGGCTGGACCCCGCTCGAGGTGGCGCTCACCTGGGTGCGGGACCGGCCGGGGGTGTCGGCGGCGATCGTTGGGGCCCGGACGGCGATGCAGCTGAAGCCGGTGCTGGGTGTCGAGGAGCTCACGCTGCCACCCGCCATCGCGGCAGCGCTGGAGGATGTTTCATGAAGTGAGGAGGTGCGGTTTGGCCGAATACGAACTGCAGCAGTTCGAGGTGTCCCGGACGGAGTCGCGCGGCGCCGTACGGCGGTTGCTGACCGAGCACGCCGAGTACGGCGGCTGGGAACTGGCCCGGCTGCGCCGCTACCCCGACGGCACTCGCCGCATCTGGCTCCGCCGCCGCATCATCCGCGTGATGCGGACCCTCTGAGTAACGCGGCCACCAACTCCCGGCGGCTCCCGACGCCGACCTTGTCGCACGTGCTCCTGCACGGTGTGCGGCCACAAGCACAACCGCTCGACGATCTGACGCGTCGAAAACCCCTGCAGTACCAGTTCGGTCACCCGCTGCTGAGCCGGCGTCAACCCGTGCAGATCCAGCAACAACGACCCCAATTGTGCCGGCGCCACCGGCTCAACCACCACAACCGACTGGCCGGCATCGCCGAGCATCGACGCATACTTCACAGTCCTCGTCGTCGCCGCCATAGCCGGCATCTGCGCAGCCGCTTCCCTCCTCAGCCGCCTCGCCCGCTAGAGGTCGTGCCGGACCCACACGTTGGGTTCGACGTACACCGCGTGATCGTGCCGTACGTCGCAATGCACCGGGACGAGCGCCTTCGGGACGATCACGTCACCGGTCGTGTCGAACTGCAGGCCGGTCCACTCGCGCCACTCCGCCAGGGTCCCGGCGATCACCATAGATCGGGGCGCGACCTGGACAATCGTGGCGCCTGCTTTGACGTGCACCCGCAGCCAGGGATCGTGTGGCAAGCCGTCGTCCCTCAGTTGCTCGACGTACTCCGTCATCGGCTGGTGGGCGTCGGTCTTGCCGTTCGGGCGGACCGGGGCGTAGAGGGTGCTGTGGCCCTTGGCCTTCACCGCTTGGCGCATCGCCTTCAGCATCTCGTGGGACAAGCCGCGGCCCAGATGTGACGGGCGAATCAGGATCTCAAGAGCACTCGATACCGTCGGCTGTCGACCACGACGCAGGTCGGCGAAGCCCCAGTGCAACACCCGGTCCCAGCCTCCGGACGGCAGTTCCGTGCGGTCCTCGTCGGGAAACACGAACGGGATACTCCTGCCGTGCGCAACCAGCTGATCGTCCTCGGTCGCGACCACGCACTGATCGGGGAAGTGGTCCGGCACCTGGCCCATGAACGCGTTGCCGATCGGGTCGTTGTGCATGAACTCCGGCCACACGTCGGCGAAGTCGTACAACCGCTCGCGGTACTCAGGCCGCTCGGCCAGCGTGGTGATCACGATCTCGGACATGCTCCGCAGTCTGGCACCGCCGGGGCCCCGCCTTCACCAGGATTAGTACGGCGACCAGCGTCGTCAGCAGCCCCGCTCCGACCAGCGTGTGCTGTGCTCCGGCTACCGCGATGATCGGCCCGCCTGCGAGCATCCCGGCCGAGCTGCCCGCGTTGACCACCACATTCTGCCCGGACAACAGCACCCGCCGCTCGGCTCCGGCCGACGACCTGGTGATGAGGACAGAGATCGCCGCGATCCCGAGTACGACGGTGATGCCTGACCCCGAACCCAGGACGGCGATGACCGGTGGAGTGGTCCACAGGCCCATGCCTACCCAGCAGAAGCCCATGCACGCCCATGCCACCGCGGCCAGCGGCACCGGTGGTACTCGCCGCACCACCGCCAGCGAGATCGCCGTACCTATGACCGAACCCACGCCGTACCCAGTCATGCCGGTTGCGAGGTAGACACCGGGTTGGCCGCGCTCGGCGCCGATGATCGACAGGCCGAGGGTGAAGGCGAACCAGGTTACGCAGCCGGTGCCACGGGCTATCCAGCCGTAGAGCACGTCGGGGCGTCCTCTGACGCTGGCACGGATCGATGGGGTTGTGGTGCCTTCAGGAACGCGTTCGGCCTTAACAGTGCAGGCCAGCAGTCCGGCACCCAAGACAGTAACCGCCTCAACCCACAGCAGGCCGTTGGTGAGACCAGTCGACACCGCCAGGGCGGCTAGCGAGGGACCGACCATCATGCCGATCCTGCGCAGGCCGTCCTGCCAGGTGAGGAGTACGACGGCCTTCCCATCGCCCCAGCGGTCTCCTGTGTCGGCCAGCAGGGCTGAGCGGCCTGGGGTCGACAGTGCGTCGCCGCAGCCGAGCAGTAGACCACTGACGACCAACAGGCCCGGTGTCAGCAGGTTGAGACCCGCAGCAGCCGGCACGATCGCCAGAGCCAGCGCAGACACCGCCGCGACCACTGCGAGCCGTGGACCCGAGTCCACCCACTGCCGAGCCTTGCGAGCCCACCACGGCGACAGCAACACCGGCAAACCGGCCGCACCCCCGACTAACCCGGTGGCAGCGACTGATCCTGTCTCGTGCAGGATCACGAGGGGTAGCGCCACCTGAGTGAACCGGATCGCGAGGTCCGCCGAGGCGCTTCCGGCCAGCAGGGCCAGCGCTTCGTTCCGGGCTCTCATGCCTTTGATTCTTGGCGATATCGCGCCACGCAGGTAGCCGTCGGATGCTTGGTAGTTGCCATAGGCTCTGGCTATGGCCTCATTACCATCGGTCGACGACCTTCGACTCGTACAGGCGATCAGCCGCAGCGGCGCGGTCGGTACCGCCGCCCGTGAACTGCGCATCTCGCAGCCATCCGCCTCCCAGCGCCTGGCCCGGATGGAACGCCTGTGCGGCACCAACCTCTCCGAACGCGCCACCCGCGGCGCCCGCCCCACCGCGGCCGGCGCCGAACTCAGCCGCCGGGCCGATCACATCCTCGGCCACCTCGAGGAGGTGTACGCCGCCACCCGCGAAGCCGCCACCGGTCACCGGCTCGTGATCGGTACGTTCGCCGGCCTCGCGCCCATCCTGTTCCCCGTCCTCGACGCGGACCTGCACGATCTGGACATCCAGCAACAGGTCGACCACGGCCACTTCCTGGTCGGGCGCGTGGCGGAGGGCACGATGGACGCCGCGTTCATCGCCATCGCCGAGCAGATGACGCTGCCCCGCGGCACCATCGCCCGCCGCGTCGGCCGCGACGAACTCGTCCTTTTCGTCCCACCCGGCGCCAGCGCGCCCGGCCGCGGCAAGTACCCGCTGAAGGACCGCCCGATCGCCTACTCCACGTACGACCGCGGCGCCGAGGACATCCACGCCCGCCTGGTTGCCCTCGGCGCAATCCCCCGCCGCGGCGTGACCCTCAGCACCACCGTCGCCATGGCCCGCCGCAGCTCCCATCTGGCCGTCGTCCCCCGCAGCGCCCTGTCCACCGAGCTCCGCCCCGGCGAACGCCTGACTCCCGCCCCCTTCCGCTACCGCCTGACCCTTTCCCTTGTCACCGCGCCGACCCCACCTCGTCGCCTGATCCAGCTACTCCCCCACCTCCGATCCACGCTCAACCTGACGTAGGTACTAGCGCTTCGGAGTTCGCCGTACGACGCTCAGAAGTAGTGGTGGTACTAGTCGGGCGAGGTGAGAGTGATGGCGATGCGGCAATGGACCGTCGACATCGTGATCGACGAGGTGGAGGACGAGCGCACCACCCATGCGGAGGCACGGTTGCGCACCGACGGCGAGCAGTTCATCGCGCGCGGAACGGCCTACCGCCATCCGAACGACATGGACGTCCCACAGATCGGCGACGAACTGGCCGCCGCCCGAGCCCTCTCGGAGCTTCGCCGCCGCCGAAGACATCGAAGAGGTAACCCACCACCCCTCCCACCTCCGCGGCTGAGCAGGGTGCTTCAGGCCTGGTCGAGGAAGCGGTCCAGGACTCGGGAGCCGAACTCGAGGGACGCGGTGGGGACGCGTTCGTCGATGCCGTGGAACATGCCCATGAAGTCGAGGTCGGGCGGGAGTTGCAGCGGCACGAAGCCGAAGCAGCGGACGCCCAGCCGGCTCCACGACTTCGCGTCGGTACCTCCCGACATGAGCAGCGGCGCGGTCCGGCTCTGCGGGTCCTCGGCCGCCAGGCAGGCCTTCATCGCCTCGACCAGGCCGCCGCTGAACTCAGTCTCCAGCGCGATGTCCTGCACCACCGTCTCGCGCTGGACCTTGTCGCCGATCAGCTCGTCGATGGTGGCGAAGAACTCGTCCTCGTAGCCCGGCAGGAACCGTCCGTCGATGTGCGCCTCGGCGTCGCCCGGGATCACGTTCACTTTGTAGCCGGCGTTCAGCATCGTCGGGTTGGCTG
>WNGE01003268.1_pt1 | contig 24363 bp, 26 predicted proteins | sample 5400651 | NCBI WGS metagenome assembly WNGE01 (sample SAMN13153370, study PRJNA577476) | soil metagenome | isolation source: 60 cm soil or saprolite under grassland replicate 2 | place: USA:California | collected 2016-06-15
CTCTGGAGCGCGGGCGAACGCGTCCTTCCAAAGCCGGCCGCGCAGGCTCAGGATGTCCGCCAACCTAGAGGAGGACTGCGGCGACTTTTGCGCTTCGTCCAGCAATGCATGAGCGCGGCTGCCGGCGCCCGCGCGCGCATGTGCCAGTGCGCCCCAGTACAGCAACTCCGCATCACCCGGATGATTCGCGATCGCCTCGCGAAACGCATCGCATGCCTCCCACGGCGCGCCGTGCGCAAGGTGGCGGCGGATGAGCTCGCAGGCGTCCGCGGCAGCGTCTTGGTCCATCCCGCCCTCACCCCCCGTCCCTCTCCCGCTCGCGCGGGTGAGGGGGAACTTCACGTCTGACGCCCCGCGCGCGCTTCGGCGATGCGATCGCGCCCGGTTGCGTAAACTGACAGGCGCTTCATTTCGGGCGGCAGCTTGTCCATCAGCGCGGCCGCCTCGGCAAGCTGCGCCGCGCGATCGCCCACACCAGCGATCGCCGTGACGTAGAGCGCCGCGGCGAGGGCGGCGCGCTGGCTCGGGTCGTCGACGTTGCGTCGGGCGAGGTCGCGCTGGAACGCGAGCGCGGGCACGATGAGCGCGCGCGCCTCGTCCGGCCGGTCGAGGCGTACTTTCACGAGCGCGGCGAACGTCTGCTCGGCGATGCCATCCCGACGCTCGCCCAGTTCGCTGAGGTTCCGCTGCTTGCGCGCTTCCAGCACCTTCCCCATCTCGCGGTCGGCCGCCGCGAAGTCGCCCTTCGCATACGCCGCCGATGCCATCGCGTTGTGCAGGAGGAGGAGGACAAACGCGTGAATCTCGCGGGTGGACGTCTGGTCGGGTTTGAGCCCGTCGAGGTCCGGTGCGACGGCCCGGCCCAGCTCGAGCGCGCGGTCGTGATCCCCCAAGCCCTCGGCGGCGGCCACGGGCCAGACCCTCTCGTAGACGGGCCGCGAGAGCTTGAACCACGAGCCCGCAGGTGCGTTGTCGATGACCCACTTGCTGTGCGAGGCACCCAGCGCCAGCGCTTCGTCGGTCTCGCGCCGCTTCCCGCGCTGGGCCTCGAGCACCGCCAGGCGATAGGCGTGCAGAGCGAGGCCGTCCTTCATCAGCTGGCTAGGCGGTGCCTGCGCAGCGAATGCCTGCATCGCGCGCCAGGTTACTGCGGCGTCGTCGATTCGCCCCATGGCCTCCAGGATGTTCCCCTTGATGAAATGTGCGACTCCGAGGTTGGACCAGGAAATCGAGTTCCCCGGATCCAGGCGGACGAACTCTCGCCACGCGCGCTGCGTCGCGTCGGCCATCGCCAGCGCCTCGGCGAGATGCATCTCGTCGGCGAGGAGTCCGGAGAGCGGCGAGGTGGCGAGCGCCTGCGCGCGCAGCGCCTGCATGTGGCCGGGCCGCTTCTCGAGCACTTTCCCGGCCACCGCGAGTCCTTCCTTGCCGGCACTCTTGGCGTCCTCGCCGCGCCCGAAGATTATGAACGTCTGGACCAACCAGGCCGACGCCTCGGCGTAGCCCGCCGCCGCCGCGAGGTCGCTCGGGTCGAGGTTCGCGATCGATCGATCCACGGCGCGGGTCTCCTCGAGGGTCGCGATGGCGGCTTCCAGACGATTCCGCAGTTGCAGGAAGCCGTGCATGTTGAGCACTTCGCCGTAGGCGCGGCGCAGCGGGATGGAGGCGTTCGGCGCGGTCGCGAGCGGTTTGATCGCGTCGACGGCCTTCGTGCTAACCGCGAGCGCTCCCGCCTGGTCGTCGACGCTCGACGCGAGCCGCGCCTGCGTGGAGAGGCCCAGCGCCAGCCCGATGGCCGTCGCCTCGGAGGCGTCGCCCTGATCGCGCATCCGGGAGAGCACCGCGATCGCCTCGTCGATCACCTTGCGACCTTCCGCGAGCTTCGCCTGCTGGCGCAGCACCAGGCCGTACCGCACGAGCGCGAGCGCGCGGTTGCGCTCGGTCTGCGGCGTGCGCAGCGCGTCGGGCAGCCCGTTGTAATAGTCGAGCGCGCGCTTCGCCAGCTCGCCGATGATGTCGAGGCGGCCGACCGGTGCCAGCTCGAGATAGAAGTCGTCGAGCAGGTAGACCACGAGCTTCTCGGACTCGCCGCGCGCGGTCTCGGCCATTGCGCGCGTCTCAAGCGCCTGCGCTTCGGCTTGCTGCGCGCGCTTCATGTTGACGTAGCCGAAGATCGCACTTCCCGCAGCACCGATGGCGAGCACCGCGCAAACCGCGGCGATCTGCCGGGCGCGCACGAGCGCCTTCCGCGTCGCGCGTTGGCGCGTGCGTTGCTCGTCGAGCTTGCGTTCGGCTTCGTCGCGCGCTTCGCGCTCGTGGCGCAAGTCGCGGCTGGCTCGCACCACGCTGCACAGTACGTCGTGCGTCAGCTCGACCCGACGCACATCGAGCCGCTCCTCGATGCGCAACAGCCGCCGGTCGACGAGCGCGGCGAGCGCATCGGGCCGCGCACCCGCCGCGGCAAATGCCTTCCGAATGCGCTCCTCCGCAATGCTTTCGCGAAAGCCGGAGTCGGTCAGCAATTCGTCTTCGATGTAGCGGCGCACCGCCTCTGGTTGGTCCGCGAGCGCGCGCTCGTAGAAGTCGGCCAGGATCGTGTCGTGCGATCCCGCGAGGAGGTCAACAGAGATTTCGGCGCGACCCTTCGCGATCCGGGCATTGTTAAGCTCGCGGCAGATGAGGCTCAATAGCGACGGCTCGACCTCCGCATTGCGCAGCTCGGAGCCGCCCGCGATGAAACGCACGATCGATTCGGCCACCTCGAGCGACACGAGCTTGCCGCCCGGCTTTACCACGGCGGAAAGCGCCTGCTCGCCCGTCATGCGAGCGAGCCGCATTCGGTTCTGCGTGATCGAAGGCATCACCTCCTTCAACGCTTCGAGATGCGCCAGGTAATCCTCGCGCAGCGCAATCAGGATCCGGTAATCGCTGCGCGTGAAATCGAATCGTTCGGCGGCGGATTCGTCCTGCTCTATTCGCGCTTCGAGTGCCTTGGGCGCGCGGTTCTCGACGAGATCGGCCAGGTCCTCGATGAACTCGGCGGCGCGCTTGCGCCCGAAATCGTCGGTTTGCGCAAGCGTGAAAATTTCCTCGAACTGGTCGAAGATCAGCAGCGGGATGAGCGTCTTGCCGGACGCGTCGCGCAGGATGTCGTCGCGATGGTGCAGGAACTCCCACAGCGACTCGCCGGCCACCGCGACGCCGGTTTGCGTCCACTGGCCGGATTCCAGCGTCGCGCGGAAGATCGCGGCCTTGATCTGTTCGGCGGGCGAGGGCGATTCGCGCGAATAGTCGATGCGCACGTACACCGGGGAGTAGCCCGTCGGCCGAAGCCACGGCACGATGCCGGCGCGCAGGATGGAGGTCTTGCCGAGCCCCGATTGCCCGAACAGCAGCGTCAGTGTCTTGCGCTGCACGCGCCGGACGAGTTCCGCCACCTCGTCCTCGCGACCGTAGAAGTACGCGCGCGTCTCCTCGGTGAATGAGGCAAGGCCGAGCCACGGATGTTGCGCGTCGACCGACGGCTGCGTCGCCGTGTCGTCCGGAGCGCGCGTCGCGTCGTCGTCGGCTGGCGTACGCTCGGTCGGAGGTGTTTTGGTCAACTCTTCCGGCGACCCGGAACGGACGGCGCTGTCATCCATGACGAGCCGAGAGGAAATCCTGCAGGCGACGCTTGAATTCGGGAGAGACTTCGCCGCCGGGAAGCCGCGTGAAGTTCAGCGCCTTGAATTTGTCCGGCACATGGGCGGCGGCGACATCCGTCTCGTCGATGCACACGGGCAGGATGAACAGCGCTCCCTCGGCGATGTTGCGCGTGCGGTCGATCGCGTAACTCCATTCGCGGCGGAAGTAGCCTTCGAGACGGCGCTGCGTCGTCGCCGAAACGACCGGGACAAAGTACGAGCAGCGCGCGATGTTGCGCTGGATCTTGCGATCGTAGTCGTCACCGCCCTCGAGCCGGTCGAGGTCGAACCACGTGGTGACGCCCGCGGCATCGAGCCCCGCTTTCAGCTTCTGCACGGCGGGCAGGTCCTCGCGCGCGTAGCTGATGAAGACCGCGTTGTCCGGCATCTCGCGCTCGGGCGGCAGAAAGCGTTGCGGAGCGCCCAGCGGAACTACGTCGCCCGGCTTCTGGCGCGTCATCCAGCGCCGGTGTAGCTCGTCGACGAACTTTTCGGCGCCGCTGTAGACGCGCGTGCGAACGCTGGCCTGCTGCAGGAAATTCATCAGGCGGCCGTCCTTGCCGGAATGGTTGTCGGCCAGCACCTCGCCCACGTCGCGCGGGTCGGAAAGCCGGTGGCGCTTCGCCATCCGCAGGAACAGGCGTGCGAGCCAGTTCGTGAAGCTGCTGCCGATGAACAGCAGGTGATTGTGCTCGAGCTCGTGAAAAAGCCGCTCGGGCGTCAGGTGCTCGCTTTGCAGCGCGCAGATGAATTCGAGCGTGTCCTCGTCGGAAATGACGTAGGTCGGCGACGCCGACAACCGGCCGAGCAGGTGATAGACGACCGGGCGCTGCAGCTTCTCCTTTTCACTCGGGAGGTCGATCACGCGGTTGGGCGTGTAGGCGACCACTTCGGCCGATTGTGCGCCCTGGAAACGCTCCAGGTTGATCGCTTGCTCGAGCAGCGGATCGAAAGTCGTCGTGACGAACAGATCGAAATCGGTGATCTGCGCGAGTTGCCGCAACGCGAGCGGCGGCACGAAATTCGCATCGCGGAAGATGCTGCGCACGCGCGTATAGGCTTCCTCGCGACGGCCGCGCGAGGCGAGGAACCAGCAGACGACGTCGTTCAGCGTGTAAGGCTGCGGGAGCTCGGCAGTGTCGACATTGAGCCGGGCCGCCAGCTTTTCGGCGACCCAGTCGTAGAGCAGGCGAGGCCCGGTTTCCGTCTCGACCTGCAGGAGCTCGGGGCCGATGATCGGGATGACGCGGCGCTCTTCGATGAAGTTGAGCAGGTCCTCCCAGGCGTCGTCGTCGAGCGTGGCAACCGTGGCCCGCATGGGCAACGGGTTAGTCATGTGCAGGATCCTTTTGCAGAACTCGGGTGGCCAACATGTCGACGCCGGGTGATTCAACGGGAAGCCGCGACCGCGGCGGACAAGTGTCCACGATTCCCGAAGCAGGGTCAAACGCGTAAGAGACATTGGATCGCAAGGACTAAAGCCGACCCGTAACACGACCCGTGGCGGGCAGCTCGCCGGCTTGGCCGCGCGTCAAGAGCGCTTGACACGCCCTTGGGATCAATATAAGTTACCTTTAAGTTAATTAACCTATTGGTTTACACGGATGCCGCCTGATCGCCTCAGCACCACCTTCGCCGCACTCGCCGATCCGACTCGCCGCGCGATTCTGGCGCGCCTCACCTCGGGCGAGGCTTCGGTCAAGGAACTCGCCGCGCCGTTCGAGATGACCCCGCCTGCGGTGACCAAGCACCTCAAGGTGCTGCAACGCGCCGGCCTGATCGCGCGCAGTCGCCGTGCGCAGTGGCGGCCTTGCCGTCTCGATGCGACGCCATTGCGGGACGTCGCCAACTGGGTGGAGCAGTACCGCCGGTTCTGGGGTGAGCGCATCGACCGTCTCGAGGACTACTTCCGCGAACAGCAGATCAAGGAGCAAAAACATGCACGCAAAAAGCCCTAGCGCCGACCAGCCGCGAACGCTGCAAAGCTGCGTGGCTGGCCAAATGAGTTCGGCCCTACGAAACGCTCGCACTGAGGCACGAGAGATCATCATTCCGCCCCTGTCGCCGGCACGATGAACGTTCGCGGACTGCCAGCGGTCAGACCGAATGCGAGCGCGTCATTTGTCAGCCAAGGAGATCATCATGGGCAACCCTGTCGTTCATTGGGAGCTGATGTCGAAGGATCCGGCGAGGGTATCGACCTTCTACGAGAAGATTTTCGGTTGGAAGATTCAGCACAGACCCGAGCTGAACTATCGTATCGTCGAGACCGGCGGCGAGGGCGGCATCAACGGCGGCATCCTGAAGCCGGAGCGCGAAGGTCCCTGGCCCGGCAACATGACGCTCTACATCGCTGTCGACGACCTCGGAGCTTATCGCAAGCGCGTCATCGAGGCGGGAGGCAAGATTCACGTCGAGGAGCAGGAGGTGCCCGGCATGGGTGCGTTTTCGCTTTTCACCGATCCCGAGGGACGCATGATGGGACTGTGGAAGACCAAGCGGTAACGAGGAGATATTCATGAGTGCCAACAGCGCGCCCGGCTTCAAGACGCACCCGGAACATCGCATCGAAGCGAAGCCCGCGGGCGTGAGCGTGCGGGTCACGTTCAACGGCGAAGTCATTGCCGATAGCCGGGACGCGATTCGCCTGGACGAGAGCAAATACGCCCCCGTCTACTACCTGCCGCGCAAAGACGTGAAAATGGAACGGCTCACGCGCACGACGCATTCGACGCATTGCCCCTTCAAGGGCGACGCCTCGTACTACACGCTTTCGTCCGGTGGCCGGACCGTGGCAAACGCGGTCTGGAGCTACGAGCAGCCGTACGACGAAATGAGCGTGATCAAGGAGCGGCTCGCCTTCTATCCCGACAAGGTCGATTCGATTTCCGCCGCGCAAGAGTAAGGTCGTCCCCCGCGACGAACGGTCGCGCCTTTCCTACGAAGAGGCGAAGCCCATCAGCGTGCGCGCGTACGCCGGCGCCGACGGCTCGTGCATGAAATACGCGTAGATTTCGCGCCACGACGTGGCTTCTAGCCTGCGTGCCCACTGCTCCAGATCGTCATCCGAATACGTCTCGAGTCGAAGCCGGACATAGCCCCAGGGAGCCGTCTCGACCAGAGGCGGCGGCGCGTTGTCTTCGCGCTCCGAAAGGCATAGCGCCGCCCCGGCCGCCTTTAGCGCGTCGTAGACATCGTCGGCGAACCAGCTGTCGTTGCGAAATTCGAACGCGGCGCCGTGTCCTTCTGGAAGCAGGCGGAGAAACTCCGAGAGACGCGGCAGATCCTTCTTCAGGAACGGCGGCAGCTGGAACAGCACCGGACCGCGCTTGGCGCCGAGTGCCGCGAGGTTGCGGTAGAGAAAATCGACCGAATCCGCGGCCGTCTCCGCTTTGAGCCGCGCCAGATGCGTGATCCGGCGCGACGCCTTGATCGCGAACCGGAAGCGCTCCGGCGTCGAGCCGGCCCAGGTCTCGAGCACAGCCACTTTGGGCATCCGGTAGAACGTGTTGTTGATCTCGACTGTCGGCAGACGCTCGGCGTAAAACGCCAGCATCTCTTCAGGCTTGATCTTCTCCGGATAGAAGTTTCCCTTCCATTCCTTGAAGGAATAGCCGCTCGCCCCCGCAACGAGCCTTGAAGTCGTCACGTGTCTGGTCCTCTATTTGTCGCTATTGAGGTTCGCATGACTGGCTGACGGCAGGCGAAACTTTTTCGTCATTCCCGCGGAAGCGGGAATCCAGAGTCGTGCGACAAAAGACACTGGGTCCCCGCCTTCGCGGGGACGACGGCTTAGCGCACGCTGTCCGTCACTTTGTTTCGAAAATCTCACTAGAATCCCGCCATGGCGAAAAGCGACCTGACCGAATACTCCGCCAAGCGGAGCTTTACGGCCACGCCGGAGCCGGCGCCGGCAGTGGCCGCGACCGGAAGCGGGCCGCTGTTGTTCGTCGTCCAGCAGCATTCGGCCCGGCGGATGCACTACGACTTTCGGCTCGAATGCGACGGGGTGCTCAAGTCCTGGGCGGTGCCGAAAGGCCCGTCCGTCGATCCTAACGAAAAGCGGCTTGCCGTGCAGGTGGAGGATCATCCCTACGACTATGCCTCGTTCGAAGGCGTGATTCCACCCGGGCAATACGGCGCGGGCGAAGTAATCGTCTGGGACTGCGGCGTCTATTCGCCCGACGAAGGCGGCGCGACCTGGTTCCACGACCGCCGGCAGGCGGAGCGCGAAATCAGGGAAGGGCTTGAGAAAGGCAAGCTCAGTTTCCTGCTGCGCGGCGAGAAACTGAAGGGGTCCTTCGCCTTGGTGCGCACCAAGGAAGCGAAGCAGTGGCTGCTGATCAAGCACAAGGACCGATTCGCGGCACCCACCGACGTGATTGCGCAGAACCGCTCGGTCCTCTCCGGCGTGGCGGTCGAAGACCTCAAGGTCGTCCCGGCGCACCAGATTCCCGCCTCGCAGCTCGTACCTTCGGGGGAGCTCGAAACGATGCCCTCGAAGCTCGAGCCGATGCATGCCGAATCGGGCGACGTGCCCTTCAATCGCGCGGACTGGATGTGGGAGCCCAAGCTCGACGGCTATCGGGTGCTCGCCTTCATCGAAGGGCAAGGCGTGAAGCTGCGCTCGCGGCGAGGGCTCGAACTGTCCGGCACGTTTCCCGGTCTCTGCGCGGAGCTCGGCAAGCAAGCGGCAGGTAGCATGGTTCTCGATGGAGAGATCGTGGCATTCGACGCGGGCGGCAAGCCGTCCTTCGCTGCGCTCCAGGAACGCGCCCAGTTGAAGGCGGAGCGCGACATTGCTGCGGCCGATCGGATTGCGCCCGTGGCCTTCGTCGCCTTCGATCTGCTGCATTTCGCGGGGATCAATCTGCGCAAGGCGCCGTACCGGGATCGGCGGCGCTATCTCGCCCAGTGCCTCCTGCCATCGCCGCTCGTGCAGCTCGTGCACGCGGCCGAAGATGGAATCGCACTGCACGCTGCGGCGCTCGCCAGTGGCTTCGAGGGCGTGGTGGGCAAACGCAGGGATAGCCGCTACGAGGCCGGCCGGCGCTCGGCGTCATGGCTGAAAATAAAACCCACGCGCAGCGCCGATTTCGTCATCGGCGGCTACACGCAAGGGAAAGGGTCACGCACGCCGCTGGGTGCGATTCTTGTCGGCTACTGGGACAAGGGAAAGCTGCGCTACGCTTCGCATGTAGGTTCCGGCTTCGACGAGAGCACGCTCAAACAGGTGAAGGCGACGCTGGATCCGCTGCAAAGAAGTACCTGCCCCTTCGTGGAGAAGCCGGAGCTCAATGCACCGACGACCTGGGTCGAGCCCGATGTCGTCGCCGAAGTGTGTTTTCAGAGCTGGACCGACGACGATCATTTGCGCGCGCCGGTTTTCCTGCGGCTGCGCGATGACATCGATCCGAAGGCGGTGCGCCGCTCTGAAAGCAGCCGGGCGCCGCAAGCGGCCTCGTTTGCCAACATAGCCGCCGGCGGCCCGGTCGACGAAGTCGTGGCGCAGCTGGAAACAACGAAGACCGCGTTCACGATCGCGGTGGGAGCGCACCGGATCCGCCTCACGAACCTCGATCGCGTCTACTGGCCCGCGGATCCCGCGCTCAAGCAGCCAGCGCTCACCAAGCGCGACCTGCTGCGCTACTTCGCGCTGGTCTCGCCTTTTATCCTGCCGCACCTTGCCGATCGCCCGCTCACCATGATCCGCATGCCCGACGGGATCCGCGGGCAGCGTTTCTTCCAGAAGCACTGGGAGCAGGAGCGCCCCGGTTTCGTCGAGACCATCACCGTGTTCTCTGGCCACAAGGACGAGAGCCACGAGTACCTCCTGTGCAACAACCTTCCGACGCTGCTGTGGCTCGCGCAGTCGGGGACGCTCGAGTTCCATGTCTGGCACTCGCGCGCGAAGACCGGGCCCGATGCGCGCTCGAAGAGCGTCGACTACGCCGCTTCGCTCGAGTCGCTGGAGGGCTCGGTGCTCAACTATCCCGATTACGTGGTGTTCGACATCGATCCCTACATCTATTCCGGGAAGGAAGCGGCCGGCGCAGAGCCCGAGCTCAACACGGTGGCGTTCGAGAAGGGCAAGGAGGTGGCATTCTGGTTGCGCGAGCTGCTGCAGAGCATGTCGCTCGAGCCTATTGTCAAGACCTCGGGCAAGACCGGCCTGCACGTGTTCGTTCCAATCAAGCGAACGATCGATTTCGACGCCGCTCGGCACGTGTCGGAGCTGGTCGGCCGGCACCTGATGCGCCTGCACCCGAAAGACATCACCCTGGAGTGGAGCGTACCCAAGCGGACAGGCAAGATCTTCATGGATTACAACATGAACGTCCGCGGCAAGACGCTGAACGTCGCCTATTCGCCGCGAGGCGAGCCCGGCGCGCCGGTGTCGCTGCCGCTCACGTGGGAAGAGCTGGCGGGCGCGCACCCGCTCGATTTCAGGATCACGAACGTGCCGCAGCGCCTGGAAAAGACGGGTGATCGCTGGCGCGACGCCCTGGAGCGCAAGCAGAGCCTCGAGCGCGCGCTGCGGCGGGTGACCTGATACTTCACTGCGCTGATGGCGGCCTTCGACCTCGACCCCTTGGCCTCACGTTCGTTCGCTCGTACCCAATCAGGCGTCGGTATTCCGTCTTGACAACTTCATAGCACTCGCAGACTTTGGCCTCCAGCTTGGGACGGTCTCGGACGACAATCACGCCGTGGCGGTAGGAAATCCAGCCGTTTGCTTGCATTCTTTTCGCCACAAGCGCCAGTCTTTCCCGGCGGACGCCCAGCATATTTGCAATCAATTGCTGCGTCATTCGCAGTACGTTGCCATCGATACGGTCCAGACTGAGAAGCAGCCATCGGCACAGTTGCTGCTCGAGCGTGTGATGACGATTGCACAGCGCGGACTGCGCCGTCTGGGTCCATACCGCCTGAATGTATCGCAGCAACATCCGCTGCACGACTCCGCCGCGCTTCATTTCCCGCCGCAACGCGGACGACTTCCAACGTAGCGCCGTGCCCGCGCTCTGGACGGTGGCCCGCGTGAGCATCGTATCGCCGCCCAGGACGAGCCCCAGTCCGACCCCGCCTTCGCGCCCCGTCAGCGCGACTTCGGCACTGTCGCCGTTCTGCAAGACGCCGAGCAGCGACACAATGCACGTCATGGGAAAGTAGAAGTGCTCCTGGCCGTGGCCGGGCTCGTGCAGCCACTGGCCAAGCGCGAGGTCCACGTGTTCGAGCGCCGGCATCAGGCGCGCAAGATCCGCCCGGGGAAGAGACGCCAACAAGCGATTCGTCGGAGTGGAATTGCGATCGAAACGGGCCATAGATTGATTGCTTCAAGTACGACGATCAGCCGCCTGCCAACGTCACGCTTGCCGAACTATTCTTATGAATCGAATTGTAACCAGGTTTGGTGCCGTAGCACACGCAGGGATCAAGTGTACGAAATCGCACATTTCTCGACGCGGTGCTGATCAACGCGCAGACTGCGCCACTACCTGGCAGGTCAGCGTATGCGCCGGTTTGATTCGCAGCGTACTACCGCGCGCCAATCGTGCTTCGGAGGAAAAAGAAATGACTAACAAGACCGACGAATTTGCGCGCTATTCGCTTGCGGAAAAACAACTTTGCGATGAGGCTGGTCCATCACTCTCCCAGTTGATCCAGAAAATCGAACGTGACCACGACGTGACGATCAACGAACTTCGCGTGACGATCGAACGTGCCAAACCGGACGCAGCTTGGGGCAACGTTACGTGCACCATCGTTCGGTGACGACGCCTGACGGAGGCAAACGTCGATTCGGAGTTTCGCGGAAGGGAAGGCGCGAGCGAGCGTGACCCCGACCTGCGTTAGTTTGAGCGACCGCAAATCCATGGCGCGCGGCTCGTAAGAGCTGCGCCCGAGGTCATCTCAGCTCGTGGCGCGTGGCCGGACCGAGCCATGCCGCGACGTTCGCCAAACCTGCAACCAGATAGGCGATACCGCGCGCACGATCTCGGCGTAGTATACCCCCGGGGTATTGGGCGGTCGAGCCGCCTCGTGAGGATCAGCCTTCCGGCGCCGGGGATCCGCTAGGCTTCGACGAGCAGGATGTGCCCCGACCGGCGTCAAGCCGAGACCGAGGACAAGCAAAATCTTCATGGATTACAATGGGAAGGTCCGTGGCAAGACGCTGACCTTGAGGGCTGACGCGAGAGGAGGCCAAGCATGGCTGCACGATCGATAGCATCGTTGACGGTTTCATTCGGGCTGGTGTCGATCCCGGTAAAGCTCTTTTCAGCCACCGAGGCGAGCCGCGCGATCTCCTTCAATCTGCTGCACAAGGCCTGCGGATCGCGCTTGAAGCAGCAGTACATCTGCATCAAGGAGGAAGTGCCGGTCGCGCGCGAGGACATGGTCAAAGGCTATGAATTCGCGAAGGACCAATACGTGATCTTCTCGCCCGAGGAGCTGAAGGCGCTGGAGGAGGCCGGCACGCATATGGCCGAGATCACCGAATTCGTGCCGATCGACGCGGTCGACCCGGTGTACTTCGACAAGGCGTACTACCTGGGCCCCGACAAGGGCGGCGCCAAGCCTTTCGCGCTCCTTGCAAGCGCATTGCGCGAGTCGAAGCGTTGCGCGCTCGGGCGCTGGGCCGCCCGCGGCAAGCAGTACATCGTGATGATCCGTCCGGTCGAGGACGGGCTGGTCATGCAGCAGCTCCTCTACGCCGGCGAGGTGCGGTCGATCAAGGACCTCGAGATTCCGAAGACCGAGGTGAAGGACGCCGAGCTCAAGCTCGCCGAGCAGCTGATCGAGCAGCAGGCCTCCGACACGTTCGATCCCACTGCGTATACCAACGAGGTGGCCGCGCGCATCGAGGCAGCGGTGCAGAAAAAGGTCGAGGGCGAGGAGATCACCTTGGCCGAGGCGCCCGAAGGCGGCGCGCAGGTCATCGATCTCATGGAAGCGCTGCGCGCCAGCCTCGAGAAGAAGGCGCCTGCGCGCGCCAAGGCCCCCGGGCCGGAGCTGGTGACGCGCAAGCCGCCTAAGCGCGCACAGCAGACCGAGCCGGCGGTGGCGGCGGTCCCGGCGGCGCGCAAGGGCGTCAGGAAAAAGGCCTAGGCCTAGCGAGTAAGCAGAGGCGCGATGCACCGGTACGGCGTCCGTGACGTCGAGAAGCTGCTTCATCTGCCGCGCAGCACGATTCGAGCGTTGATCGCAGCCGGGTTCGTGTCGCCCGCGCGCGGGCCCCGCAGCGCCTGGCTGTTTTCCTTCCAGGACCTGATCGTGCTGCGCACCGCGCAGGCGCTCGCCGACGCGAAGGTGCCGCAAAGGCGGATCACGAAATCCGTGAGAGAGCTTCGCCGCCACCTTCCCGATGCCATGCCGTTATCGGGACTTTCCATCTGCGCGGTGGCCGACCGCGTCGTCGTCAAGGAAGGCGGCGGCCGCTGGCAGGCGGACTCCGGGCAATACCTGCTCGAATTCGAAGGCGATCCCGCCGACGGCTCCTTGAGTGTGATCGAGCGCAACACGGCGGCTGAGGCGCGGACGAGCGCGCCAGAGTGGTTCGACAAGGCGGTGGCGCTGGAAAAAGAGGACACCGAAGCTGCGCTAGCCGCATACGAGCAAGCCATCGCCAGCGATCCGGCGCTCCTCGATGCCCATATCAACCTGGGGCGGCTTCTGCACGAAGCCGGGCGCTTCGCGAAGGCCGAGCAAGTCTATCGCGACGCGGTCAGAACCTGTGGCAGCGATCCGGTGCTTCTCTACAACCTCGGCGTGCTCCTCGACGACATGGAGCGCAAGGCGGAAGCGATGGAGGCCTACGAAGCAGCGCTGCGCGGCGATCCGGGCCTGGCCGATTGCCATTACAACCTGGCGCTGCTCTACGAAAGGCTCAAGAGGCCGAAGGACGCGATCCGGCACATGGCGCGGTATCGCGCACTGATTGGCGGCAGATCGAATTAAGAAGCCGCGCCGGCGCGCCTACATCTGCTTGAACAGATGATTGAAGGTGCGGCTCACCTCGAGTTTTTCCTCGCTGCCCTTCACATGCACTATCTGCTTGCCGCGGAAGTCGCGGCTGACGTGGTTGACCGCATCGACGCGAACCACGGTCGAGCGATGGATTTGCCAGAATTCGGCCGGGTCCAGCTCATCGATCAGCTCTTTGATCGGCTTGCGGATCAGCGCCTCGAAACTCTGGGTCTGCACTCGAGTGTATTTGTCCTCGGCGCGGAAGAACAGGATGTCGCTCGTCGGGATCATCCGTATATTGGCGCCCACGCTGGCCTGCACCCAACGCATGTATTCGCGTGGTTTCAGTCCGCTTGTCCCGAGTCGTTGCGATAGCTGCGCCAGCAGGTCGTTCATCGGATCCGGCGCTTGCTTGAGCCGCTCGCGCAGCCGCTGGCAGGTCAGCGCGACCCGCTCCGGCTCGGCCGGCTTCAAAAGATAATCGACCGCGCCGTGCTCGAAGGCGCTGATGGCGTATTGGTCGTGGGCGGTGACGAAGACCACATGGACCTGGCCGGCCAGCGCTCGGGCCGCCTGGATGCCGTCCATCCCGGGCATGCTGATATCGAGAAAGACGATATCGGGTTCCTGGCTCTGCACGATGGCTATTGCCTCGCGGCCGTTGCTGGCCTCGCCCACGATCGAGAGCTCGGGCCAGGCTTCCTTCAGGCGGTCAATAATCTGTTCGCGCATCAGGCGTTCATCGTCGGCAACGACGGCGGTGGGGGCGCGCAAGGCGTGCATGCTGGCACTCGTCCAATCAGGCAGGTGGCGTGGCTGGGGCGATTTCGTAGGGCACTTTGATCGTGGCACAGGTGCCACCCGCGGGCGGCACGCTGATGATCAGCTCAGCCCGGCCGTCGTACAAGGCCTTCAACCGCTCGCGGACATTGGCCAGTCCCACGCCGGCTTCGGCTTTCGGCATGAATCCGACGCCATTGTCGAGCACGTGGACAGCCAGCTGGCCATCGACGATCTCGGCATCGATCTCCAGCCGGCCACCCTCGGGCTTCGGTTCCAGCCCGTGCTTGATGGCGTTTTCCACCAGGGTCTGCAACATCATCGAGGGGAAGACCGCCGATTTCAAGCCTTCCGGAACACTCACCACCGGCTGCAGGCGTCCTTCCATTCGCACCGACATGATTTCCAGGAAGGCGCTGCAAAGATTGACCTGCTGACCCAGTGTGGGTCGGCGATCCTCGCGCATCTGCGGCATGGCCGAGCGCAGGTAGCGGATGAGGCTCTGTTGCATCTTGGAGGCGCGCGGCGGGTCGGTTTGGATAAGCTGGTCGATGCTCGCCAAGGTATTGAAGAGGAAATGCGGCTCGATCTGGGCCTGCAGCGCTTCCATGCGCGCTTCCAGCACGGTGCGCTCGAGCTGTTCGGTTGCCGCGCGATGGGTGGCTTCGTTGGCGGTCAGTTCCGCTCTGCGCTTGCCGCCCGCCACCACCTTGATGATGAAGGAGGCGATGATGAGCACAAAAGCCAGGATCGGAATCTTGAATATGCCAGCGAGTATCAGGCCCAGGAACGAAACGAGCAGCAGCGCCTTCCAGGACACTACGGCCACCCAATCGAAGAAACCCCACCACATCACGACGATGCCCTTGCGGATCTCGCGCAGGGCTTGTCGGATTCCCATCGGCCACGAGGCAGGACCGCTCCTGCCGCGCTCGGCGGCGTTGTCGGTGCCTGGGCTGCCTTGGTCGGTATTCATCGGGTTGCCCTCGGGTCGCCTGCTCATCACAGGGCAAGATTACGGGAGGGAGCCTCCGGGCTCCAGCGCGGCAAGACACAATGCGCGCCGGTAGGGATGAAATGCAGGAAACCGTCCTATTCGGCTTCACGCCGTGGCGCCATGCTTCGCGCACCGGCGAGAGAACCGTAAGGCGCCGCGCTTCCTGGAAAAGCCCCGTCGCGGCCACGGGGCCCGTCCAGAGATTCTCTTATCGCTTGACCGCTCGCGGGATCGTCTTTTCGATCCACTCTGCCATCGCCTCCGCTATCTCAGCCATGACTTCCGAATCCTTGCGTCCCGTGCGCGCCGGGACGTGAAACGAATGATCGGCGTCCTGAACCAGTTTGAGCGTGGCGCGCGCACCGAGCTCTCCGACGAGCGCTTGCAGGAGCTGTAAGTCGGCGAGCTGATCACGCGTTCCCTGCACGAACAGCATTGGAATTTGCACCGCGAAGAGGTGCGCTCCGCGCTCGTCCGACGGCCGTCCCGCCGGGTGCAGAGGAAATCCGAGGAACATCACGCCGTGGACCCCGGACAACGGCGATGCGGCTTGCGCTTGCGAAGTCATGCGGCCGCCGAAGGACTTGCCACCTGCGAATAGGGCGAGGTGCGGTAGCTGCCGCGAGGCTTCCGCAACCGCGGCGCGAACGGTGGCTTGCGCAAGCTTGGGCGTGTCCGGTCGCTTCGAGCCCTGCTCCATATAGGGAAACTGGTAGCGAAGCGTGGCGATGCCGCGCTCGGCGAGCTCGTTCGCGATCGTTCCCATGAACGGATGCGTCATACCCGCGCCTGCACCATGCGCCAAGACGTAGCAGGCGCGCGCGTCCGGCGGTGTTTGCAGCAAACCCGAAACGCGCTGCGCGTCGTCGACGGCGATCGTCAGAGCTTGCGGACCCGCCCGCATCGATTGCGGCGACCGACCGCTCAAGCGACGATCAGAAGCTTGAATCCACCGTAGATCAGGCGCTTGCCGTCGAAAGGCATGGACTTCGGATCCATCATGTCGGCCAGCCGCGGGTCCTTCATGACTTTGGCGTTGACGCGATCGCGATGCGAGCGAGACTTGTACACGATCCACGAGAACACCACGGTTTCGCCGCGCTTGAGCTTCACGCTCCGCGGGAACGATGTGAGCTTTCCGACCTTGACGTCGTCGCCGATCCACTCCTTGTAGTCGAGAGCGCCATATTCCTTCCACACTTTTCCTGCCTTCTTGGCCATGCGCCGGTACGCCGCCAGGTTTTTCAGCGGTACCGGTACCACAAAGCCGTCAACGTAGCTCATAGCGTCTCCAAGTTGTCGGGTCCTTACGGAAAACGGTTCGCGCGATGCTTATCCGTCGCCTACTTTTCAGCCTCGGCCTTCATATTGGCAAGGCCGGTCTCGAAGTCCTTGCCGATCATCTTGTCCATGCTGACGAATATGCCAATGACTTTCGCAATGTAGGCACTGGGGCCGTACATGCTCCAGGTGACATTCGTGGAGTCCCCTTTGGGCTCGAGGGCAAATTCAGCCGTGTTGTGGCCCTCGATCGGCTTGACGAAATCCAGCTTGATCGTGACCTTCGATGGTGGCGATGACTCCGTGATCTCCATGCGCCCCTCGCCGACCTTACTGGTGCCTTCCCACGCATACACGGCGCCCTTGCCGCTGGCTGCGCCGCTGTAGGTTCTCTTCATCGCGGGATCCATCTTCTCCCAAGGTGACCAGGAGTCCCAGCGGTGGAGGTCGGTAATGAGCGGAAAGATCTTCTCTGGCGGAGCTTTGATGGTCGCTGTGCGCTCGACACGAAAAGTGTCAGGGCGGGTTGCAGCGAAGACGAGAACAGCAGCGACGAGGACAACGACGGCGATCGCGATAATCTTGATCATGATCAGGTGCTCGCCATTCCGCCACTGACCATCCACGGTGTGCCGAAGCGATCGACAAGCATACCGAATGCTTCGGCCCAGAAAGTCTTCTGCAAAGGCATGCTCACGCGGCCGCTGTCGGCCAACGCGTCGAACACGCGCCTTGCATCGGCAACCGACGGGTAAACCAGCGACAGCGAGAAGCCCTTCATTCCTCCGTAGGGCTGGCCGACCATCGAGTCGGACGCCATCAGGGTGCCGCCGTCGATAGTCAGGCGCGCGTGCAGGATCCTGTCGGCGCTGCCGGGCGGGGTCTGGTCGGCCATCGGCGATCCCGCATGGGTCATCAGGTCAAGCTTGCCGCCCAGCGTGCTTTCGTAGAAGCGCATCGCGTCGGCGCAGGTGCCGTCGAAGAACAAATAAGCATTGAGTTGGTGCATGACGATTCCTCTCGCGATCACTTCTTCGCGGCTATTTGCGCACGCAAGCGCGCCTCTTGCTTCCTCAACTCGGGCGTGAATTCGGCACCGAAGTCCTCCGCTTCGAACACCTGGCGAATCTCGATCTCGGATTCTGTGCCCGGGAAAGGATTGGGGCAGCGCTTGACCCATTCGATCGCTTCCTCCTTCGACTTGACTTGCCACAGCCAGAAGCCGGCGACCAGCTCCTTCGTCTCGGCAAACGGCCCATCGATGGCCGTTCGCTTCGCGCCGGAGAAGCGGACGCGCGCGCCCTTCGAGCTCGGCTGGAGCCCTTCGCCCGCCAGCATCACGCCGGCTTTCACCAGCTCTTCGTTGAACTTTCCCATGTCGGCGAGGAGTTTCTCGTCGGGAAGGACGCCTGCCTCCGAGTCCTTCGTGGCTTTGACCATGACCATGAATCGCATCGTGATATCTCCTAGGGTTTGGGTTGGAGCCGGGGCGGTCGGTCTCGACCGTCCAGAGTCGGGCTCTACTTGCTAGTCGAACGAGGGGCGGCTAAATCGACAGGTTCGGGATTTTTCGTGCATGCTTTACCAAGCGCCGGCAAGGCTTCGACCGAAGCCGTAGCGCGGTTGTTTCGGCCCAGCGGTCAACGCCGCCCGGCGCTGACAGACGGCGATCCAGGCGGACTACCCTGCGCATGGCGCCCGGGCCGGCGTGACCATCCATTCGGTCACTCCGGTGTCGCGCCGGACTCGCGCACGATGATCTTCCATTTCTCGTACTCGCGTTGCACAAACTGACCGAATTCGGCCGGCGTGCCGCCCACGGGATCGGCGCCTTCGCGTATCAGCTGCTTCTCGATCGAGGGCACGGCGAGGATCTCGTTCACTGCGCGGTTGAGCTGGGCGATGATCGGTTCGGGCGTGCCCTTGGGCGCGAAAAAGCCGAACCACGAACCGGCCTCGAAACCGGGCAAGCCGTTCTCGATGACGGTCGGCACGTCCGGCAGCGAGCGCGACCGCTTCGCGCTGCTCATCGCGATGGGCAAGAGCTTGCCCGCCTGAATGTGCTGGATGACCGAGGGAACAGTCGCGAACATGAATTGCACGCGGCCCACGAGAAGATCGTTGAGGGCGTCGGCGCCCTTGTAGGGAATATGCGTCGCGTCGATGCCGGCGCGCTTGCAGAGCATGAAGCCTGACAGGTGCGAGGACGTTCCAATGCCGGTCGAGCCGTAGTTCAGCTTGCCCGGATTGGCTTTCGCGTAGGCGACGAACCCCTCGAAATTCTTTACGCCGAGCGAGGGGTGGACCACGAGCACGTTGGGCACATCGGCAATCTTCACGATCGGGACCAAATCGGTCAACGGGTCGTACGTGAGCCCTTTGTAGAGCGTAGGGTTCACCGCGATCGGACCGACCGAGTCGACGATCAGCGTGTAGCCGTCCGGCGCGGACCGCACGACAAATTCGGTGCCGATATTTCCTCCGGCACCGGGTTTGTTGTCGATCACGAAAGGCTGCTTCAATCGCTCCACGACGCGAACCGGCCGCGTCGGGTAGGCCTGCGCATGCGCGATGGTGGAGAGCCCCGTCAGCCCAATGGCCGCGAGCCCTGCAAGCAACAAGCGTTGGCAGGCGTGCATTCCTACCATTCTCAATTTCTGTAGCTCGGATCGATGCGGTCGAGCTTCCTGAGCAACGCCGGCCACTCCATGACGCCGTACGCCCTGCGCGTTTGCGGCTGGTAATTGCTCCACGTTTCCTCGAGCACCGGCAGCGGCACCGGGACGAGCTTGGCGTTGCATGCCATGGCGGCAAGTTGCGACCGGCAGGCGAGCTCGAGGCGGTGCGTCCAATTGAACGCCTCGCCGATCGTGCGGCCCACGACCAGTGCGCCGTGATTGCGCAGGATCAGCGCTTCGCCGCCGCCCAGGTCGCGGATCAGCGACTCCTGCTCGGCAACGTTCAAAACGACACCGCAGTAGTCGTGGTAGCCGATCTTCAGAAAGCGCATGGCCGTCTGGGTGATCGGCAGCAGACCGCATTCGAGGCACGACACCGCCATCGACGCCGAGGTATGCACGTGGATCACGCAGTCCACTTCGGGCCGCGCCGCATGCACGGCACTATGGATCACGAAGCCGGCCTTATTCACGCCGTAGTTGAGCGGGCCGAAATCGGGCGTGCTGAGAATCCTGCCGTCGTGGTCGACCTTGATCAGGCTCGACGCGGTAATCTCTTCGTACAGCATGCCGTAGGCGTTGATCAGAAAAGCGCCCGGCTCGCCCGGCACGCGAGCCGAAATGTGATTGGCCATCATGTCGGACATGCCGTAGAGCTCGACCAGGCGATAGCACGCTGCGAGATCGACGCGCGCTTGCCACTCCGCCGCGGAGCAGAGCGCGCGCATCGAACGCAGTCGAAGACCGTCGGACTCTGGCATGGCACTCGCCTCGAAATGTTACGCCGGTGCGCCGCTACGCGGGCGGGCCCTTGAGCTCGACCGTGTTGCCCTCCGGATCGCTGAGATAGATCGACGGACCTCGTCCCTCCGCGCCATATCGCGACGCCACTTCACCCACGGCGATACCGCGCTCCGCCAGATAGCTGCTGATGCTTTTCTCGTCGAAGCTCCGAAGACGCAAACAAAAATGATCCATGTTCCTGCCCTCGCGACCGGGCGCCGCTCCACCCTGTGAACCCAGCTTGCCGTCGACGGGAACAAGATCGATGAGCGAGCTGCCCGCGCGAAGTTGCACGAGTCCGAGGTCGCCCTGCCGGCGCTCGACGCTGCATCCGAGCACGTCGCAGTAGAACGAGAGCATTCGCTCGAGATCGACGACCCGCAGAACCAGATGGTCGATTTCGCGAACGCTGATCGGATTGCTGTGCTCGTTCATGGCGTCCATCCTGCGCGTAAATGGGACGCGCGTCTTCTTCTGGCGCGTCCGCTGGGTCAAGCCTTAGGCATTGCCGCTCCGGATTGCGACCGTTAAACATACGCCGAAGGTTGCTTGGCGAACCGTTCGACACACGCGAGCGAGCAAAACCAAAACGTCTTCTCGTTGAAATGGAGATTTCCAGCGGCACGCCTCGTATCCACCTGCATCTTACAGACGGGATCGATCGCGTATTCGCGCGAAAAGCTGGACAAGACTATTTCATACAAATCAAACGGCTGAGGCAAGTTCCTTAGAGAAACCAATCCTTGGTGCTTGACCTCGATGCCTACGGCTCCTGCCCGGACGAGTGTCTCCGCAACATGCTTCGTGCACAAAATTTGGCCACCGGTAGCTCGTGCCGCTACTCGCGCCGCAAGATTCACCGTCGAGCCAAAGTGGCGGTTGTCGCGGAGAAGCGCGGAGCCATGATGCAATCCGGCGCGAACAATCGGGAAATCCCGGCGATCGGCGATCGATGCGTAGAGGACAGATAACGCATCTTTTGCAACCAGAGGATCCGGGAAAACGAGAAATGCACAATCACCCGTGAGTGACTGGAATTGTCCCAAGGGGCGGATAGATGTGCGAATCAGTTCGCAGAACTCGTCTACGAGATCGGCGGCAGCGAATTCTCCGTGGGTATCGGTTAGCGAGGTATATCCCGCAATGTCGACGAAACAGAATGTTGCTTCGATGCTCTTACCGGTGCTCATGGAGATACGGTTTGTGGCGGCGGACTACTTACTACGCGCTCTCGCGATCAAAGCGTCACGACGCTCGAGACTTTCCTTCGGCCAATACTTTGTACGGTCGTAGTACTCTTCGACGGCGGGCGTATTCGCGGAAAGGACGACCCAGGGTTGCTTCGAAGCGGTGAAGATGTGAATGTCGGGCGGCAGGCGATCAGGCTCTTTGAGCGTGCCTACGCGAACAAAGCGCACCGCATCGCCTGCGCCGGCGTAATTGCTCCACAGAGCGATATGACAGATCGGACACCGCGCGATCTTCTGTCCTTTTCCGCTATTCGACGGCGTGTTGACCACTTCCGGCTCGCCCTTCAGCAGGACGACGCGATCGGCTTCGATCAACGCATTCAGCGCGAAGGAGGCTCCTGTTTCACGCTGGCACCACCGGCAATGACAGCAGTGAACAAACATCGGTTTGCTTTTCATCAGGTACCGCACCGCACCACAGGTGCAGGCGCCTTCCAAGGGGCGATCTTCGTTGGCAGCCATTGAACACATCCCGTTGGGTGGTCGGAAAACTCAGCTTACTTGATTACGGGCGCGGGCAATCGTAACCGCGGCGCGCATCCCTTTGGGGACCTACGATACGCGGTCTGATCTGACGTTCAACGGCAGCTGATTCGCTCGTTTCCTGCCCGCGCCGCCGGCGCCAACGATCTGCGCTGCGAGCATAATTTCGCGCCACGCGCTTGATTTGTCGAGCAGTCCAGTGACGGGCGCGATGACGCCCTGTGTAAATTGGCATGTTAGTTGCGTGTGTCGCACGGGCCCGACCTTGGAGCGCAAGACGGCCCCGAGACCGGACCGACAGTTCAAGTACCGCCCCAGGCAGACGGGAACTCTGCCGCTGGCCCTGCGTACGGGCACACCCCATTCGACCGTCGCTGTTCCCCGGCCGCTGCTGCAACGAGTGAGGCCGCCGGCAATCGGGGCACCATCGACCAGAAGGCACGCATGGTGATAGCCGCCGTGTGCCAGCCACTCGCCGCCAGTCCCGCGAACAGCGTTTCCTTGGCCGTGGCGTCATCGAGGTGATACGGCTGCGGATCGAACTGGCCGGCGAAGGCCTTGATCTGCGCCACGTCCACGGCATGCGCTCCGCCCGCGAATCGCTGTCCGATATATGCAGATCTTCGAGGTAGAGCCCCGCGTACAGGCGCGCGACGTGACGTCCTGCGTTACGAGATTGCAAGCTGTACTGCGCCCATGAACCGATCGCGCCCAGCGCCCTTCGCGCGATAAAGCGCTGCATCGGCGCGTTGGATCCAAGCGTCGACGCTCGCCGTCTCTGAGTTGGTCTCGGCAGCGCCAAGGCTGACGGTGCAGTGCAGATCCGGGACATTCTCGAACGTCAGGGCATCCAGCTGCTGCCGGATGCGCTTGGCGGCCACCTCGGCACCGCGAAGGTCCGTCTCCGGAAATACGAGCAGGAATTCGTCGCCGCCGTAGCGGGCGACGACGTCGACCGCTCGGCAGCATCGGCGCAAGGTATCCGCCACGGCGCACAGCACGTCATCGCCGGTCGGGTGGCCGTAGCGGTCGTTGATTTGCTTCAGGCAGTCGACGTCGAGGATAGCGAGCACAGCGGGTCGGCCGGTGCGGCGATGGCGTGCGAGCTCCGTTTGAACCGATGCGAAGCCTTGGCGGCGATTGGCAATGCGCGTCAAGTCATCGGTCCGGCCCAACTCATCCAGCCGTCGGTTCTGTTGTGCAAGCTTGCGCATCAGCGAGTACGTGACAAAGCTGATCGCCAGCGGGTACGCCACGAGAAAGGGCATGCACGCGACAACCACGGACATTGGTGTCGCGATATCGATCGGAACGCCGAGCGCCACCGACGTCGCAACACACCCGCGACCAGCAGGCCCGAGGTTCGCGCCAGCAGCGACGGACCGCCAACACTGACCTTGTCGACCGAAAGCATCGTTGCCAGCAGCACGCTCGGGAGGAGGCTGAACTGCATCACCGCAATCCACACTCCGCCGAGCGCGGAATCAACCATCAGATTCCGGAACTCGGCCCGCCGCGGGTCCGCGCTGCGCAACGCGAGCAGCCACGCCGCGTGCGGCCAGGCAAGCCCATGCGCGACGAGCAGGATCCACCACCCGAGGGGCGCTTCGTGTAGCCGCAAGACGGACGCCACGCACATGACGCCGAGGCCGAGTCCCAATGTACGCAACAAATGAACGCGCCGGACGAATCTCAGGTCGCGTGCATGGTTCGCGCTCACGGCGCGCATGGGATTTCCAACTGCTTCGTTCCCGGACAAGCTGTCGCGAGGCAGACGATTGCCCACCCCGGCGGCGAAAGACCTCGGAACTTCGCGCGCTTCCGGACAGGCCCGATGTCGCTCTCCGGCCACACTTGACGGTGGACGGCGTTGGTGCTCGTCTACGGCGGAGATTGCGCGCATTACTTGCTGCGATGCAATAATCTTGCCAATGCTAGCGAACGGAGCTTGGTGATGGGCACTGCGACGAGGAGTCCCTTGACCTCTTCGGCAATGGCGTAGCGATTTTCCGTGGCCACCCGGACGTCAACCGGATCAGGAAAAGCCCATGCATCGCACCCGACGTGCTACTGCCAACGCGTGGGTCGCCTTCGCGGGAGTGCTCGTGCTTTCGGCGCTACCACCCGCCGCGCTGGCACAACCCGCCGACAAGACGCTCCACGTCGGCATTCTTTCTTCGGGGATACTCGAAAATCGCAGTCCCCTCGACCAGGCGTTCGTTCAGGGCTTGCGCGACCAGGGTTATCTCGAAGGCAAGAACCTGATCATCGAGCGTCGCTACAGCTCGAGCAAGCTCAAGGACAACGCTCACGAACTTGCGGGCATGAAGCTCGATGCCATCCTCACCACCTGCACGCCGTCGACGCGGATCATGAAGGAAGCCACCTCCTCCACGCCTATCGTCATGGTCGCCGTATCCGATCCGGTGCGCCAAGGCATTATCGCCAGCCTCGCCAAA
>WNGE01013365.1_pt1 | contig 24362 bp, 19 predicted proteins | sample 5400651 | NCBI WGS metagenome assembly WNGE01 (sample SAMN13153370, study PRJNA577476) | soil metagenome | isolation source: 60 cm soil or saprolite under grassland replicate 2 | place: USA:California | collected 2016-06-15
CGTCCGATCCCGCCGACGAAACCCGAGTTGTGCACCTTCCAGAGCTCGCCCGGCGGGATGCGCCAGTAGGTCTCGAACACGGCGACCGTCGCGAGCCCGAACAGCACCCACACGACCCAGATCTCGCGCAATCCCGCTCTTTGCGACCGGCGTGCGATCACCGCTACACTGCTTCCTCGCGGGCGCTATGCCCGCGTTTCGGTGCTATGGCTGGCTACGCGATCATCTCACTCGGCGGAAAGCAGTACCGCGTCCGGGAGGGCGAGCGAATCCTCGTGGACCGCGTCGCGACCGAGGAGGGCAAGACCTTCCAGCCGGACGTGTTGATGCTCGGCGGGGACGGAACGTTCGAGCTCGCGCCGACGGGGTCGCCGGTGACGGCGAAGGTGGTCGGCTCGCAGCTCGGCGAGAAGATCCGGATCGGCAAGTACAAGGCGAAGAAGGGGTACCGTCGCAAGACCGGCTTCCGCGCGAAGCTCTCGCAGATCGAGATCCAGACGATCGGCGCCAAGCGCGCAGCGGCTCCGAAGAAGGAGGCCGCTGCTCCGAAGAAGGAGGCCGCTGCTCCGAAGAAGGAGGCTGCTGAGGCGCCTGCGAAGTTGCCGCGTGGTTACGCCGATATGACCGTGAAGGACATCGCCGAGAAGGCTCCAAGCTGGTCGCCGGAGCAGGTCGCGGCGGCGCTGGAGTACGAGCGCGCGCACGCGAAGCGCAAGGGTGCGCTCGCAGCGCTCGAATCGCAAGAGGAGAAGTAGATGGCTCACAAGAAGGGACTCGGCTCATCAAGGAACGGGCGCGACTCGGCGCCCAAGATGCTCGGCGTCAAGGTCTTCGACGGGCAGGGCGTGACCGCGGGGACGATCATCGTCCGCCAGCGCGGGACACGCTTCCGGCCGGGCCCGGGTGCCGGGATCGGCCGCGACGACACGATCTTCGCCAAGCGCGACGGCCGGGTGCTGTTCAAGTCGAGCGGTGACCGGCGCTTGATCTCGATCGTCGACAGCTAGCGCTCTCAGGCACGTGTTCACAGATCGCGCCCGCATTCACGTGCAGGCGGGGCGCGGCGGCGACGGCGCGCTCAGCTTCCGGCGCGAGAAGCACGTTCCCAAGGGCGGCCCTGACGGCGGCGACGGCGGCCCCGGCGGCGACGTCGTGCTCGTAGCCGACCCAGACCTGCGCGACCTCTCGGGCTTCCGGCCGAAGCAGCGCTTCAAGGCGGGCAAGGGCGGCTCGGGGGGAGGCTCCGGACGCCACGGTGCGGCGGGAGCGGACGTCGTGCTGCGCGCTCCCGTGGGCACGCAGGTGCTAGACGCGGAGGGCCGGCTGGTCGCCGATCTCACGGGCTCGGGGGCGCGGGTCTCCCTCGCGCGGGGCGGCCCAGCGGGCCGCGGCAACAAGCGCTTCGCGACCTCGACCCGCCAGACGCCGCGCTTCGCCGAGACCGGCCTCCCGGGCGAGGAAGGCGACTTCGAGCTGCGTCTCAAGCTGCTTGCCGACGCTGCCCTCGTCGGCCTCCCGAACGCGGGCAAGTCGTCGCTTCTGCGCCGGATCTCGAACGCGAAGCCGAAGGTGGCGGCCTATCCGTTCACGACGATCCAGCCCGTCCTCGGGACGGTCGACTCGGACGAGCGCCAGCTCGTAGTCGCCGACGTGCCGGGGTTGATCGAGGGCGCAAGCGAGGGCGCCGGGCTGGGCCACGAGTTCCTCGCGCATCTCGAACGGGCCCGCGTGCTCGTGCACGTGATCGACGCCTCGGAGGGCGATCCCGCCGAGCGCTTCGAGCAGATCGACCGCGAGCTCGAGGCCTACGGCGCCGGCCTGTCCGAGCGGCCGCAGATCGTGCTCCTCAACAAGGTCGATCTTCTTCCCGCGCCGCCGGCATTGGAGCTCGACGACGAACGGGTCATCGCCGCCTTCGAGACTTCCGCCGCCACGGGCGCCGGGGTTGACGGCTTCAGGCGAAGCCTCTTCGAGCTCGTGCCGCCGCTCGAGGAGCCCGCGCCGCCGGAGGGGCTCGCCGACTTCCTCGTCTACCGGCCGCAGCCCGATCCGCGGCGCGCCTTCCGCATTCTCCGGACCGACCGCGGCTTCCGGGTGATCGGGCGCCCGCCGGCGGAGGAAGAGCTCGAGCGGGCGCTCCGCGAGGCAGGCGCCAAGCGCGGCGACGAGGTCGAGGTCGCCGGCGAGGCCCTGGAGTTCCAGTGACCGCCATCCTCGGCGGCACGTTCGACCCGCCGCACAACGGCCACGTCGCCCTGGCGCGCGCGGCGCTCGAGCAGCTGCCGATCGACCGCCTCGTGGTGCTCGTAGCTGCCGATCCAGGCCATCGGAAGGTCTTCGCCGGAGCCGAGGATCGGCTGGGCCTGGCGCAAACCGCGTTCGAGGGCATGCCGGCCGAGGTCGTGCTCGACGACAACGCCTTCACGGTCGACGCCGTCCGCGACGGACGCTTCGGCGACGCGCTGTTCGTCGTGGGCGCCGACGAGGGTGCCGCCTTCCCGAGCTGGAAGGATCCCGACGAGGTGCTGCGCTGGGTGCGTCTCGCGGTCGGCACGCGCTCTGGCTTCCCGCCGCCCGACCTGAGCCGATACGGCGACCGGGTCGTCTCGTTCGAGCTCGACTCGCCGGCCGTCTCGTCCAGCGAGGTGCGGGAGCGCGCCGCCCGGGGCGAATCGCTCGCAGGGCTCGTGCCGCCTGCGGTCGAGGACGCGATTCGCGAGAACGGCCTCTACCGCGGCTACACTACGAGCGAACCCGAGGACAGAAAGAGCCACTGACACCACTCGAACACGCCCGCCGAATCGCCGGCCTCGCCCAAGAGAAGCTGGCGCAGGACGTCCTTATTCTCGACATGCGCCCCGTGTGCTCCTACACGGACTTCTTCGTCCTCGCCACGGGGCAGAACCCCCGCCAGACGAAGGCGATCTGGGACGAGGTGCACGACCGCCTGAAGCACGACGAGCGCGCCCTGCCCGCATCGGTCGCCGGCGAGCCCGAGGGCCGCTGGATCGTCGCGGACTACCTCGACGTGGTCTTCCACGTCTTCACATCCGACGCGCGCGAGTATTACCGGCTCGAAGAGCTGTGGGGCGACGTCCCGAGCGTCGAGTTCGCCTCCGCAACCGCCTAGCTAGACTCTGCGACCGAGGGGCCGTAGCTCAGCTGGGAGAGCGTCTGGCTGGCAGCCAGAAGGTCACGGGTTCGAATCCCGTCGGCTCCATTTTCGAACCGGCGCCGACCGTCGCGGTTCTTCGCGCCACGGCCCGGCTGACCTCGTAGACTCTGCCGGTGGTTCATCTGCGGACGGCGTTGTACCTCCCGTGAGCGCCGAGACTTACGACAAGCGGAACCGGGTCGAGCCGAGAAGCGGCCCCTCTGCCAAGCGGCGGAGGCTCGTCGCGTTCTGCGCGGTCGTGCTCGCCCTGAGCGTGGCACTCGGGCTGGCGGCAGCCGCCCGGCAGGCCGGATACGCCGGTGTCGCGGCGGCTTCGACGGCACGAGCGCTGAAGCTCGATGTCTCGAAGCCCTCCGGCGTCGCGACGGGAGATCTGCTGCTCGCCGCCGTCGCGGTGCGGCAGCGGCAGGCTCGAGCGAGCCGTCGCGGTACCGCTGGCGGCTGGGGCGTCCGGCTGCGGCCGTGGGCGAGATCCTGGTCTACCGTGGCGTCGACGTGAGCTCCCCGATCGCCGCTTCGGACGGTCGAGGCCGCCACGACGTACGCGCCATCCGCGCTCCTAGGCTCCGGCACCCGCCCTCGGACGGCATCCTGGTGGGCTTCTTCGGCCACAGCAACGGCAGCTCGACGAAGCCGCCGGCGGGCCTGACGGAACGCCTGGATCGGCGCGGGGGAGGACGGAGCTCGACCCTGCGCTTGGAGAGCGTCGACGGCTCCGGTGCCGACCTCATGCGCCGCTCCCAGACTGCGACCACCGCACGCGCGCGCCTCGCCGTCGGCCAGTTGGTGGCGCTCAGACCCTCCGCGGGAGGGCCGCCTCCACCACCGCCACCACCGCCCCCACCACCGAACGCACCCTGTACTGGCGCAAGCGCCCCAGCCAGCTATGACCACGTTGTCTGGATCATCTTCGAGAACCATTCGTACAGCTCGATCATCGGCTCGTCGTCCGCGCCGTACTTCAACCAGCTGACGAACGTGTGCGGGCTCGCGACGAACTACAACGCGATCACCCATCCGTCCCTGCCGAACTACATCGCGCTCACTTCGGGTGACACTCAGGGCATCACGGACGACGGTTCGCCGAGCGAGCACCCGCTCTCTGTGCCGTCGATCTTCAGTCAGCTTCCAGGCGGAGCATCGCGCTCGCTCGAGGAAAGCATGCCGAGCAACTGCGACCTGAGCAACTCCGGGCAATACCTCGTCCGGCACAACCCCGAGACCTACTACACGAACATCCGCTCCGACTGTGGGAGCTACGACGTGCCGCTGGGGAGTAGCGCCGACCTCTCTGCCCGCTTCACCTTCATCACGCCGAACGTGTGCAACGACATGCACGACTGCTCCGTCTCCAGCGGAGACACGTGGCTCTCCAACTTCCTGCCCCCGCTCCTCGCGTCGAGCCAGTACCGTGGTGGCAAGACCGCGATCTTCATCACCTTCGATGAGGGCTCGGGCTCCAACCAGGTCGCCACACTCATCGTCGCACCATCTGTCCACGCTGGCGCCCGCAGCGCCGCCGCCTATACGCACTACTCGCTCCTGCGGACGACCGAGGAGATGCTCGGCCTCGGCCTGCTCGGCAACGCCGGTTCGGCGACGTCGATGCGAGCCGGCTTCGGGCTCTAGCGACCGTACTCGACGACCAGACGGGGCGCGTGGCGCTCGTCGATCCTGCTCGCGAGCGTCAGCGCCGTCGGTCCAAGTGCGACCAGGGCGAAGTCGACGGATGCCGGATGCTTCCGAACCGTTGCCGTGGCGTCGATCGAGACCCAATGGTTCTTGTCGAGGGGCCCGGAGAGGCTGACCAGGGGACCCACCGCGGGCGCATTTGCGTAGGTGAGGCTCGCTTCCGACCAGCCCCCTGCGACCGATCGAACCTGAAAGCCGTCGCCGCTCGTGGAGAGCGAGTACAGACGAAGCGTCGCGTGCCCGATCTTCTTGGAGACCCCGATGGGCTGGAAGCGTAGATACGCCCGCACCGGAGGCGAGCCGTCGACGAAGATCTCCGCGTTGTTCCCGTAGTTCGTGTTGGGATCGCTGGCTCGGACGTACGAGTCTGCGAGACCGACGAAGGTCTTCGAGACGAACGTCGACTCGTCAGAGTGCTTCGAGCCGTTCCCGCACCCGGAGGCCGCGCAGGCCAGCAGGACCGCGAGCACGGCGACGGATGCACGGCCGCAACGGTGGAAGAAAGCCGGTCCCGCCGCATCGAGCCGGTTCCGGTCCTCCCCGTCTGCGTCCGAGCGTCTGTGAAGACGACGGTCTGTGCGCATGTTTTCGGATCGTTTCCCGCTCGATCTTCATCACAAGCGCGGAAAACTTCAACTCTTGCCCGGCTTTCCAATCGTCACGGCGCCCCGCGCGATCAGTCGAGACGAGGCCGCGGTGGCGGGTCTCACCGTCCATCTGTACCGGCCGGGAGCGAGATGGCGGATGCGACCGGCGTTCGGCCAGGTGAGAGGAATCCGCACCCGCGGCTCGTTCGTCACGATGGTGAGAATCGTGACGCGCTCACTGATGAGATCGAAGCGGTAGCGTCTCAAGCCCGCCCTGGGCTTCCATGTGACGAGTGGTTGGCGCTCCTTGCCAGTGGTCGGGCTCGCGGACGGCACTTTCGGAGCTTTGGCCGACGACGGCAACGCCGATTGGGTGGAGGAGGCCGCAGCGTCGGGCGCGGCTCGGCTCGCGGCCGGGGAGCGGTGATTCACGCCGAGCTCACGGCCCGCGAGGAAGCCCGCAGCTACGAGGACGAGCGCTCCTGCGGCAGCGAGCGCCGGAGAGCCGAATCGCTTTGGGCGAGGCACGGGCGCAGGCGCGCGCGGAACGTCCGAGCGCGGGGGCGGTAGCGGCGCCGCGGCTGGCTCGTCGAGCACGGGGGCACTCGCTTCGGCCGGCCTGGGCGCGACGGTGGAGGCCGGCGGCGGCTCCAGCGCCTCTCGCACAGCCCTCGCCACCTCGGGCGGAGAAACGAGCACGAGCTCGGGCGAGATCTGGGGAGGGAGCAGTGGATCCATGTTGAACACCATTAGTCGGCTGCTCATTCGGTAGAGGAAAGATGATGCCTGCCGTTTGTTCGGCGCCGATGCCTCGGCGGGGGGTGGATCGCTCAAGTAATCGCGCCGAGGAGCCGAAGTGTCACCAACAGGCAGGCAACCACAGCCGCCAGGAAGCCGCCAATGACCGTTTTTCGCCGCATCGCCCCAGCCGTCCCGCTCGCCGTCGTAGCGCTCGCCGTCCTGCTGCTCGCTCCGTCGGCAGCGGCTCGGCGCACGTGCTCCACTCCGTCGAGCTGTCCGGTCAATGCCGCGCCGCCTACGATCACCGGAACGGCGCAGGCGGGTCAGACGCTCTCTGCGGACCCCGGCACCTGGGTCAACGCGGGCCCTCCGTATGCGTTCCAGTGGCGCCGTTGCAACTCGAGCGGTGGGAAATGCAGAAGCATCTTGGGCGCCACCTCGTCGTTCGTGTCACCGCCACCAACGGCGCCGGCTCGGCCTTCGCGGACTCGGTTCCGACCGCGGTCGTGATCGCCGCGCCACCACCGCCACCACCACCGCCTCCTCCACCACCGCCTCCTCCACCACCGCCTCCTCCTCCACCACCGCCGCCACCTCCACCGCCACCTCCACCTCCGCCCCCGCCTCCGGAACCGCCCACGAATGTGACCCCGCCACAGGTGTCGGGGCCTCCGATGGACGGCCAGGTGCTCACGAGCGATCCGGGCGTGTGGGACGGGACGACGCCGATGGTCGATGCCTACCAGTGGCGCCGCTGTGACGCCGCGGAGACCTCGTGCGGCGACATCACGGGTGCGACGGCGGCGACGTACGACATCCGGCCGGAAGACGTCGGCTCGAAGCTGAAGCTGAACGTGACCGCGACGAACACCGCCGGTTACGGAGTCGCGTCCTCGAACACGACTGCGATCGTCGGCGGATACCCACCGGTCTCCGCCGACCCACCCACAATCGCGGGAGTCGCGCAGGAAGGCTCGACGCTGACCGCCGGGACCGGTACGTGGACCGGGACGCCGCCGATCACGTTCGCCTATCAGTGGCGCCGTTGCGGCAGCGGAGGCGTGAGTTGCCTCGACATCGTCGGGGCGATGTACTCCACATACTCGCCAACCGTGCTCGACCTCGGCTCGACACTACGGGTCGCGGTCACGGGGACGAACGTCGCGGGCTCGAGCGTCGCCGTGTCGGCCCCGACGGCGCCCGTGTCCGGCCCGGCCGACATCCAGCCGTCCTTCCCTGTCCGCGCCGCCTTCTACTACCCCTGGTACCCGCAAACATGGACCGTCAACGGCCACTACCCGCACTTCACGCCGACCCTCGGCTACTACGACTCGAGCTCGACCGCCGTCATCCAGCAGCACATCCAGGCGCTCGAGTACGGGAAGGTCGAGGCCGGGATCGCGTCGTGGTGGGGCCAGGGGACGCTTACCGACACCCGGATGCCGCTCCTCCTCTCGGCGACCCGGAATCTGGGCTCGAGACTTCGCTGGGCCGTCTACTACGAGCCTGAAGGCCAGGGCGATCCCAGCGTCGCCCAGATCACTTCGGACCTGACCTACATCCGCGACCACTACGGGAACGATCCGGCAGCCTTCCGCGTCAATGGGCGATTCGTCGTCTTCGTGTACGCAGATGGAGCCGACGCCTGCGGGATGGTCGACCGCTGGCACCAGGCGAACACGGTCGGCGCCTACGTCGTGCTCAAGGTCTTCCCCGGTTACCGAAATTGCGCGAACCAGCCCGACGGCTGGCATCAGTACGCGCCGGCCACCGCTGCCGACTCGCAGTCCGGCTACTCCTACTCCATCAGCCCGGGCTTCTGGAAGGCCGACGAGCAGAGCCCGCGCCTGACGCGCGATCTGGCGCGCTGGTCGCAGAACGTCCGGGACATGGTTGCCTCCAACGCTCCCTGGCAGCTCGTGACCACTTTCAACGAATGGGGCGAAGGCACCCCCGTCGAGAGCGCGAACGAGTGGTCGTCGTCGAGCGGGTTCGGCGCGTATCTCGACGCGCTGCACAATGACGGTGGAAGCGGCGGTGACACGCAAGCGCCGACCGCGCCCACGAACCTCGCTACGAGCAACGTCACGGGGACGGGCATGACGCTCTCGTGGACCGCGTCGACCGACAACGTGGGAATTGCCGGCTACCGCGTCTACGTCGGCTCGAACCAGGTGGCGACTACGACGGGAACCTCGCAGGCGATCTCGGGTCTCTCGTGCGGGACGAGCTACACGCTCGGCGTGGAGGCGTTCGACGCCGCCGGCAACGTGTCTTCCCGCTCGACGCTCGTTGCATCTACGGCGGCCTGCGGGCCGCCTACGGGTCCGTGCGGCACAACTGGCACCGCCCCGGCCGGCTACCGGCATGTGATCTGGGTCTGGATGGAGAACAAGGCGTACGGCTCGGTAATCGGTTCGAGTGCGGCGCCCTACGAGAACTCACTCGCCAACGGCTGCGGGCTGGCGACGAACTACCACGGCGTCACGCATCCCTCGCTCCCCAACTACATCGCTGCGACGTCGGGAGACTACTGGGGGATCGCGGACGACAACCCGCCCTCCTCGCACCAGCTCTCGGTCCCGAGCATCTACAGTCAGGTGCGTGCCGCCGGCAAGACCTGGCGCGACTACGAAGAGAGCGCCCCCGGAAACTGCCCGCTCTCCTCGAGCGGCCAGTACGCCGTCAAGCACGACCCCGCGCCGTACTACACAGGGATCCGCACGGACTGCCAGGCGTGGGATGTTCCGCTGGGCACGACGACGAGCGGCAACCTGCTCAACGACCTGAATAACAACAATCTGCCCGACTTCGCCTTCGTCACGCCGAACCTCTGCAACGACACGCACGACTGCTCGGTCGCGACCGGGGACGCATGGCTACAGAGCTGGCTGCAACGCGTCTTTGCCAGCCCGGGCTACCAGGCCGGCCAAACTGCGCTCTTCCTCGTCTGGGACGAGAACGACGGATCGTCCGGGAACCAGGTGCCGGCGATCGTCGTCAGCCCCTCGACCGTGCCCGGCACGACCTCGAGCACCTCGTTCACGCACTATTCGCTGCTGAAAACGACGGAGCAGATGCTCGGGATCACGACCTACCTGGCGCACGCGGGCGACAGCGGGACGGCGAGCATGGCGCAGACGTTCAACCTCTTGCCCTGACCTGCCGATAGCTGCGGCGTGGGAGCGTGGCGACCGACACCGCACTGTAACCACCGCTTCCCGGCCTTCTCACCCCAAACGCCGGCCAGAGCAGGCAGACTGAGGGAGACGATGCTAGAGACCGCGAAGAAGTCAACGGAGCCGTCCAGCACCCACTCGCTTGCGACGAGCGCCCGCGAAGGGCGTAAGATCCGGAGCGGTCGGCACGAGCCGCCGTCGGGTCGGGCCGACGCAGAAGTGACGCGAATTCACTTGCCGCTTGCCGCGCTGAAATGGGTCGCCGTCGTGCTGGGCGTGCTCAGCATGCTGGTGGTCGCCCCGCTCGTCGATCTGGCCGCGAGCACGTTGTCGCGCCTCCGACGCTTGGTCTGGGGCTCGTCCGTCTCCCGCCGCTAGAACGGGTCGCCGAGGCTCGGCGGGCTTGGCCGATCGAGTAGGATCCGCCTATCCCGGGTCGAGGCTCTCTCACGATCGCGGGCTGCGGGCTCGGCGTCGTCGCCGCTGCTCTGCTGCTCGCGAGCATCCAGGCGGCACCCGCCGCGAAGAACCACAAGTCGGCGCAGCCGAAGCTCCCGGTGCGCGCTGCCTTCTACTACCCGTGGTACCCGCAGACCTGGAGGGTCGGCGGTCAGCATCCGCATTACCGGCCGAGCCTCGGCTACTACGACTCGAGCTCGACCGCCATCATCCGCAGGCATATCCGGGGGATGCGCTGGGGGCGGATCCAGGCAGGCATCTCGTCGTGGTGGGGGCGCGGCGACCGGACCGACGTGCGCTTCGCCCGCCTGCTGCAGGTCACGAGGCAGCTGCACAGCCCCTTCCGGTGGGCCGTCTTCTACGAGCCCGAAGGCCAGGGTGACCCGACGGCTGCGCAGCTGCGCGCCGACCTGGCCTACATCGGCGAGCGGTACGGCAACGACCCGGCCTACCTGCGCTTGAAGGGCCGGTTCGTCGTCTTCGTCTGGAGCGACGGCGGCGATGCATGCGCGATGGCGGACCGTTGGCGTCAGGCGAACACGGTCGGAGCGTACGTGGTGCTGAAGATCTTCCCCGGCTACCGCGCGTGCGCGACTCAGCCCGACGGCTGGGACCAGTACGCACCCGTCAACGCCGCCAGCTCGCAGACTCCCTTCTCCTACACGATCAGCCCCGGCTTCTGGAAGGCGGACGAGGCGTCTTCGCGCCTTCCGCGCAGCCTCGCGCGCTGGCGGAGCAACATTCGCGCGATGGTGGCTTCGCGCGCGCGCTTCCAGCTCGTGACGACCTTCAACGAGTGGGGCGAGGGGACGGCGGTCGAGGGTGCGAAGGAGTGGGCGAGCGCGAGCGGCTACGGCGCGTACCTCGACGCGCTCCACACGAACGGACGCCGCCAGCTGCCTGCAGTGAAGCACAGGAAGAAGAGCGCCCCGAAGCCCCGCTCGCGGCCCGGCAGAGGCACGGCCGTTCTCCTCGCCGCCGGCGACGTCGCCAGCTGCTCCAGTCAGGGCGACGAGGCGACGGCCGCGCTGATCGCGCGCCTCAAGGGAACGGTGGCGGCACTGGGCGATCTCGCGTACGACAATGGGACGCCGGCCGACTTCTCCTGCTACGACGCCTCCTGGGGCCGGTTCAAGGCCCGTACGCGCCCTGCCGCCGGCAACCACGAGTACCTGACCAGTAACGCCGGTCCCTACTTCGCCTACTTCGGAGCGGCCGCAGGCGAAGCCGCCCGCGGCTACTACAGCTACAACCTTGGTCGCTGGCATGTCGTCGTGCTGAACAGCAACTGCGGCAACGCAGGGGGCTGCGAGGCGGGTTCTCCCCAGGATGTCTGGCTACGGCGCGATCTCGCCCGGCACCACAGGCTCTGTACGCTCGCGTACTGGCACCACGGCCTGTTCAGCTCCGGGCAGCACGGCTCGAACGCGTTCATGAGACGCGTGTGGGACGACCTCAGCCGCGCTGGGGCCGATGTCGTGCTGAACGGGCACGACCACGACTACGAGCGCTTCGCGCCGCAGACGCCCTCAGGGACGCTGGACCCGAAGCGGGGCATCCGCGAGTTCGTGGTCGGCACCGGCGGCAAGAACCACTACGCCGTCGGGCCCCCCGTCGCGAACAGCCGCCTCCAGAACGACACGGCCTTCGGGATTCTGAAGCTGACGCTGCGCCCGTCGTCCTACTCGTGGCGCTTCATCCCGGAGGCTGGCAAGACGTTCACCGACTCGGGCTCTACCGGCTGCCACTGAGCCGAGCCGCGTCAGGCTGTTAGCGGTCTCCCGCGAAGGCGATCCGCCGCCCGTCCGGCGACCACGCCGGCTGCAGGGCCGTCATCGACCGGGGACTGAGACGGCGCGCGCCCCGGCCATCGATGCGGATGGTGAACACCGCGTTGGAACTGCCGACCTGCCGGACGAACGCGAGCCGACGCCCATTCGGAGACCAGGTCGGGAAGGTTTCGCTCGCGCGACCGTTCGAGATTCTCGCGCGCGACCGGCCGTCGGGCTTGATCGTGAAGATCTGCCAGCGGCCGAACTCCTGAGCGAATGCGATCCGGCGCCCGTCCGGAGACCAGGCGGGGTTCAGGGCGGGCACACGGCCGGACGTCAGCGCGCGGAGGTGCCCGCTGTTTGTGGAGACCGTGTACAGGCGCCAGCGGACCGCGGACTCCTGGCGCGCGAAGACGATCCGCTTGCCGTCCGGGGACCACGACGGGCCGTCGGCGGCGAGGCCGCCCTTCGTGATCAGCCGCCGGTGCGAGCCGTCCGCCCGCATGACGTACACGCCGCCCGATGCGTCCACGAAGGCGATGAGCTTGCCGCTCGGCGACCACCGCGGGTAGCGGCCGTAGCCGATCGGCCGCCCCAGCCAGTTCTTCCCTCGCGCCGGTCGCGCACCGATCACATGGATCTCCGGCCTGCAACCGTCACAGGGGAACTCGGAGAAGACGATCCGCTTGGCGTCGGGCGACCAGGACGGGAAGTAGGCGAAGATCTCATCCGCGGGCTCGGCGTTGTTCGTGACCCGCACCGCGCGCCCGCCGTTTGCGGGGGCGACGAAGATGTTCGTCACCTCGCCGCCGGCAGATGTGCGTTGGGGCGTCGCGGCCGCGCCCGCCACGAGTGCCAGCGCGAGTACCAGGAGCGCCGTGGCGAGGGTGGCCGGCCGCATGCACCTACCCCTTCAGGTCGGCGGCGAACCCGATCAGCTTGCCCCGCGGCGACCAAGCAGGCTCCACGGCGTTCATCGTGCGCGGGCTCACGCGCCGGACGCTCCCGCCGCCCGCTCCCATCGTAAAGACGGCATTCGCGTTGCCTGCCTGGCGCACGAAGGCGAGCTTGCGGCCGTTCGGCGACCAGACGGGGAAGGAGTCGCTCGCCCGCCCGTTCGAGACCCTCTTCCGGTCGCTCCCATCCAGCCGCATCGTCACGACCTGCCAGCGCCCGCTCCGCTGCTGCTGCGCGAACGCGATCTTCCGGCCGCTCGGCGACCACGACGGATTGACTGCCGCAAGCGAACCGGAGCGCAGCGGGCGGAGGCCCGTGCCGTCTGCCTTGACGACGTAGAGCCGCCAGTGCGTTGCGCTCTCCTGACGCGTGAACGCGAGGCGCGCGCCCCCGGGCGACCAACTGGGGCCGTCGTCCATCAAGCCACCCTTTGCGATCAGGCGCCGGTGCGAGCCGTCCGGCCGCATGACGTAGATGCCGCCCGACGTGCCGACGTAGACGATCTGCTTCCGGTTCGGCGACCAGCGGGGATGGAATCCCTGGCCGATCTTGTGCCGGAGCCAGACCCTGCCCGGCGCCGGCCTGGCCGGCATCACGTGGATGTCGGACGAGCAGAAGTGGCAGAGCACCTCCGTGAAGAGCATCTGTCTACCGTTTGGCGACCACGAGGGGTCGTACGCAAGCCGGTCTTCGCCGATGTTCGGATTCTTCGTCAGCTGCGTCGGCCGCCCGCCGCCCACGGGCATGAAGTAGATGTTCATGTGGACGCCGCCGCTCGCACGGGTGCGTGCGGCGGCACTTCCGCCGATGACGAGGGCGCCCAAAGCCGCCGCGACCGCCGTGAGGGTCGCAGCGGCGAGACGGGGATTGAGGAGCCGCCCGCTCCTAGTCCGCGGCATCGCTCGTGCGCCCGTACCGGTCTTCGAGCCGCACGACGTCGTCGAGGTACGGGGTAGAGACCTCGAGGAGGAGCGTGTCCTCGAGCGCGACCAGCCGGTGTACCACCCCCGACGCGATGTGGAAGCTCGTTCCGGGCTCTACGACCTCCGAGCCCAGCTCGTCGGCGCTTTCTCCGATCTCGAAGCGCGCTCGCCCGCTATGGACGTAGATCGTCTCGTTCTTGTGCCGGTGGAACTGCAGGCTCAGTGCCTCTCCGGCGCGGACGAACAGCAGCTTCCCGCAATAGTCCGGCGTGACCGCATAGATGTGCTCGTACCCCCAGGGCTTGTCGACTCTGGAGGTCGCGGCCGCAAAGCGCGCGAGTCCTCCAACGCGTCGGTCGAGTGTTTCCATTGTTCAGACCCTCCTCTAGATGACTGTCCTCGGTGCGTGACGGCGGCTTTGCTTACGACATGGTGACGACGAGCTGCGGCGGGAAGCTGCCCTCCTTCGACGAGTAGAACGAGCCGTCGGATGACGTCGACCGCATGCGGATGCTGTACGTCCCGTCGCCGGCGACGAACGGCACCGAGACCTCGTACCAGCTTCCGACCACGACTGCGCCCAGCGAGCCGAAGGCGGTCGGGTCCGCCGTCGGCGCGTTTGCCCAGGTGACGTTCTGCTCGCTCCAGATCGTATCGGCGACGCGGCGTAGCTCGCCGCCGACCCTGGAAGCATTCGTGCAGTAGATGCGGAGCTTCGCGCTTGTCACAGTCCTCGCCCCGACGCCCGAGACCGTGAACTTGAGCAGGGAGTCCATCACGGGGCTGTTATCGACACGGATGGTCGTTGTGGCTCCGAAGTTCGAGCTCGGCAGGTCGGACTCGACGTAGGCGTCGGCGGTCGGATTGAAGGTCAGCGTCGCCGCGAGCGCACCGGTCGTGACGGTCGCGGGGTTGGATTCGCCCGACCGGTTGCCGGCCGAGTCGAGGGCCGCGACGGTGTAGGTGTACGTCGTGCTGGGCTGCACGCTCGTGTCGGTGAACGACGCGGTCGAGGACGTGCCGACGGGCTGGCCGCCGCGGTCGATCTCGTAGCTCGCGACCCCGACGTCGTCGGTGCTCGCCGACCAGCTCAGGTTGACCTGGCTCGAGCCGCTCGCTGTCGCCGTGAGGTTGGTCGGCGCGCTCGGCGGCGTCGAGTCAGGCGGCGTCGTCGCGCTCACCGGGGCCGAAAGGCCGGACTGGTTGCCTGCCGTATCGAAGGCGGCGATCGAGTAGCTGTACGTGGTTTCGGGGAGGGCCGTGGTGTCCGCGAACGACGTCGTTGGGGAGCTGCCGATCTGCACCGAATATGTCGTACCACGTGTTGAGGGCGACCGACCCGAGTTGGCCGAGCAGGGCCGCATCACCGGCGGGCGCGTTGTTCCAGTTGACGCCGCCCTCGGTCCAGCCGGTCGCGGTTACGCGATGGAAGATTCCGCCCGCGTTCGAGGCATTGACGCAGTAGAGCCGCAGCCGGGCCGACAAGACCTGACGTCCTGCCACGCCTGATACGTCGAACTTGAGCAGGAGGCGCTTCACCGGACTGTTGTCCGTCCCGATCACGGTGTTCGAGCCGTAGTTGGTGGTCGGGGTGTCCGACTCGACCCAGCTATCGGCCGTCGGCGTGAACGTGAGCACGGTCGGCGCGGCGGGCGTCGTGACGGTCGCCACGTTGGACTGCGCGGAGACGTTGCCGCTTGCGTCGTACGCGGCCACCGTGTAGCCGTACGTGGTCGACGCCTGCGTCGTCAGGTCGGCGTAGGACGCGCTCGTGGAGGTCGCGATCTGGATGCCGTCGCGGAGGATCCGGTAGCCGGCGACGGCGACGTCGTCGGTACTCGCCGACCAGCTGAGGTCGACCTCCGTGGGACCGGGTCCGGCCGCCGTCAGGTTTGCCGGCGTCGACGGAGGCATCGTGTCCGGAGGCGTCTGCACGGAGACCGTGTTCGAGGCCTGCGAGACGTTGTTACTCGTATCGTAGGCCACGACGTAGTAGGCGTAGCTCGAGCCCGGTACGGCGGTGGTGTCGGAGTAGGTCGTGGCGGTGGGCGTCCCGATCTGGACGCTGTTGCGGAAGATCCTGTAGCCGCCGACCGCGACGTTGTCGCTGCTCGCGCCCCACGAGAGGTCGACGCGGCCTCCGCTGACCGCGGTCGCGGTCAGGCTCGACGGCGGCGTGGGCGCCTGCGTGTCGGAGCTCTCAGCTCGAGGGCCCCGAACGTCGTGTCGTTCCGGACCTCGCTGTTGGCGGCTGTCGTGACGAAGGACGTGTGGTTCGCGCCGCCGCTGCCGACGATGAACTCCCGGATTCCGCGTTGCTGGTCGACCGTCCCGCTCGGCGTCTGCGGCGCGAAGCGCTCGTACGTGTGGTCGTGCGCGCTCAGGATCAGATCTGCGTTGTTGTCGTACAGAAGCTGCCAGAACGGGCGCGAGTTCCCGTTCGCCCGACCGCCCGAGCTGTAGAGCGGGATGTGCCAGTACGCGAGCGTGCACATGCTCTGGTGCGCCACGAGGTCGGCCGCGAGCCACTGGCCTTGGGGGCTCGTCGCCGAGCAACCGCCGGCGTCGCCGCAGTTGGAGTTCAGCGCGATCACGTGCCATGTCCCGATGTCGAAGCTGTAGTACCCGTGGCCGCGCTGGCCGGCGGCCGAGCCGAAATAGGTGAAGTAGCCGTTCGCCCCGGCGTTCTGCGCGTCGCAGTCGGTGCCGCCGGAGGTGAGGTACTCGTGGTTGCCGACGCTCGGATGAGTGATCGACTTGAACGCGCCCCAGCTCAGGTCGTACGACCCGGTGAACGCGCTGTACCCGCCGCAGTAGTACTGGTTGTCACCGAGCAGGAGCACCGCGTTGGGGTTCATGTTCTGAATCAGCTGCGCCGTTGCTCGCTGCTTGCACGCGCTCGACGTGCCGTTGCCGCCGTTGAACGATCCATTCGCCGGGTCGCACGCGATGTCGCCCGCGACCGCGATGACCGGATCGCCCGTCGCCCCGATCCGAGCCGGGCTCAGGAGGGCGCCGCCGCCGCCGCACGAGATGAGTGCGACGGCGACGACGAGCCCACGGACGAAGCGCCGCTTCAACGTCCGCGTTCCCTCGCAAGCGCGTTCACGGGTTCGTGTCCACCCAGACGTCGTCGAGCGCGAAGTCGTACTGGTGGCCGGTCGACGACTCTCCGGCGACGGCCTGGCCGATCGGGGTTGTCCCGAAGTTGTCGGTGTGGCTGAGAGCGCTGATCAGCGTCCCGTTCAGCCAGACCTGAACCTGGCTCGAGGCGCCGTTGATCACCAGGTGCACCTCCACCAGGTACCAGGTGCCGACCGCGAGCGCCGTCGTGCTCGTGGTGGCCTGGTTCCTCGTGTCGTTCCGGTAGCCGAGCCGCTTGTTGTTGTCGTAGAAGATCGAGAGCAGGTTGCTCCCGGTCGCGGTCCGGAACCGGAGTATGTCGATCGTGTCGGGCTTGCCCTGGATGATCTTGAGGCGCATCCGGTAGTAGAGGTTGCTGTAGGTGGACGGCAGCTGCTTCGTGGCCATGTCGACCACGTTCTTGCCCTGCGACTCGGCTCCCCACAGGCCCGCGAACACGTTCGAGCCCTGGACGGCGAGGCCGTTCACCGTCGTCCACTTCGAGAGGTTTCCGCTCTCGAAGCCGTCCGTGAAGATGGTCGTCGTGGAGCTCGCCGGGCTGCTCGCATTCGAGAGGTTCCCGGCCGCGTCGACGGCCTTGATCGTGTACGTGTACGCCGTGCCGCCGGTGAGGCCGGTGTCGCTGTAGCTCGTGACGTTGCCGAGCGATGCGATCGCCGTCGCCCCGCCGTTGCGGTAGACGCGGTAGCCGGTGACGCCGATGTTGTCGGTCGCGCCGCTCCACGCCACGTTGATCTGCGTATCGGAGACGGTAGTCGCCGTCACCGTCGGCGGCGGCTGCGGCGGGATCGTGTCGGCGGTGGTCGCCGTTGCGGGGTCGCTCGGGTCGGACTCGTTCGCGGCCGCGTCGACCGCCGTCACCGTGTATGTGTACTGGGTCGATCCGACCACGGCCGTGTCGCTGTACGTCGTGGTCGACCCGCCCACGGTGTCGAGCGCGGTCGACGAGCCGTTCCGGTAGATCCGGTAGGCCGTGACGCCGACATTGTCGGTCGAGGCGTTCCACGTGAGGTCGATGCGGTTTTGCCCTGCCACACCAGTAGCGGTGAGCCCCGTCGGCTTGGCGGGCTTCGTGGCATCGGATGTCGTCGGGTGGATCACGTTGCTCGGGCCTGACTCGTGCCCGACCGCATCGACCGCAGTCACGGAGTAACCGTACTGCGTGGCGTCGTTCAAGCCTAGGTCCGCGTAGGTCAGCGTCCCACCGTCGACCTGCCCGACCTGGGCGCCGTCGCGGTAGATCCGGTAGCCGGTGACCCCGACGTCGTCGTTGGCTGCATCCCACGCCAGGTCGATCTCGTGTCCCTGGACCGCAGTGGTGTCGAGGTTCGCCGGCGCCGTCGGTGCTGCCGCGTCCGCGATGAACATCGGATCGGCGACGACGTTGTCGAAGGCGACGTCGAAGCTCCGGGCGCTGGATGGGTCGCCGAGCTCGAGCCGCCCGATCGGGCTCGTCCCGAGCGAGTCGCCCTGCGAGACCGCGCTGACTCCGTCGAGCCACAGGTCGACCTGGCTTGCCGTGTCGTTCAGCAGGACGTGCAGCTGGACCTCGTGCCAGACGCCGGGGGTGACGGTGAGCGTGCTTGTCGTGGTCGCGCTCGTCGTGTCGTTCCGGTAACCGAGCTTGCCCGTGCTCGAGATGAACGCCGAGGCGAGCGCCCCGTTCGTCGCCGTGCGGAGTCGCAGCAGGCTCACCGAGTTGGGCCCCTGGCTGACCAGCTTGATCCGGGCCCGGTAGTAGATCTCGTTCACCGTCGAGTCGAGCTGGACCTGCGCGGACGCGCCGGCCGTTCCGTTGCTCGCTGCCTCGGCCGCCCAGGAGCGCTTGTACGTGTACGAGGTCAGCGGAGAGACTGTCCGGTCGGCCCAGCTCGAACCCGCAGGGATGCTCGCGATCAGCGAGCTGTTCCGGTAGACGTCGTACCCGGAGATCCCGACGTCGTCGGAGCCCGGGGTCCACGAGAGGTCGACCTCGAGGCCCGAGTGCGCAGCCGCGGTCAGGTTGGTGGCGGCCGTCGGGGGCGTGAGGTCGCCGATGAACTCGGTGTCGAAGGCGACCTCGTCGAACGCCACGTCGAATGTCCGGGCGGTGCTCGGGTCGCCGAGCTCCACGCGGCCGACGGGATTCGTGCCGAGGTTGATGCCGCTCAGCGAGAGGCTCGTGACCGGGTTGCCGTCGAGCCAGACCTCCGTCGAGCTCGAAGTCCCGTTGATGGTCACGTGCACCTGAGCCGTGTGCCAGCCGGATGAGACCGCGGTCGTGCTCGTCGTCGCCAAGCCGGCGACGTCGTTACGCAGCCCAAGCTTGCCGGTGCTGCTGACGAAGAGCGTCGCGATCGCGTTCGCGGCCGCGAGGTTGTTGCGGAACCGCATCAGGTTGACGTTGGTGGACTGGCTCGCGATCTTGAAGCGCGAGACGTAGTAGAGGTTCGACTGCGCCTGGTCGAGGTTCTTGAACGCCGAGGCCCCAGCGCCGCCCGTCGCCGTCGCCTCCGCGGCCCACGAGCCTGCGAAGACCTGCGACTGCTGCGCCACCAGGCCGCTGTTCGCGGACCAGTTGGAGAGGTCGCCGGATTCGAAGCCGTCGTGGAAGAGCACCGCGACCGTCGGCGTCGTCGCCGTCGCCTCGTTGCTGAACGCAGAGTGGTTCGAGCTCGCGTCGAGCGCGCGCACCTTGTAGGTGTGCGTGCTCCCCGGCAGCACCGAGGTATCCGAATACGTGGCCTGCGGCGCAACCGTCACGAGCGGCGCGCCGTCACGATAGATCTCGTATCCCGTAACGCCGACATCGTCGGTCGACACGTCCCAGGAGAGATCGATCCTCGTCTTGTATGACGCGACCGCAGCGAGGTTGGTGGGCGTGGACGGGGAAGTCGTGTCGGATGCGGCCGGGTCGCACGGAACCGAGCCGGAGTCGAGCACGTCGTCGTTCACGTTGTCGAACTGGTACGCCGCTCCGGCGCTATTGAGCTCGAAGCGAAGCGCGCCGAACTGCTGCGCACTGGCAACGAGCCTGCTATCGGTCGTGATGAACGCGCCGAGAGCGTGGCCGCCTGCGCCGGCGACGAACTCCGTGACGCCGCTCGCGCTGGGGTTGCCCGAGCCGTCGAGCGGCGTGTAGCGCTGGTAGGTGTGGTCGTGGCCGTTGACGACGAGGTCGACGCCGTGCTGGGCGAACAGCGACCAGAAGCCGGTGAGGTACGTCGAAGAGCCCTCGTCGCCGATGTTGAACAGCGGCTGATGGTAGTAGACGAGGGTGCAAGCCTGGGTGTTCGCGTTGAGGTCGTTCACCAGCCACTGGTACTGCGGCGTTCCCGACGCCGTCTGGTTAAACGCGGAGTTCGCGTCGAGGCTGATGAAGTGCCAGCCGTGCGAGTCGTAGCTGTAGTAGTGCGGGACGTTGTTCCAGTAGTCGAAGTAGCCGGGTGCCTGGCCGTTCGTGTACTCGTGGTTGCCGACCGTCGGGTCGGTGATCGAGTTGAACTGCCCGTAGTAGCCGCTGGTCGAGAGCACGCCGTCCGGCGACCTGTACCAGTTGTAGAACTCGGTCGAGGTGCCGTTCTCGTAGACGTCGCCGAGGTACAGGAAGAGGTTCGGGTTCCAGGAGTTGATCAGGCCGGTGACGTTGTTCTCGCTGGTCTCGCCTCCCGCCCCGTCGCCGGCTGCGCCGACGACGAACGGGCTGCCGGCGGCGGGGTCCGTCCCGCCCGTCGGCGTAAAGGAGTTGCCGTTGACGGGCGGCGACTGATTCCCATTGGAGAAGTTGAGGCTGATGGACGCCTGGTCGCTGATGAAGCCGTCGCGCATCCAGGCCTCGACCGAAATCGTCTTGGTGCCGTCGACGAACTTCTGGCTGGGCAGCGTGAACGTGTACGGCGTCTGGTAGTCGACCAGGAGCTCCTGGCCGTCGACGTAGAACGCCATGCGGCGGATCCCGGGGCTCGTGCCGGTCACGGTCGCCGTCGCGGTGACGGCCGTCGGGCCGACCGCGGTGGCGCCGTCCGACGGCGCCGAGAAGCAGACGTTGACGGTGTATCCGCCGCCCACGGGGCCGCTCGACTGGCAGACGGCGGCGCGCGCCTCTCCGGGTGCGACCACCAGGATGCCCAGCACGAGCGTCACGAGGGCGGCCAGACGGCCCGCGACCGCAAGCGGCCGCCTTGGTTGACGATGTCGATGCATCCCCTCTCCCTTCGGTTCGCACACGCACCGACCGCTGTGCGCGTCGTTCCTGATGAAATGAAGTCGTGCGGCGAGCGTTTTCATGCTCAGGCCTCCCGTCTAGTGGGCGAGCCGGTCTCGCCGCGTCTGATGTGCCGCCTCGTGAACGCCACGAGCAGCGTCGCGAAGACCACGCCCAGGAGCCCCGTGAGAATCGGGACGCCATAGCCGATGCCGCTGCCGGCATCGCTCGAGTCGAGGTCGCTCTTCGCGGAGAAATGTGTGCCCCAGATGTCGCGCAGAACGCGGACGTAGCTCCGGCCGTAGCGGACGCTCGGCTCGACATGGCTGTTCTCGCTGAACTCGTTCCAGCTGATCAGGCCGATTGCGTCAGGCGACGACTGCACGGCCGCGTCGAGCTCGCGGCGCAGCGTCGCGCCGTCGGCGCGGGGAACCACCCGTGTCCCGCCGACGAGCCGGGCGTCGAAGCCCGGGGCGGCCGGCGCGATCCAGAGGCCCTGGCCGCCGTGCACGGCCTGCGCCATCGAGTCGAGCTTCGACTGGTATCCGCGGTCCCTGTATGGGTCTACCGAGGACCAGTAGTACGCGTCTCCGTCGACCGCGCCGGCGAGGCGCCTGTAGCCGTTCAGGTTCTTCTCGCTCGCGAGCACAAGGAGCGAGGGGCGAACGGAGCTCGTGACGGCCGCGACCGCGCCTGCGGAGAACTTCCACGTTCCCGACCAGACCACGAGCGGCTTGCCGAACACGTCGAATACCGGGTCGTGCGCGTACCGGCCGGCGAACCAGCGCAGGTCGTGGGCGACGCGCCTCGCCGGCAGCGGGTTGCGCTCGAAATTCAGCCCCTGGTAGATGATCGCGAGCTTGAAGTTCTCGCTCCGCGCGACCGCTACGAGCTTCCCCAGCCTCCGGTCGAGCGTCTTCGTCGACTTCCAGCTGACGATGAAGCCGGAGATGCCGGCCCGCTTGGCCTCGCGAACGTGCGTGCGCAGAACCCGCACGTTGTCGCTCGAGTAGCGCCCGAGCAGCGGGTAGTCCGTCTTGGCCCGGCGCCACGATGTCTGGTCGTACCAGAGGTAGTAGTAAGCGAGCAGCGGCTCGGGCTCGGTCGGCCTCGGAGCGGCCGCGGCCACGCGGCCGCAGGCACCCGCGAGAAGCGCGATCACGAGTGCTGCCACGAGCGAGCGCTTGCGCGTCATCGTCCCGCCTCCGAGAGCCGGAGCCCACGGCCGAGCTTTGCGAGCTTGCGGCGGATGGCCGCGCGCAGCACCGGGCGGCGGGCGGTCACGAGCCCCACCGAGACCAGCGCGAACATGAGGAATGAGCCGGCGATGTCGGCGTAGCTGATGACCTTCAGCTGCATGTCCTGGTTCTTGGACAGCGAGACCGGCACTTGCATCTCGAGGCCCGAGCCCGTCTTGACGGTGACCTTGTAGAGACCGCGCGGCAGGGACAGGAGCGTCGCCTTGCCGTCGACGAGGCGCTTGTTCTGCTCGCGCCCGTCCGGGTAGATGAGCTGGAGGTACTTCCCGACCGGCCCTCTGAAGAGCAGGTCGTGGGTGCTGAACCGTGCGTCGTAGAGCGAGAGGCGGATCCGGAACGTCTTGTCGGCCAGGCGCACGTGACCCCGCGGAATGCGGGCGGTCCGTGCGAGGTAGAAGCGCTGCTGGGCCTGGTTGACGACGTCTGAGCCCCCGACCCGCGCGTGCAGCACCGAGTAGGTGATCACGGTCTCCTCGAGCCCGTTCAGCCGGCGGGCAACCCGCGAACCCTCCAGCCATACGCGCTGATCGCTGCGCAGCACGTACTTCTCGCCGATGATGTTGGCGAGGACGACGATGCCGACCCGCGACGGAGAGACCGGGCGCGTCTCCTCGTTCGAGCAGCCGCTGGTCATGGCGCGGTCGGTGCCCTCCGTGCCCACGCAGTCGTAGAAGCTCAAGCCGCGCAGGTAGCTGACGCCGTAGCCGACCTCGAGCGTTCGGCTCCGGTCGACGGTGACGGTGCGTGCAGGCGTGAAGCTGTCATCGCCCCAGCGCGAGAACTTCACGCGGATGCCGCGGTTGGAGTGCCGCCAGGGGAGCGCGACGAGTCGGTACGTTCCCGGCGCGGCCGGGATGGTCGCGACGCCGCTCCTGGACGTCGTGTACCGGTGGCCGCCGAGCTCGAAGTCGAGCCCCTGGAGCGCCGGCACCGTTTTGACGGTCAGCGTGAGCTGCGCCTTCGCGCCGGCCGGCGCTGCGAGCGCGACCGTCGCGAGTGCCGCTGCTGCGAATACTCTGGCGCGGCGCCTCACGAGGCGGCCTCCGAGCGCTTCCTACGGCGCATCAGCGCCACCGCAGCGGAGAGCACGATCAGCACCGGCAGGCCGAGCGCCCCGAGGTAGAGGGTGTAGACGCGGGAGCGCACGACGCTGGCTTCCTCCTCGAGTGGGCCGCGGTGTGCGGAGACGAAGCTCGCTGGCCTGGGTGCCGCGGCGAAGTCGAAACCGCTGCCGATGCTGTTCGCGGTGGCGTCCCGCCGGGTCAGCGGCCGCAGCCCCCAGTTCTGTTCGATGAAGCGGAGGATCGAGGTGAAGTCGAGCGTCGTGCTGTCGATGAAGCCCTCTCGCGCGTACGGGCTGACGAGGATCGCCGGGACCCTGAAGCCGTAGCCGAAGTTGTCGACCCGAGGCGGCGTCACGTGGTCGTACCAGCCGCCCCAGTCGTCGTAGGCGAGCAGAAACGCCGAGCTCCGCCAGGCGCTGCTGTCCATGAGCGAGTTGATCAGGCCCCGGACGAAGGCCTGGCCGGACGCGAGGTTCGAGGGCGGGTGCTCGCTTGGGCCCGAGGGAGCGATGTACGAGACTTCGGGCAGCGTCCCGTTGTCGAGGTCCTTGTAGTACTCGCTCAGCGGGACGACGTGGCGCATGATCGCCGGGTCGTCGACGTAGCGGGCGAAGTTGAGGATCGGTACCCAGATGACCTGCGAGGCGCGGTTCCCCGGGAACCTGTCGACCGTCCGGTAGTTCAGGTTCGGGTCGTAGTTCTGGACGTAGAACTTCCAGGTGACGTGCGCCTTCTGGAGGCGGTCGAAGATCGTGGGCAGGTTTCCGAGTCCGCCCGGTGGCACGCGGTCGAAGCCCGCGGCGGGGCTCCCGCTCACCCAGTAGACGTGGTTGAGGTAGCTGCCGGCGAAAGCCGAGCTGAAGAACCGGTCGTAGAGCACGTACTGGTCGGCGAGGTTCCAGTAGAAGGGCAGGTCGTCGCCGTTGCGGTAGCCCATCGCCAGCCGTCCGTCCTGGTTGCGGCGGGTGAGCGCGGAGATGAAGCCGTCCATCCGGCCGCCGTCGTACTGGAGGCGTGCCGTCGCCGCGCTGTGGTCGAGGTCGCGGGGTGACACCGAGTTCGTGCCGATGTGGAACGGCTTGACGCACGGTTTGCTGCCGCGGTGCGGGTTCACCGGCATGCAGATGTCCGACGGGATCCCGTCCGCGCCGGGATAGTTCCCGAAGTAGTTGTCGAAGGTGTGGTTCTCCTGCATCAAAGTGATGAAGTGGTGGATCGGCGTCCGCG
>WNGE01002166.1_pt1 | contig 24359 bp, 25 predicted proteins | sample 5400651 | NCBI WGS metagenome assembly WNGE01 (sample SAMN13153370, study PRJNA577476) | soil metagenome | isolation source: 60 cm soil or saprolite under grassland replicate 2 | place: USA:California | collected 2016-06-15
CCGAAGGAATCGCAAGCCCGGCGCAAAGCCGGAGCAGCGTGGTCTTGCCGGACCCGTTCGGCCCGGTGACGAGCAGGAACCCGTCAGGCGCAAGCTCGAACCCGACGCCGCGCAGGACGCGCTTGTCGCCGTAGCGCTTCTCCACCCCCCGGGCCCGAATCACCATGCCACTGTAGTCGCGCCCAGCCAGAGCCACAGCACGGTCCGCATCTCTTCCGGACCAGGCCGAGCGTCACACGCCTGGGACTGTCCCCGACATGGATGCCAGCGACATGGCCGGGACTGGTTCGTGGGGACATGGAGCTCGTGCCGAACGTGTGATTTCTCGTCCACAGGTGCCCTTTCTGGGCATGGGAACGGCTAGCTCGCCTTATACGTTGCGTCGATGCCGAGGATTCCTCGATTCCTCCTTCCCGACGGGCTCTTTCACGTCACCACCCGCGGGGTCGCAAAGATGCCGATCTATCACGACGACAACGACCGGCGGAACTTTCTCAGCCTGCTGTCCTTTGCGGTCGACCGCCACGAGTGGACTTGTCAGGCCTTCTGCCTGATGACGAACCACTACCACCTGGTGATCGATACGACACGCGAAAATCTCTCCGACGGTATGCAGATCCTCAACGGCGACTACGCCCAGGGATTCAACTTCAAATATGGACGCTGGGGACACGTCTTCGGTGACCGCTTCTGGTGCAGGTCGCTGGCCGAGGAAGAACTCCAGCAGGTTTGCCTCTACGTGATGGAAAACCCGGTTCGCGCGGGTCTCTGCAAAGAGATCGGAGACTGGCCTTGGAGTGCCTGCCGCTTCGAGCTCGGCTAGAGGACGGCCTCGGCCAGCACGAACCCGAAGAACACGACGCTGATCACGCCGTTCACCGTGAAGAACGCTGCATCGAGGCGACGGAGATCGCCGGGCTTCACGAGCGAGTGCTCGTAGGCCAGCAGCGCTCCGACCGCCACGACCCCGATCCAGTACAACCAGCCGAGGTGGAGACCGACGCCAACCGCCGCGAGCAACACGACCGTCAGGACGTGCAGCAGTCGCGCGCCCCAGAACGCACCCTCCACGCCGAAGCGCACCGCCACGGAGTGCAGTCCCTGCTCGACGTCGAATTCCCGATCAAAGAGCGAATAGAAGACGTCGAAGCCCGCGATCCAGACCGCGACTGCGCCGCCGAGCGCCCACGCTTCCCAGGGCAGCCGGCCCGTGATCGCAACCCAAGCGCCGACCGGCGCGAGCCCGTCGACGATCCCGAGCCAGATGTGGCTCAACCACGTGAAGCGCTTCAGATACGGATAGACGACAAAGCCGGCGATCGGGATCGGCCAAAGCCACCGCACGATCGGATCGAGCTGGAAGCATGAGATGAGGTAGAGCGCGAGCGCAAGTGCGCAGAACGCCGTGACCTGCATGCGGGAAAGCCTGCCGGCTGGCAGCTCGCGATCGGCCGTGCGTGGATTGCGAGCGTCGATCTGCGCATCGATCGCGCGATTCAGTCCCATCGCGAGCGAGCGTGCACCGAGCATCGCCAGCGTGATCCAGACGAGATCGTGCCCGGACGGGATGCGATGCACACAGAGCAACGCGCCGATGTAGGCGAACGGCAACGCAAAGACCGTGTGCTCGATCTTCACGAGTGACGCGAAGCGCCGTGGAAGCGCGGCTACGACTGTCACGTCTGCTGATGCGCGGAGCGGCCGCCCGCGATCAGGTCGACCGCGTGCGTCAACGCGGGCTTGATCAATGCGAAGCCGTCGCGGCAGCCGCCGGGCGATCCCGGGAGATTCACGATCAACGTCTGCCCGCGTACGCCGGCGACACCACGGCCGAGCAGCCCGTGCGGCGTCTTCCGGGTCGCCTCTGCACGGAGAGCCTCGGCGATCCCTGGCACGTTCCGATCGATCACAGAATCGGTCGCCTCCGGTGTGAAGTCACGAGGCGACACCCCCGTTCCGCCGGTCGTCAGAATCACCCGCGCGTCCGTCGACAGAGCACGCAACGCCGCCGCGATCTGCGGCCGCTCGTCGGGAACGACGCGATGCTCGACCTCGTACTTCTCGCCCTGCAGCAGCTCCACGAGTAGCGCGCCGCTTTCGTCCTCGCGCTCGCCGGCCGCAACGCCGTCGGAGATCGTCAGGACGGCGGCCTTCACGCGGGCTCTTTGGTCTTCTCGACCAGCGTCAGGTCGGTCACGACCATGCCCTTGTCGATCGCCTTCGCCATGTCATACACGGTCAAAGCCGCAACGGAGACAGCCGTCAGCGCTTCCATCTCCACGCCGGTCTGCGCGGTCGTCTCGACGACGGCGAGAATCACCACGCCCTCCTTGCCGGTCTCGAGGGAAACCTCGACGTGGGACAAGGGGAGCGGATGGCACAGCGGAATCAGCTCGCTCGTGCGCTTGGCGGCCATGATCCCGGCCACCCGTGCGGTCGCCAGTGCGTCGCCCTTCGGCAGCTCGCGGAGTCGCTGCGTCGTCTCCGGCGCCATCCGCACGACCCCGCGCGCCACTGCACGGCGCCGTGAAAGCGGCTTGCCGCCCACGTCGACCATGCGAACGTCACCGGCCTCGGTGACGTGGCTCAACTCGCCCATGCCGTGGTCGATCCTAACGAGCAGACGGCGCTGCAACGCGATCGAGTGCGGCCAGCTGCGTGTTCGTCCACCAGTTCAAATCGTGCTCGCGCACATGGGCGCGGATGGCCTCGAGCCTCGCGTGCCGCTCGCCGGCGTCCATCGACAAGGCTCGATCGATCGCTTCTGCCTGGCCCTGGACGTCGAACGGGTTCACTGTCAGCGCCCACTCGCCCAGCTCGGCGTGGGCGCCCGCGTTTTCAGATAGGACAACAACCCCGTCACGTTCGTTGACGAGCGGCGCCTCCTTGGCGACGAGGTTCATGCCGTCGAAGATGGCGTTCACGAGCAGGACGTCGAACTGCTTGTAAGCGGCTACCGACTTCGGGAAATCGTCCGCGATCTCCAGGTCGATCGGCCGCCAGCCGCTCTGCTGGAAGCGATCGTTCACACGGCGCGCCTCGCGCTGGATCGCGGCAAGGTACTCCGCGTACTCGGGAATCTCCTGGCGCGACGGATCGAGCAGAGCGAGCATCCCGACCCGCCGGTGCATCTCCGGATGCGCCTCGAGATAGAGCTCGAATGCACGAAAGCCCCGGACGATGTTCTTCGAGGGATCGGTCCGGTCGACACGCACGACGAGCTTCTCCGGCCTGCTCGCGACGATCTCCTGCTCCGCACTCAACACTGCTTCGCTCTGCGCCAGCTCGACGAACTCCGCCGGGTGCACCGAGATGGGGGCGGTCACTGCCTTCGCGGTGGCGTCTTCGCCCAACAGCTCGCGCACGCTGTAGATGAAGTTCCTGCGCCAGCGCTCCGTGTGGAAGCCGACGACGTCGTTCGCCATCAGCCCGTCGTGGATTGCGGACCTCGCGTCCCTTGGAAAGATGCGCCAGTAGTCTGGCTGAGGCCACGGGACGTGCACGAAGTGCATCAATGCCGCATCCGGCCTTCGCTCGCGCACCATGCGTGGCGCGAGGTACAGGTGGTAGTCGTGGAAGAACACCGCGGCGTCCGGTGTGCGCTCGAGCTCTGCGTCGACCGCGGACGCAAAGCTTTCGTTTACGGCGACGTAGCCCTCGGCCCAGGCCCGGTGAAACGCAGCATCGACCTTCGGGGCGTACGGCAGCTCCCAAAGAGAGTGCTGGACGAACCACAGCATCGGATTGGAGACCACGTTGTAGTACCAGTCATAGGCCTGCCGGTCGTGCGCGACGAGGCACAGCTTGTAGGGCGAACCGTCTCGCGCAGTCTCGTCGAGCGTCGCGCCGGCAAGCACCCGATCCTCCTCGGTGATCGCACTCGCGATCCAGGTCACCTCGTGGTACTGGACGAGGTTGCGCAGCGCCGTGACGAGCCCGCCGCCGCCGCGCTTCGTCGTGCGCGTCCCGTCGGGGTTGCGGCCGTACGACACAGGGCCCCTGTTCGAGACGACGATCAGCCTGCGACGCACGGGAAGCTCAGACGGCGGCGACGACCGGGACCTCGGCGCCGGACGTGTCGTTGCCGAGCAACCGGTTCATCAGCACGAGCCAGTCGCGAAGCAGCCGCGGCGTCAGGAAATGCCGCCGCACGTATTCCTTCCCACGCAAAGCGCGTTGCCGCGCCTCCTGTGGCTCACGCAGGATCTCGATGCACGCCTCCGCACAGTCCGTCGCCGAGTCCACGAGCCACCCGGTCTCGCCATCCTGGATCTGCGCGACGATGCCGCCAACTCGCCCGGCGACTGTCGGCCGCGTCTTCCAGAGTGACTCGGTCACCGTGAGCCCGAAGCCTTCCTTGATCGATTTCTGGATCACCGCGGCGGAGTGCACCTGGAACGCGTTCACCTCGACCGAGCCCACGTTGTTCAGGTTCGAAAGGATGTAGATGTCCGGGTCTCCTCCGGCATAGGCGACTGTCTGGTTGTAGAAGTCCCAGCCTTCCGGATCGTCATGCGCCATCGAGCCGACAAGCGCTAGCTGCACGTCGGGAAACTCCTTCTTCACCAGACGATACGCATCGATGACTCCGAGCGGGTCCTTCCAGGGATCGAAGCGCGAGACCTGGGTCAGCATGGGCCGCTCGACGTCGATACCGAACTGGTCGACGATGTACGCCGCATCCTCGGGCGACAGCGCCATGTTCTTCGGTGCCAGCGGATCGATTGCCGGCGGCCAGATGTAACAGGGCGGCAGATCCTCCGCCTTCGGCACGTACTCGCGCATGTGGAAGATCGCGGCGTCGTAGCGACGGATGGACGGAAGCAGAAAGTCGAACACCTCCTTGTTCGGCGTCGAGAAGTCGATATGCCCGCGCCAGATCCAATGCGTACGCGAATCTTCGAAGTAGTCGATCATCCCGGCCGGCTGCGGGTCGTGGACGATGACGAAGTCGTAGTCGTCCTCGAACTCACGCGCGTTCAGCTCCTGGTAGCGCCGAAAGATCTCCCGCTGCTCCTCCGTCAGTCCCTGCGGGTTTCCCTGGAGGGCGTTGTGGATCGTCTTGGTGACGTTCCAGAACTCCTCAGCGCCCTTGATGATCCGCCATTCGGTGTGGAGGCCGGCGTCCTGCATCAACGGAATCAGCGTGTAGTTGATCTCCGCGACCCCGCCGCCGAAGGCCGTGGCCGACAGGTGCACGACGCGCTTCCCGGCGAGCGGCTCGGCCAGCCGCTTGATCTCGTCCATGAGCCCACGCGTGGCGATCGTCGCGTAGTCGGCGAGCGACTTGTGTCCGGCGTTGACGAGTTGGAGCATGGTCTGGGCGCGTTCCTGGGGGCGAACGGTCGCGAGAATACAGCCCGAGCGGGCTGGTGCCGCTAGATCAAGGCTTTCGCGAAACGCAAGCGCGACCCTCTGCCGCCGGGCTGAGCGCCGATCTCGACCTCGTCCGCGATCGCACGGATGATCGCGATGCCGAGCCCTCCTTCGGAGAGCTCGTCGGGATGGCCCTCGGCGGCTCCAGGATCGAATCCCTCACCGTCGTCGGTGACCTCGATGACGAGCCGGTCGGAATGGAGCTCGTAGGAGATCTCGACCACACCCACGTCCCGGGTCTCTCCGTACGCGTGGCGGACCGAGTTCGATGCGGCCTCGGTCAGCGCCAGCTTGAGATCCGCGAGGAGCTCGTCGGACAGCTCACGGAGCCGCCCGATGCCGGTGAGAGCAAGCCGGCAGAGGGTGATGTACTCGGCTCGCGCGGGGATCGTCAGCCGAATCGTCACGGCGTCGGAGCTGGTGCTGGTTGTCATCGAGTGGCCTGCATGAAAGGAGCTTTGCCCAGAAAGACGCAGAATAAACCTGTCGAAACTTGTCGAGAGCTCTCTCGCCACTCGCTCTCAGACGGTTTATGCCCAGGCCGCAGCAGGACTAACCCGCGGGCAGCCGGCGCTCCGCAAGCGTCACGGCCACCTTCTTGCGCTCGCCCCCGGGCTTCAGGATCGTGAACACCGCCACATCCTTGGGCCGCAACGAGAAGGAGACGAACCGCACGACGTCGTCGGCGCCGTCGACGGGCTTCCCGTCGATCGCCAGGATCACGTCGCCCCCCGTCTCGAGCGTTCGGCCGAGAACGTATGCCTCCCGATTACCGCCGTGGAGCCCGGCCTTGTCCCCCGGGCTGCCGCCGGTGACGCGGACGATCAAGGCGCCATGCTCGGCCTTGTAGCCGAGCGCCCGGGCCAGGGACGGCGTCAGGTCTTCGGTGCTGATGCCGACGTAGGCGTACGTCACCTTGCCCTTGGCGATCAGTTGCGCGACGGAATGCTTCGCAGCGTCGATCGGGATGGCGAACCCGATCCCGCTGTCGTTGGTGCCCGTTCCGTTCGCGCTGCGGATCTGCGCATTGATCCCGATCACGCGGCCGCGCGCGTCGAGAAGGGGACCGCCCGAGTTTCCGTGGGTGATCGGTGCGTCGGTCTGGATCGCGTCGACGACCTTGTACAGCTTGACCGTGAGCGCGTCGATCGAGCGATGGATCGCGGACACGACTCCCACGGTCAGCGTATTGACGCCGATGTCGCTGCCGAGCGGGCTGCCGATTGCCGCCACCGGCTCGCCGACGGCCACCGTCGCCGAGTCTCCGAGCGGCACGGGCGAAAGCGGATGCGCATTCGTCTTGAGCTGCAGGAGGCCGACGTCGTCGTAGAGATCCCAGCCCACGACCTTCGCCTCGGCCCGATCCCCATCGGCGAACTCGACGAAGAGATGCCGGGCGGCCCGAACGCTCGATCCCTCCCCGGCGTTCGTGATCACGTGCGAGTTGGTGAGGACATAGCCCTTCGGTGAGATGACGAACCCGGATCCCTGGGACACAGCGGTCGTCGTCGAGCTGGGATCGCCGAAGTAGGCGAAGATCGTGACGACCCCCGGCGAGCGCTCGGCAAAGATTCGCTGCGGATCGAACCCCTTTCCGGGCAGGGGGGCTGCCGTCGAGGTGGCAGAGGCCGGCAGGGCCGCAGTCCGGGGAGCTGCCGCACGTACGACGACCGTCTTGGTGCCCTGGTCGAGCCAGCCCGTCCCTTTACCGATGCCCAAAGCGGCGCCGCCGCCCAGGGCGGCGGCAGCGACGGTCACGACGGCGAGAGCCGAGAGCCGCATCCGGCTCACTGTAGCGACGGTTCTTCCACGCGTTCGTTTTCCGGTGAAAACGGCAGCGCCTCCGAGGAGGCCGGCAAGACGAGGACGAATCTCGTTCGGCCGTGGCCGACGTCGAGCTCGACCGAGCCGCCCATCAGCTCGGCCAGCTCTCTCGCGATGGCCAGCCCGAGGCCGCTCCCGGACGCGACCGACCCCTCGATGCGATAGAAGCGGTCGAAGATCTGGCCCGCGTGCTCCGCCGGAATCCCCGGGCCTTCGTCCTCGACCGTCAGCAGGGACAAGCCGTCGCGGCGGCCCGTTCCGAGACGAACCGGCGTGCCGGGCGGCGTGTGGACCAGCGCGTTCTCGACCAGAATTCGGCCGATCTGCAGCGCGCGCTCGTCGTCCCCTATTCCCTCGATCGGCCCGGCGGCCCGCACCGAGAGCTGATGCTCGGTCGAACGGGCCACCGCGCGGAACTCCTCCGCCAGCGTCTCGGCCAGCGCGGTGAGATCGAGTGGCTCGCGTTCGACGCTGAGCCGCCCCGCATCGAGACGCGAGAGATCGAGGAGCTCGGTGGCGAGCTTTGTCAGCCGCTCGACCTGCTCCCGCATCGTGGCCATGAATTCGGCCTGCGTCTTCGGGTCGAGCTCTTCGTCCGTCATCAACTCGAGGAAACCGCCGAGGGAGAAGAGTGGCGTCCGGAGCTCATGGGAGGCGTTGGCGATGAACTCCCGCCGGGCGTGCTCCAGTTGCGCCAGCCGCAGCCGCATCCTCTCGAATGCCGCGGCGAGCTGGCCGAGCTCGTCCCGGCCCGAGTCGACGACCGGCTCGCTGAAATCGCCGCTCGCGATCCGGTCGGCAGCGCGCTCCAGCCGACGGATCCGGCGAGCGAAGACCGAAGCCGCCGCGTAGCCGACGAGGAGGGAAGCGGCGAGAGCGATCAGACCCGCGACGACGAGCCGGCTGCGAACGAGGTGGATGCTCCGGAGGGAATCGTGGAGCGAGGAGCGCAGCAGGACGACGGAACCGTTGATGAGCGGATAGGCCGCCTCCGCATATCTGACGCCGTGCGTCGTCACCGTGCCCCTCGCACTACGAGCTTGAGCAAAGGCACGCAGCGCAAAGCGATCGTTCTCGACATCCGCCGACGTCACCGGACTCGAGTCGCCGTTGACGAGCAGCTTCGGCGGGTTGTAGGTGAGCGGCGTGAAGTAGACGACTCTGGCGTCCGAGCTCTCCCGTGCCGATTGGATGGCGTCATCGAGCGCGTAGCTCGGGCTGAGCAGGAGGCTCGAGCCCACCGTGGGCGCCGCTTCCTCGAGCTGCGTCAGCTTGGCATTGACGAGGTTCCGTTCGAGGGACGGCACGACGATCAGGTCGACCAGCACCAGCGCTGCGGCCACCACCACCGCCAACCCGAGGCCCAGGCGGGCACCAACGCTGCGCAGGGGGTTCACCTGTCGCGGAAGCGGTAGCCGACGCCCCGCACGGTCAGGATGTAGCCGGGCTCGGCCGGATCCCGCTCGAGCTTCTCGCGCAGATGCCGGACGTGGACGTCGATCGTCCTCGGCTCGCGATAATCGGCCCCGCCCCAGAGCGCTTCGAGGAGCATCCGCCGGCTGTACACGCGACCCGGATGGGAGGCCAGGATCCGCAGAAGCTCGAACTCGACGTAGGTGAGCTGCACCCGCTCGCCCCCGACCTCGACGGCACGACGGGAGAGATCGACCGTCAGTCCTTCGGCCGTGATCAGGTCGTCGCCGTCGTTGACCTGCCGGACGACGGACGCCCGTCGCAGGAGTGCGCGCACGCGGCTCCGGAACTCCCGGATCGAGAAGGGCTTCGTGATGTAGTCGTCGGCGCCGAGCTCGAGCCCGAGCACCTTGTCCAGCTCGTCGTCCCGCGCGGTCAGCATGATGATCGGCACCTCGCTCTCGGCGCGCAGACGCTTGCACACCTCGAGACCGTCGAGCTTCGGCAGCATGATGTCGAGCACGACCAGGTCGACTCGCTCGGATGCGAAGCGCGTCAGTGCTTCCTCACCGTCACGGGCCTGCAGCACGCGATAGCCCTCGCGCTCCAAGGGGTAAGTGAGGAGCTTTTGGATGGAATCCTCGTCGTCGACGAGGAGGATGGTTGAGGAGTCGGGCATGTCGTGCTCGGCTAACAGTGCCTGCCGGACGATCCTTGCCAGGTAGTTCGGCGCCTACTATAGCCCTGGATGGCCTCCGTTCCGCCCCGGACCGAGCGGCGCCGGGCCCGTCCCGGCTCCCTGGAGCGACCGGTCAACGGCCGTCTCTACCGAGGGACCTGGCTGCTCGTGGGACTGCCGCTCCTCGTGGCGGCCTTCAGCGTCGCGCGACCGACTCCGCTGCCCCGCGCGTTCCTGCCCGCGTTCGACGGCAAGGCGACCAAGACGCTCGCGCAAGACCTGGCCGACCGCCCATACCGTCAAGCGGGCTCCTCGCAGGCGATCGCTGCAGCGGGCTGGTTCCGCGACCAGCTCGCGCCCTACGGATTGCCGATCCGAACCGAGCGCTTCAGCGCCGTCATCCCCGGGCGAGGGAAGGTCGAGCTCCAGAACCTCGTCGCAGAGGCGGTCGGGCGGTCGCCGCGCACGATCGTCGTGATGGCACACCGCGACAACGACGGCCGCGGCCCCGGTGCGAACGACAACGCGTCCGGCACGGCGATGTTGATTCAGCTCGCCCGCGCGTACGGCGTCCCCCCCGGCCGGCCGGCCGCCCAGCTTCGGCCGAATCACACGATCCTCTTCGTCTCGACCGACGGGGGCGCGTACGGCGCGGTTGGCGCAGCCTGGTTCGCGGCCCATTCTCCGTTTCGCAACGACGTCGCCGGCGTCATCAACCTCGACTCGGTCGGCGGCAACGGACGGATCCGCATGGAGTTCAGCGGCGACACTCCCCGCGAGCCCTCCGGAGTCTTTCTGCAGACGATCGCCGCCCGCGTCGCCGCGCAAACCGGACGTGCGCCGGCACGCCCTGGCGCACTGCGCCAGTTGATCGACCTCGGCTTCCCCTTCTCGCTCTACGAGCAGGCGCCGTTCCTCGCGCACGGGATCGCCGCCGTCACGCTCACGACCGCGGGCGACAACCCGCCCGGTCCGGTCAGCGACACCGGAGACCGGCTGCGCGCAGACAAGCTCGCGCAGGTCGGCCGCGCAGCGCAGGACGCGCTCGGGACCCTGGATGAGGGTCTCGAGTTCACGCAAGGAACGTCCACGTACCTCTATCTCGGCTCGCGCCTCATCCGCGGCTGGGCGATCGAGCTCGTTCTCATCGCTTGTCTGTTGCCCTTCTTGGCAACGGCGGTCGATCTGTTCGCCCGTTGCCGGCGCAGGCACATCGCACTCGCGCCGGCGCTGCGTGCGTACCGCAGCCGGCTCGCGTTCTGGGCGTGGGCGGTGGGGCTCTTCGAGCTGTTCAGGTTGCTGGGCGCGTGGCCGAACGGCGTCGCCCGTCCGATTCCGCCCTCGAGCGCGCTTGCGCACGACTGGGCGACGACGGGGCTACTCGGCCTTGCGGTGCTCGCGGTCCTGGGCTGGTTCGTCACGCGCGAACGGTTGATCCCGCGCCGCGCGATCACGACCGAGGACGAGCTCGCCGGACACACGGCGTCGCTCCTCTGCCTCGGCGCACTCTCACTGCTGGTCGTCGCGACGAACCCTTTCGCGCTCCTGTTCCTGCTGCCGTCGCTCCACGTCTGGCTCTGGCTCCCACAGGTGCGCGGGGCACCGCTCGGTGGCCGGCTGGGCGTGCTCGCCCTGGGCTTCGCCGGCCCGGCGCTGCTGATCGGCTCCTTCGCCGGACGGTTCGGGCTCGGCTGGGATGCACCCTGGTATCTCGCAGAGCTCAGATCCGTTGGCTACGTGCCGTTCGTCGTCATGCCGCTTCTGGTCGTCTGGCTTGCAGGAGCGGGACAGCTCGCCGCTCTGGCGGCGCGACGCTACGCCCCGTACCCATCGGCCGCCGAGCTTCCGCCGAGCGGTCCGCTTCGAAGAGTGGTGCGCAGCAGCGTGCTCGCGGTACACGACCGACGCAGACGCGCATCCCCGACGGTGCCGGAAGCGTTGGAGGGCTAGATGCGGCGCGGCATCCGCCTACTTGGAACCGTGCTCGCCACCGCGGGCGTGCTCACGCTGCTCTGGGCTCTGCTCGTGTGGCAGTGGCAGGATCCGTTCACCGCGATCTACACGAAGTGGAAGCAGCATCAGCTCGCCTCGCAGTACGACAAGCGGACGCGATCGTTCGAGCCGGCGATCTCGGGCGTCACGCAGGCGGCGGAGCAAGAGAGCATCGCGCGCGAGGCCAAGCAGTACCGCAGGAGCTCGCGACGAGGCCAAGTGATCGGGCGCCTGCGCGTCCCTCGGATGGGCGTGAACATGCTGCTGGTCAACGGCACCGACCACGGCACGCTCAAGAAGGGACCTGGACGTGACGAGCGGACGTTCATGCCGGGCGAGAACCGGCTCGTCTACATCGCCGGGCACCGCACGACGTACCTGGCGCCGTTTTCGCACATCGACCGGCTTCGGAGCGGCGACCGCGTCACGATCGAGGTCCCGTATGGGAGCTTCATCTACGCCGTGACGCAACATCGCATCGTGAAGTCGACGGACCTCTCAGTGCTGCGGTCGCCCCGCCACGAGGTCGTCGAGCTGCAGGCGTGCCATCCTCGCTTCTTCGCGACACACCGGTACATCGCCTACGCGCGATTGCTGCGTGTCGAGCCGCGAGGTGCGAAGCCGTACGAGCTGGCCGCTCAGGCGAGCGGCAGGTAGCGCACGCTCTCACCCGCGGCGAGGTCGCCCTCGCCTCGCGATGCGAGCACGAGCGCATCGGCGGCGGCGGCCCGAGCGATCATGTGCGACTCCTGTCCGCGAACCGGGTCGAGCAGGACACCGTTCTCGGACGCGACGGCGGTCGCGCGCAAGAACTCGTCGCGGTAGGGGTTGCGCCGAACGGCTGCTGCGAGCCGCCCCTCGAAGAACACCGGACCAGGGACCTTCGCGCCCTGCAGGGCGAGCAGAGCAGGCCGCACGAACACCTCGGCTCCGACGAGCGAGGAGACCGGATTGCCGGGAAGTCCGAAGACGAGCGTCGACTCGCGCACGCCGAATGCAAGCGGCTTGCCGGGCTTGACCGCGACGCCCCAGAAGACCTCCTCGACGCCGAGCTCGCCCAGGATCCGGCGCACGAGATCGTGCGGTCCGACGGAGACGCCGCCTGAAGTGACGAGCACGTCCGCCGCGAGGCCCCGCTCGAGCGCGTCGCGATGCGACGGCTCGTCGTCGGCTACGGCCGGCAACGTGTCGACGTCGGCGCCCACGGAGGCGAGCGCTGTCGCCAGCAGCACGCCGTTCGCCTCGTACACCTCACCGGGGCCAAGGGTCTCGCCGGGTCTCCGCAGTTCCGTCCCCGTCGCAAGCACTGCGACCCTGGGACGCCGAGCGACAACGACGCCGTCCAGGCCTGCAGCGGCAAGCGCCCCGATCTGGGCCGCCCGCAGCCGAGCGCCGTGCGGAACCACCACGTCACCTTCGGCAACGTCGCCGCCGCGCGGCCGGACGTTGTCTCCTTGGACGACAGCAGCCGGGATCTCCACCTCGTTGTCATGATCGACAACATACTCGAGAGGGATGACGGAGTCCGCGCCTGCCGGGACAACCCCCCCGGTGGCGATCGCCATCGCCTCGCCCGCCTCGAGCGTCCGCGGTGCCGGCAGGCCGGCGGCGATGCGCGCGACGACCGGCAGGCGTCCCGGCGTGTCCTCGGAACGCACCGCGAAGCCGTCCATCGCCGAGCTCGGAAACGGGGGCAGATCGACGACGGCCCGCGCGTCCTCGGCAAGGACGCGACCGGCTGCGGCCGCCAGCGACACGGCCTCGGGCCCGAGCGGCGTCACCCGCTCGAGAATGCGCTTCAGCGCCTCCTGGAGCGAGAGCAGCTCAGCCATTCTTCGTCCAGCGTATAACCTCGCGCGCGTGATCTCCGTCGTCGTACCGGTGCATGACGAAGAACGAAGCGTCGCCCTGCTCTATGACGAGCTCCGGTCCGCACTCGAGCCGCTGCACGCGCCATGGGAGGTGATCTTCGTCGACGACGGCTCGACCGACGGGACGTTCTCGGCGTTGACACGGCTGCACAACTCCGAGCAAAACGTGCGCGTCGTTCGCCTGCGCCGCAACTTCGGAAAGGCCGCCGCACTCGTGGCCGGGTTCGACCAGGCGCGCGGCGAAATCGTCGTCACGATCGACGGCGACCTGCAGGACGATCCCGCCGAGATCCCACGGCTGCTCGCGAAGCTGGACGAGGGCTTCGATCTCGTCACCGGCTGGAAGACGCACCGACGCGATCCCATCTCGCGGCGTCTCCTCTCCCGCATCTTCAATCGCGTCACGAGCGCGTTCTCGGGCCTGCGCCTGCACGACATGAATTGTGGCCTCAAGGCCTACCGCAAGGAGGTGGTCCACGGACTGCGTCTGTACGGGGAGCTGCACCGGTTCATCCCGGTGCTGGCGCACTATCGCGGCTTCCGCATCGCGGAGCTTCCGGTCAACCATCGACCCCGGGAGCACGGACGCTCGCGCTACGGGGTCGAGCGTTACCTACGCGGGTTCCTCGACCTGCTGACCGTCTCCTTTATCGGCCGCTACCGCCACCGTCCTCTGCACCTGTTCGGCGGGCTCGGGCTGCTGCTCGGGGCGATCGGTTCCGCGATCCTCATCTACCTCACCGTCATCAAGGCCCTCGGGCATGCGATCGGGCAGCGTCCATTGCTGATGCTCGGGGTGCTGCTCGTGGTGATCGGGATGCAGTTCTTCTCGCTCGGGCTGATCAGCGAGATGATCACGAGCCACCACGAGGAGCGAGTGCAGGAGCGCGATCGCGCGGAGCTGCTCGTCGACGAAGTCCTCTCCTGAGACTCTGTTATTTCGGAACCTACGAGCGCGACTATCCGCGTAACTCGCAGGTGATCTCGTGCCTGCGCGTTGCAGGCGCGGAGGTCCTCGAAGAGCACGTCTCCGTGTGGGACGACGACCGTCACGGGTGGGGGGCGGGCCCGAAGCGTGCGCTGCAGCTCGCCGTCGCGGAAGGGCGCCTGCTCACGCGCCGGCCGCCGCCGGATGTCGACGCGTTCATCGTGGGGTATCCCGGCCACTTCGACCTGCCGGCGGCTCGGCGCGCAGCGCACGGTCGCCCGCTGATCTTCAATCCGCTCGTGTCACTCGCTGACACGCTGGTCGGCGACCGAGGGCGGTTCCGCCCGGGCTCGCTTGCAGCGCGCGTCCTCGAAACCGTCGACCGCCGCGCATTTCGCGCCGCCGACGTTGTCGTCGCGGATACCGCAGCGGACGCGCGGTTCTTCGCCGGTCTCGCAGGGCTCGCCGACGTGCCCGTTTCCTTCGTCGGCGCGGAGGACAGGCTCTTCAAGCCGGGCTGGTCGCCGCCGGACCGCTTCGTCGCGCTCTTCGTCGGCAAGCTGATCCCGTTGCAAGGGGTGGAGACGATCCTCGAGGCGGCGAGGCAAGCTCCGGAGATCGATTTCCGTCTGGTCGGCAGCGGCCAGCTCGAACGCCTGCTCGCGGCTCGGCCGCCGAACGTCGAGCACGTGCCGTGGATCGAGTACGAGCGGCTCCCTGCGGAGATCCGGCGCTCCGGCTGCTCGCTCGGGATCTTCGGCCTCACCGGCAAGGCGCAGCGGGTCATTCCGAACAAAGCGTTCCAGGCGATCGCATGTGCGGCGCCGCTCATCACCGCCGACACGCCCGCCGCACGCGAACTGCTCGTCACCGGCGAGAGCGCGCTCCTCGTGCCCCCGGGCGACGCGAAGGCGCTCGCAGATGCCGTGCGCCGTCTCGCGGCAGATTCCGAGCTCGCCCGTCGCATTGCGAGCGGCGGCCGCGCCGCCTACGAGCGAAACGCGAGCGAGGCCGTCCTCGGTGCACGCTGGCGCGCGATCATCGAACGGCTGTTGTGAGACGAGTCCTGATGTTTCCGAGTACCCGCGTCCTCCTCGCCGCGGCGATCGCAGCGTATGCGGCGGGGTTTGCGGCGCTCTCCGCACTTCGCCACGAGGCCTTCGTCACCGGTCGCTTCGACCTCGGGAACATGGTGCAGGCCGTCTGGTCGACCGCGCACGGACACCCGCTGCGGATGACCGACCTGCACGGCGAACAGATCTCCCGGCTCGCGGCCCACGTCGATCCGATCCTGATGTTGTTCGCGCCCCTGTGGTGGGTCTGGCCGAGCCCGCACCTGCTGCTCGTCGTGCAGGCGTGTGCCGTAGCCCTGGGCGCGATTCCCGTGTTCCTGTTGGCCCGCAAGCATCTCGCCTCGTCGCGGGCGGCCCTCGGCTTCGGACTTGCCTACCTGCTCTATCCCGCGACGGGCTGGCTGACGCTGAACGAGTTTCATCCTGTTGCCCTCGCAACGCCTCTGCTCCTCTTCGCCTTCTGGTACCTCGACGAAGATCGCCTGCTCCCATTCGCCCTGTTCGCGATCGCCGCAGCGACCTGCAAGGAGGAGATCGGGCTCGTCGTCGCAGGCTTCGGCATCTGGTATGCCCTAGCGCACGGACGGTGGCTGCGCGGCGCGGCGATCGCATTCGCCGGCGCCGCGTGGGCGGCGGTCGCGATCGCCGTCGTGATCCCGCACTACAACGCCGGCGCCGAGTCCGACTTCTACGGTCGTTACGGCGAGGTGGGCGGGTCTGCAGGCGGGATCCTCAAGACGGCCTTTACGCATCCACTGCGGATCGCCGAAGCGGCACTCGGCGCGCGAGATCTCCACTACCTGCTCCAGCTGGTGGCACCGCTGGCCGCCCTGTGCCTCCTAGCGCCGCTCGTACTCGTGGCGGCGCTGCCGGAGCTCGCGATCAATCTCCTCTCGTCGACGACGACTCAAACGTCAATCCACTTCCACTACACGGCGGGGCTGATCCCGCCGCTCGTCATCGCCGCGATCTTCGGTGCGAAGCGACTGTCCCGCTGGACGCTGCCGATTGCACTCGCGATCGTCCTCGCGGCGCTCGTCGGTAACTACCGGCTGGGGCCGATCCCGGGCTGGCGGCATCTCCCGGGCGGGCAGACGTTTCAGGCGACCGCGGCGCGCGTGACCGTTCACGATCGCATAGCCGAGCGCGCTCTTCGGCTGATTCCCGGTGACGCGGTGGTCAGCGCCACCAACACGCTCGGCGCGCATCTGTCGGCACGCGGCCGCGTGCTCAGCTTCCCGTTCATCGAGGATTCGCAATGGATCGCGGCAGACGAGACGCAACCGGGCTACGCGGATCGCTACGCGCCGATCCCCACGGCGACTCAACTTGCTGCGCTACGACGGAACCCTGAGTGGCGGCTCGTGTTCGAGGAGGACGGAATCCTCGTCTTCCGCCGCAGACCTGCGTAGCCGGACCAGCGCGAGCGCGAACAACGCCACCACCACCAGGTCGCGCACGAAGACGAGCCACACGTAGCCGCCGAGCGCGAACACGTCTCGGTAATGAAAGAACCACACCTGCGCCAGAACAAGGGCGGCGGCGGTCAGCACCCATGCAGCCAGCTCGAGCAGGAGCACGAACGGAACGAGCCAGAGGAGGTATTGCGGCGAGAAGAACCGGGTGAAGGCGAGGAAGCCTGCGATCGCCGCAGCGAAAGCGAGCAGGAGCCGTCGGGGATCATCGCGCCCGCGCAGATAGAGGAACGCAACCGAGATGACGGCGAGGACCTGCGCGACCGAGCTGAGCACGGCCAGCGTCTCCGGCAGGGAGCCGACGAGGTCGTAAGAGATCGCGTGCCCGCTGCGATGCACGACCGTGGCGCTGTACAAGCCGAGCCGATCGCCCACGGCCAGCAGCGAGCCGCCGAGGCTCTCGACCTGCAGCGATCGCGCGGCCTGGGCGCGAAAGCTTTGCGCGAGCCCGTGCGGCGCAACGATGAGGAACGGCAGGATGATGAGAGCAGCGACGCCGGCCGAAGCGGCGAGCGCTCGCGACGCAGGCTCACGTCCACGCGTACGCCAAACAAGGATTGCAGCGGGCGGAATCAGCACAACCGGATAGACCTTCGCCGCGAACGCTGCGCCGAGCAGTGCGAACGCAGCGACATCCTGCCGGGCCAGGAGCAGCAGTAACGCTGCGACGGTGAGCAGCGCCGGCCACGCGTCGTACGTATTGAGTGAGATCGGCCCGAGCGCCAGTGGCGACAGCGCGAAGAGCACGACGGCGGCCCAGAGGCGAACCGTTGAAACCCCCAGCCGGACGAGCAAGAACGCGAGGAGCAAGAGCGTCGCGATGCCGCACAAGGCCATCAAGCACTTGAAGGCGGCGTTGTAATGCGAGGAACCGAAGGCCGCGGGCGGCAGAAACACCGCCAGCGCCGCCGGTGGATACTCCATGAAGAAGTCGCGATAGGGCACACGCCCGTCGAAGACGGCGTCCGCAAACCCCTGGTAGAGATGGACGTCGCGGAACCGCTCGGCGCGGAAGAGGCCGCCGTCCGGAACGGCGCACGCCGCGAGATAGATCGGGATCGCCGCGGCCGCGGGCGGCAACCAGGCGCTACGGGGGCGTGCCGGAGCCAGGGACCTGGGAGAAGCCGTCGGCGCGGCCCTTCCCCGAGCTCGTCGTCGTCTGCGCCTGCGCAGAGCCCGAGTAGCTCGGCGTGTAGTAGTACCCGCCACTCATGGCGTATTGCAGCTTGTGCGTGACCCAGACCGGCGAGGTCTTCGGCGCTGAGAACTCCTTCGGGAACGGCGCGTACTTGATCGCTTGCTCCATGAACAGCTTCCAGATCGTCGCCGGGAAGGTCGGTCCCGAAACCGCGATTCCGTGCACGGACGTCATCGGGATCTCTCCCCTGGGATAGCCGATCCAGATCGTCGCCTCGAGGCCAGGGAAGAAGCCGCTGAACCACGCGTCGGCGTAATTGTCCGTGGTTCCGGTCTTGCCGGCCGACGTCCCACCGAAGTAGGCCCCGACACCGGTCCCTTGCTTCATGTTCTCCTCGAGGATCCTCACGACCTCCGCAGCGACCCAGTCCGGAACGGCGCGCTTCCGCTGCGGAACGCCCCAGCCGGCTTCGGTGTCGACCTTGCCGCCCGGCAGGACGACCTTGCGGATCGCCATCGGCTGCGAGTAGATCCCGCCGGCGGCCAGGGTCGAGTAGACGGAGGCCATGTCCATCGGCGTCACCACACGGGAGCCGAGGCCCATCGACGGCACGTACACCCCGTCGCTCGTGCGCAGGTCGGTGCGCACGCCCAGCCGGTAGGCGATGTCCGCGATGTTGTCCGGGCCGACGTCGAGCGAGAGCCGGGCGTAGACGCTGTTGTCGGAGCGCAACGTCGCGTTCTCGATCGACGTCGCGCCAACATAGGTGTGATCGTAGGTCTGGGGACACCAGGCCGTCGGCGGATTGGTGTAACAGGAGCCGGTGCCGGTCGGATCCCATTTGAAGGGCGCGGAGAGATAGGTCGTGGAGGGGCTGATGCCCTGCGAGATCGCCGTCGTCAGCACGATCGTCTTGAACGTCGACCCGGGTTGGCGGCGCGCGGACGACGCAAAGTTGACCTGGTTCTTGGGATTTCCGGGGCTCACCTCGGTCATCGCACGAATCGCTCCGTTGCTCGGATTGATCGAAACGATCGCCGCCGCCGGATCCGTCGTATAGGGAAGCGTCCGCTTGATCGCGGCGAGGGCCAGTCTCTGCAGGCGAGGATCGATGGTCGTGTAGACCTTGAGGCCGCCGGAGCGGACGGTGTTGGCGCCGTACTGGCGCTGGAGCGCCTCGCGCACGTAGCTGAAGAAATAGGGCTCGCGGATACGCGTGTACAAACGGCCAGCCTTCAGGTGGAGCTTGCGCTGAGCGACCGCGTCGGCGTACCGGCTCGACGTGATGTCTCCGTTCCCGAGCATCGCGCGGAGCACCTCGTCCCTGCGGGCGATCGCCTGCGCCGGCCGCTGGAACGGATCGAAGACGGACGGCGCCTGGGGCAGGCCGGCCAGCAACGCCGACTCGGTCAGGCTGAGCCTGCGCGCCGGCTTGGAGAAGTACGTCTGGGCGGCCGCCTCAATCCCGTACGCGTGGTTCCCGTAGTAGACCTGGTTCATATAGGCGTTGAGGATCCACGTCTTCGATTTCTCGCGGGCGAGCTTGATCGCGAGGCACGCCTCGGTCGCCTTGCGCCCGAGCGTCTGCGACTTCTCCGTGATGTAGAGATTGCGGACGAGCTGCTGGGTGATCGTCGATCCGCCCTGCACGACCCGGCCGGCCTGGACGTCCGCGTAGAGCGCGCGCACGATGCCGAGCCAGTCGAGCGCACCGTGCTTGTAGAAACGTCTGTCCTCGATTGCGATCGTTGCGGCCGGGGCCCATTTGCTGATCCGATCGAGCCCGACCGGTTGTCGGTTCTGCTCCGCGGGGATCGATCCCAGCAACGATCCATCTGCTGCGAAGACGAACGAGTTCTCCCCGACGTCCACCGGTTTCAGCGAGTCGAGACTGCAGCTGTTCATCCAGACGGCCGCGCCCGTGAAGCTCGACACGACCAGGAAGAGCGCCGTGCCGATGAGCGCTCCCGACACGAGCCTGCCGAATCGCTTCCGCCGGTTCCTCACCCGTTGCCGCCGCCGCTTCCTCAAGCGGTCGAGCAGAAACGTGTCCGACTGCGACCGCCGTCCGCGTTGCGGCGGCGTCATGCGTACACGCCCTCTGCGCGCAGCACTTCGTAGGCCTGCAGGCGAAGCTCCCGCTCGCGCTGGTCGGCCGACGAACGATTCGTCGCCGGCACGCGCACGACGACGGTCGCGTTCCCGGACAGGTCGCTCACGAACACCTCGCCGTCCGCGGCGATCGTCCTCAGCCGGTCCACGACCGCACCGAGGTCTTTACCCAATGGAACCTGGAGGCTGATCTCGGCGACCTTCTCTCGACTGCGAATCGTGGAGTTGCGGATGGTATCCGAGGCCAGCTTCTCGTTCGGGATCACGAGCCGGTCGCCGTTCTCGGTCCGAACGAACGTGTAAATGAGCCCGATCTCCTCGACCGTTCCCTCGGTGCTCTCGACGACGACATCGTCGCCGAGCCGAACGGGCTGGGTGAAAGCGATCAGCAGGCCGGCGACGAAGTTCCCGAGCGTCCGTTGGGACGCGAAGCCGACGACGATGCCGATGACCGCCGAAGAAGCAAGCAGCCCGCCGGCCACCGCCCGCACCTGCGGGATCACGAGCAGGGCGGTGAGCAGCCCGACGAAGATGATCGTCGAGGTGATGCTGCGGCGCACGACGCGATAGCGCGTGATCGCCTCAGGCGGTAGGTCACGGCGCGCGATGCGTCGGTCGATCATGCGCGCCACCGCGACGGTGACGAACATGACGACGCCGACGACGATCAATCGGTGCCAGAACAGCATGGGCCTCTATTCGACGGCAGCCCCGCCGTCCTTTGCGAGGCTCGACCGCGTGAAACTTCCGCCGTTGCGGCTGAAGCGGCCGGGCCCGTGGAAATGACTGACGATCACGTCCGTGCCTACATCCGCGAGCCGCGCGAGGACGCGCTTCCGCGTCGAGGCGCCCAGGGCGCTGACTCTCACAGCGGCAGCCGCTTCCGTCCCGCGAATCCCTCGCCGGCTCGGTGCCAGTAGTGAATCTCTTCCTCGCCGAGCTTCCAACAGAGGAGGACGACCTCATCGCCCCGCTTGGCGGGGAAGTCCAGCAGCCCTTCCTCCAGCGACTTCACCTCCGCGCCGACGGCGTTGATGCGCTCTGCACACTCCGAGATCGCGGCCGCCTCCTGCTGGATCGCGTCCGCCGCTTCGTGGAGGTCGCTCGGGACCATGTCGCCACCGTTTCCGGCAATGCGCGTGACGAGCTCCGCCTGAAGGAGCTGCGCAGCCGCGAGCTTGCGGCGATGCTCGACCATCCGTTCGACGATCGGCCGCAGCTCGACGAGGGCCTCGTTGGCTTCTTCCGGCGTGAAGGTGCGAGGCATTCGTCCGTATGATCATGCGGCCGTGCGCGCGGGTCAAAGGCAAGCGCTGGACATCTACCTCTGGAGCCGCGCGGCGATCTGGGTCGCGGCGATCTTCGCCTTCTTCTTCTTCGAGCCCAACCGGCATCCGGATGCAGCCCGCTGGGACACGGCACGGCTGCACGACCTCGGCTACGTCACCGACATCTGGGGCCGCTGGGACAGCGACTTCTTCCTGCGCATCGCACAGAACGGCTACGACGATGCCTCCGCTGCGTTTCACCCGCTCTACCCGGCGCTGATCGCCGGCCTCGGCCGCATTCTCTTCGGCCACTATCTCCTCGCCGGGCTCGCCATCTCCCTGCTTTGCTGCCTCGGCTCGTTCGTGCTCCTGCACCGTCTGGCCGAGAAGCGACTCGGTCCCGACTCGGCCCAGCGCAGCGTTCTCTACCTCGCCGTCTTCCCGATGGCGCTCTTCCTCCAGGCGGTCTACAGCGAGTCGCTGTTCTTGCTGCTCGTCCTCGCAGCGTTCACGCTCGCCGAGCGCAATCGCTTCGCCGGTGCAGGGGTCGTCGCCGGGCTCGCGATCCTCACCCGAGCGGCCGGCCTCGCGCTGCTCCCGGCGCTGGCGCTCCTGGCGTGGCGCCACCGAGAGCGTCTGCGCTCTCTGGCAGGCATCGCGGTGGCAGTTCCCGTTGCAGCGATTTACCCACTCGTGCTCTGGCAGCAGGTCGGCGACCCGTGGGCGTTCTCGGACGCGCAGGACCGCTGGCACCGGCACCTGTCACGGGCCGGGCCGCTGGGTGGGATCTGGGACGGCCTCGTCGCAGGCTGGCGCGGCCTGGAGCAGTTCGTCGTAGGACACGGCACAAACGTTCCGGGTGCGAATCCAATGCACGCGGCCGCCGAGAACGTCCAGGCTCTCGCGTTCCTCGCCCTCTTCCTGGCACTGACGGTCGTCGCGTGGCGCCGATTCGGCGCGCCCTACGGGCTCTTCGCCGCGGTCAGCCTCGCGATCCCCCTGGCCTACCCCAGCTCTCGCTGGCCGTTGCTCTCCCTGCCGCGCTTCGGGCTGGTGATCTTTCCCTTCTTCCTCGCCCTCGCGGCGGTGACTGCAGAGAAGCCGCGGCTCCACACCGCGGTCGTCGCCTGCAGCGCGCTCTTCCTCGGCGTCGCGGTCGTGCAATGGGCCCTGTGGCAGTGGGTCGCGTGACGCCCGCCGAGCTCGACGCTGTCACCCTCGACGCGCACGGGACGCTCGTCAAGCTTGCGGATCCCGTACCGGCGCTGGTGAACGTGCTCGCCGAACGAGGAGTCGAGCGCGCGCCGGAGACCGTGCTCGCGGCTTTCAAGAGCGAGGCGGCGCACTACGCTCCTCGCGCCGGCGAGGGTCACGACGAAGAGAGCCTGACGCGACTGCAACGCGAGTGCGCCGGCGTCTTCCTCGACGCCGTCGAGGCAGACCTCGATCCGGAGGAGTTCGCGCCCGCCTACGTGGGCGCACTCCAGTTCGAAGTGCTTCCGGGAGTGCTCGGGTCGCTCGACCGGCTGCGTGCGCTCGGTGTCGAGCTCGCCGTGGTGGCGAACTGGGACCTCAGCCTGCGCCGGCTGCTCGAGGGGGTCGGCCTCGCGCGTTACTTCGCCGTCGTCGTCCACGCTGCGCGCAAGCCCGCCCCTGAGGGACTGCTGCGCGCATTGGCCGAGCTAGAGGTTGAGCCGGCGCGCGCGCTGCACGTCGGTGACGACGGCGCCGACCGGGAGGCCGCGGCCGCCGCGGGCATGTGGTTCGCCCCCACGCCGATCTCCGGGGCCGTGGCGACAATCCGATGAGGGCCCCGCTGCGACTCTGGAGCGGCTTCGTGCTCGCGTTCACGACGCTGAGCTACACGCTCCGCTTCACCTCGGGCAAACCACCCAAGGACCTGCTCTACAAGTGGTCGACCGTCGTTGGGAACGTGGTCCAGTTCGCGATCATCGCGGCGATCGTCTACGGGATCGCAGGCGCCGCGGGCGAGCGGCGCCGGGTGCTCGCCTTACGCCGCCCGACGTCGTGGCGCACCGCGTTGAAGATCGGGCTCGGTGTCGGGCTCGGCATGTTCGTGCTCACGATCCTCCTTGGACCGGTCCTTCACCCGGACCGTGAGCAAGGCGTCACCCCCGATACCTGGGAACCGAAGCACATCGCCGCGTACATCGCGAACGGGATCGTGATCGCAGTGGTCGCGCCGATCGTCGAGGAGTTGACGTTCCGGGGCCTTGGTTACTCCCTGCTCTCCCGCTATGGGCGCTGGGCGGCGATTATCGGCACCGGCATCGCCTTCGGCCTGGCACACGGCCTGGTGCAAGCGTTTCCCTTCCTGGCGGCTTTCGGAATCGGCCTCGCGTATCTGCGCAGCCGCGTCGACAGCGTCTACCCGGGGATGATCGTCCACGGGCTCTTCAACGCGATCGCGATCACCGTCGCTGTTGCGGGCAAATCGCAGGCGGATATTCTCGGAGCGTGCGCTGCGGTCTGGCCTGTGCCGTCGCCCTTCTGATCCTCGTTCCGGCCGCGACGGGGGCGACGCCCCAGGTCACGATCCAGACAACGCCACCCGCAGGGCCGGCCCCGCTGCACGTCACCTTCACGGCCGCCGGTGACGCGGCGTCCTACCACTGGGACTTCGGAGACGGCAGCTCTGCGGACGGCCGCGCCGCCGAGCACACCTACGCCGCCGGCCGCTGGACAGCGACGCTGACAATACAGTCCGCCGGCGGCGAGGTTGCGACTCAGACGGCAACACTCACGGCGTACGGCCTCACCCTGGCCGGCCCGAACCCGGCCGGCTACGACCGCCGCGTCGTCTTCCGCGGTGCGATCGTGCCTGCAGAGCGGGGCGTCTACGTCTCACTCATGGGACCGCGCGGAAAGATCGCTGGAGCAAGGACGCGCGTCGACGGCCGCTACTCGATCGCCGGACGCGTCCGGCTTCCCGGTCAGTACCGGACGACAAGCGAGCGCGCAGACTCTGCGCCGCTCGCGCTGAGCGTCGTGCCGAAGCTCGTGACCGGTCTCGCAGGGAGCGGCGCGCGAGACAGCAGGTATTTCTTCACGGCGCGGCTGGTGCCGCGAAACGCTGGGGCTCTGGCCGTCAACATCACCCGTGGCCAGGACGTCCTCGTCGACCGCACCTTCACGGGCGGCGTGCGGATCAAACTCGACACGCGGCGACTCACCTCGTACCGGATCCGA
>WNGE01009067.1_pt1 | contig 24353 bp, 21 predicted proteins | sample 5400651 | NCBI WGS metagenome assembly WNGE01 (sample SAMN13153370, study PRJNA577476) | soil metagenome | isolation source: 60 cm soil or saprolite under grassland replicate 2 | place: USA:California | collected 2016-06-15
GCGAGGTTGACGCCCAGGTCTCGCGTCAGGGTGAGGATGATCTCGAGTCTTTCGATTGTGTCGGAGTCATAGAGTCGAGTGTTGCCTTCCGTGCGCACCGGCCGCAACAGGCCCTCGCGTTCGTAGAGACGCCGGGTTTGGGGGTGGATTCCGAAACGCTCGGCTATAGCGCCGATGCGAAAAACACCCGGCCGGCGGCTGCCGATCACCGCGCCTTCCCCGGAGCCGAGGCCTGACCCCGATCCGACTTGGCCGCAACGATCCTCAAGATTCCGGCCCTCAAGCTCGCCTTGATCCGTGAGGGGTCGATGGAAGAGGGAATGACGAATTCGCGCGAGAAATTGCCGTAGATCCGCTCCATGCGGACGAAATGCTTGGGCTCGACTTCCGGATTTGCCCGGCGGTGGCCGGACACCCGGAGCTTTCCGTCGAGCGCTTCCAGATGAACGTCGGCGAGGCGCACGCCGGGCAACTCCACCTGCAGGATGATCTCTTCCGGAGTCTCGTAGACGTCCGCAGCCGGAGACCAGAGCGCCGTCTCCACCCCCTCATCGGGAAACTCGGTCCGGTGGATGGTTTCCTCGAACAGACGATTCATCTTTTCCTGGATCGCGACGAGGTCCTGGAGCGAATTCCACTGGAATGTGCTCATGCCAATAGAGTCGAGAGTCTGGAGTCAAGAGTCAAGAGTTTTGACGCCGGCTCGGGCCCAACTCTCGACTCTCGACCTCTCTCATTTCTTCTCGGTGTCCACGTACTCCGTGTCAATGACTTCGTCCTCTTTGCCCTGGCCGCCCGGCTCCGCGGTGCCCGGTGAAGGTCCCGCCGAGGGACCCTGCGACGCGGCGCCACGGTACATGGCCTCGGCGAGCTTGTGGGAGGTCTGCTGAAGACGCTCGGCCGCCTGGTTCATGTTCTCGGTCCCGCCCGTTTCGAGCGCCTTCTTCGCGTCGGCAAGCGCCGATTCGAAGTTGGAGATCTCGCCTGGATCGAGCTTCGACTTGTTTTCGGAGAAGGACTTCTCGGTCGAGTAGATGAGACTGTCCAGGCGGTTCTTCGCTTCGATCTCCTCGCGCCGCTTGCGGTCCTCGTCCGCGTGCGCCGAAGCGTCCTTGACCATACGGTCGATCTCATCCTTGTTCAGGCCCGAGGAAGCCGTGATCGTGATCTTCTGCTCTTTCCCGGTGCCCAGATCCTTGGCCGAAACGTTCAGGATGCCGTTGGCGTCGATGTCAAACGTCACCTCGATTTGCGGCACGCCGCGCGGGGCGGGCGGGATGCCCACGAGGTGGAAGACACCGATGGGCTTGTTGTCGCGCGCCATTTCGCGCTCACCCTGCAGGACGCGGATCTCCACGGAGGTCTGGTTGTCGGAGGCGGTCGAGAAGACCTCACTCTTCTTGGTCGGGATCGTCGTGTTGCGCTCGATCAAGCGCGTGGTGACGCCTCCGAGCGTCTCGATGCCGAGGGAAAGGGGCGTCACGTCGAGAAGCAGCAGGTCCTTGACGTCTCCCGCGAGCACGCCTCCCTGGATCGCGGCTCCGACGGCCACGACCTCGTCAGGGTTGACTCCCTGGTGCGGGTCCTTGCCGAAGAGGTCCTTGACGAGCTGCTGGATGCGCGGCATGCGTGTCTGACCGCCGACGAGCACAACCTCGTCGATGTCCTTCGCTTCCAGTCCCGCGTCCTTCAATGCCTGTTTGCAGGGGCCGGTCGAGCGGCTGATGATGTCCTCGACCAGTTGCTCGAGCTTGGAGCGGGTCAGCTTCAACTGGAGGTGCTTGGGCCCGGACGCGTCCGCCGTGATGAACGGAAGATTGATCTCCGTCTCGACGACGTTGGAGAGCTCGATCTTGGCCTTCTCCGCGGCTTCCTTCAACCTCTGCATGGCCATCGGATCCTTGGAGAGATCCACGCCCTGGTCCTTCTTGAACTCCGCGAGGATCCAATCGATGACCCGCTGGTCGATGTTGTCGCCTCCCAGGTGCGTGTCGCCGTTGGTGGACTTGACCTCGACGACCCCCTCGCCTACTTCCAGGATCGAGATGTCGAACGTGCCGCCGCCGAAGTCGTAGACGGCGATCGTCTCGTCTTTCTTCTTGTCCAGTCCGTAGGCCAGCGCCGCCGCGGTCGGCTCATTGACCAACCGCTCCACCGTCAGTCCCGCGATCTGCCCCGCGTCCTTGGTGGCCTGGCGCTGCGAGTCGTTGAAGTATGCCGGCACGGTGATGACGGCCCGAGTGACCTTCTCTCCCAGGTACGCCTCGGCGGCTTCTTTCAGCTTGCCCAGGATCATCGCGGAGATCTCCGGCGGCGAGTACTCCTTGCCCCCGGCCTTCACGCGGGCGTCGCCGTTGGACGCCTGGATAACCGTAAAGGGCACCATCTTCATCTCCTCGGTGACCTCCGAGTACTTGCGCCCCATGAAACGCTTGATCGAGAAAACGGTGTTGGCGGGGTTGGTGATCGCCTGTCTCTTGGCGACCTGCCCGACCAGCCGCTCGCCGGTCTTGGAAAATGCAACGACCGAGGGGGTCGTGCGGTTGCCTTCAGCGTTGGGGATCACGACCGGGTCGCCCCCCTCCATGACGGCCACGCACGAGTTCGTGGTGCCGAGGTCGATTCCGATTATCTTGTTCATACCTCTCCTCTTCCTTTTCCTGCTCTTGCTTTGAGGCCCTGCCTCAGAACAACAGATAGTAGAATCTTAGTGAGATATTGTCAAGTACAATTCAACGAGACCTAAGTGAGATCGACTAAACTATTTGGCTACCGTACGACTTGAACTCCCGGTCGCTGATCAGGAGGCTTGGCCTTCCCGGCGGGTCGAGATTCAGAGACTGGAGCCAGAGACCGTTCAAAGGAGAGGTCGAGGTCGATGTTCCCCTGGGCGTTGCGCCCGTACAAGCTGAACTTTCCGTCTTCGGAACGAAGGATGTAACGGTAGGGTCGGCCGTAGGGATCGGTGATCGTCTTCTGGGTCAGAACTCCGGCGGCAAGAAGGTCCTCTACCCTCTTGGGGTACTGTCCGGAGGAATCGTAATAAATCCTGAGCGCGCGCTCGATCGAACCCAGGCGGCCCAGGGAAACTGCTTTGAGGAGATCGGCGGTCTCTCGCCTCTCTCCGGGCGGGTGCAGAAAGAGGTTCCAGGGATTGCCGGGGACTTCCCGAACAGCCAGAGCAGCAATCAGCAGGAACAGAGCCCAGAGGCCGATCGCCCGGGCCGAGATCCAGGAATCTCTCCTGTCCGGCTGCGTTCCGGCCGGGGCCTGCAGCCGCTCCTGCACGATGAGATTTCGGTCCTGGAGATCCGCCAGGCCTCGGTAGGCGTCAAGGTCCGACAGGAACGCCCGCTCCAGGATCTCTTCAACGCGGCGTTTGCCGTCCACCCAACTCCAGATTTCCGCCTCCCGCCGGGACACGAGCAGGGCGCCCTGTCCGGTCTCATCCGCCGACAGCACCAGTCTCAGGTTCTCGAGTCCTGGCGCGCGACGGTAAACCATGTCGGGAGAAGGGACTTTTTTTTCGAGTTTCGGCCACTCGTCGAGGAATTGGACAGCCTCCCTCAGGAGCGAGTCGGCCGGGATCGTCAAGAGCAGGGTGGCGTCCTGCTCGATGACGCCCTCCTGGCGAAAGCGGAAGCGTCCCTCCGTGCAGCCAAAGGCGGCGAAGATGATCCGTCCGATCTGGAGACGCAGGGCTTCGCGGAGGACCTCCGACGAGACTAACTTCTGCCGGTCGAGCAGAAGGTCCAGGGGCTGCTGAGTCTCTTTCTGCGTCTCGCGGACGCGCAGCAGATCCTCCGCAGCCAGTCGGCCACTGCGGACCAAAAGGGTTCCGATGCTCTCCTCGAGGCCGCGCGACGCGGAGTCCGCCGAAACGATCTGGCCACCAAGGAACGAGATCTTGACTGTGTCACCTCTGCTCTCGACCGTCAGAGTCCCCGTCTTTTTCTGCAGACTCAAGGCCTGAAAGATGTCGGTCACCGAGAAGGCCGCGAGCGTACCTTCAAGCCCCATGCGGCTGCCTCCAGGAAGACCAGAGCGACGACGCCCAGACGAGTGCGGCGGCGGCAAGCGGCGCGATCGAGGCACCCGTCCACGCGCTCGCCGGAGCGAGCTGCCGCGGACTGAAGAGCCGGCTATTGATAATGGCGGACGCCAGCAAGAAGAAAAAGAGCAGGAGCGTCAGAAAACCGGAAACGGGCCTCTTCGAGAAAAACCCGTGAGCACCCGGGAAGAGAAGAGAGAGAAACCGGCAGACCCATTTCCGCCGCTGTGCCAGAAGCCGCGCTTGCTCGGCGCGTTTGACCTGTATGTCGATGCCCCGCGATGCCTTACGCTGTCGCGAGCAGGCGCTGCAAAGCCCGAGCGGATCCCCGTAGCGCCTGCAGTACTTGCAGTGGGGCTCGCCACACTGAACACATTCCTTCGCCATGCCCCGCCAGGTTCGCAGGAGCCTCAGCGTCAGAGCAAGAAGAAGCAGAGCCCAGGGGCCGGCGGCGAACGGAGATAGGAACGCCTCTGCCACGCCGGAGGAAGGAGCATAGCCCGGCAGGCGGCGCCCTTTCGGCTGCCTGTTCCACTCCTCGATCTTGCGCCGGGCGCGAGAGAGAGGATACGGGGAGGAAACGACCCGAGCGAGAGTCGGATGGTCAGACCAGTAAGCGACGTCGCGCGCCGAGATCCGGCGAGCCCGCTGCAACGCCGCCGCCTGCCCGTCCAAGTCATAGGTCTCGGCGCGCGCGAGCGCGAGGTTGTAGTAGACCTCGGCCGCGTCCGGAGCTTTCCCGGCCGCCGCCTCGTAGTCTCGAATCGCTCGCGCAAAGTTCCCCTCTTCAAAGTAGACGTTTCCGCGGTTCAAGACCGCGCGATAGTCGTCCGGTCCCGCTCGCATAGCCCGGTCGTAGGCGGCCAAGGCGCGCTCGGGGTCCGCTGACCGCTCGGCATAGATTCCCAGGAGCAGCCAGACATCCGGGTCCTCGCCGAACACCGTGGACGCCTGCCGCAGGCCGTCTTCCGCGCTCGTGTCTTGCCGCTTTTCCGCCAGGTCCACGGCCGCGACATAGAGAGGCGATCTCTCGAGGATGTTCTCTCGGGAAATCGCCGCTGTCATCACGGGGATCAGTCCGAAGGCCACGAGCGCCGCCACGAGGATGCCGCGTTCCCTTCGATGGCAGGAGGGATAAACGAGAGAGCCCCAATAGAGGACGAGCCAGATTGGACCCAGGCCAAAAGCCAGCGGAAGAGTCAGCAGGACCAGACCGAGAGGGAGCCCCGCCTTCCGTCCTAAGAAGCGTCCGGAGATCTCGCGCAGGTCGTGGACCCAGAGCTGTAAATGCCGGAGGACCAGTATGACAATCGAGCCCAGCGTCGCCGCCGCCAGACCCGCAGCGGACCAGAGCAGGAGGACGGAAAAGACCGAGAGGCGGGACTCGTGCGTTGCCAGCAGCGAGCTGACCGCCCCGGGCAGCGCCGCAGCCGCCTTATCGAAGGAGCGTCGTCGCACAAGGAATCCGAGGCGCGAGAACTGGGCGTCGCAGTTGCCGTCATCCAGAACGAGAGCGGCATCGTAGGCACGGGCCGCGCGGTCGAACTTCCCCTGCGCCTCCGCGTGGCGGCCCTCGTATGCGGCAGTGCGCGCGAAATCCGACAGGGAACGGATCCCCACCGTCTGAGCCGCTTTTCTCAGCTCCGCGAGCGCGATCGCGGCGGTCCGGGAATCGTCTTCGAGATGAGCGTTCAAGAACTCGAACCACCGCGAGCGGTAGAGTCCGCGCGTCACCGGGGGAGGAAGAGGCGAGACGGCCTCCTGGGCCCACAGCGGCGCCGCCGAGAGCAGAAGCAGCAGCAGCCCCAGAGCCGGGAATCGGAAATCGGGAATCGGGAATCGGGGAGAAGACATCAAGAGGCGCCGTCGGCCCCCGTTGGTTCCGCGTTTCGCTTGCCGATGACCGTTTCCCGGTTTCCGGCTCCGGTTTTCATTTGGCGGGAGGACGTGTGATCTCGACGTAGGCGAGCCTCAGCTCGTAGAGGACCTTGGCGAGAAAGTCGGATTCCTCAAACGAGATGTTCCCGCGGGTCTTCTGCTCCAGCACGGCCAACCAATCGATCATCTGCCGGGCGATGCCGACCTCCCGTTGCCGGCTTCCCGAAGGATCCGGCAACAGCCCCAGAGCCGAGTAGGCGGTGGTCGCGAGCGACCGAACGAGCGACGCGAAGTCGCTCCTGGGTTCTTTGGATTCGAGCGGTGGCTCTTGACCCGCCGCCCCTGTTTCCTCGTCGGCAGGCGGGCCCGCCGGCTCGACGGGACCGGCCTGCGGTGGCGGTGAAGGCGGAGGCGCCGCAGGAGCGGGCTCGGGCGACTCCTCGGCCTGGAAATCGGGACGCAACTCTCCTTCAGGGGTGAACATGCGCCGGTCTACGATGCGAATCGGTTTTTCTTCGTCCTTTGCCATCTCTGTTTCGCTCTTGGGCCCCAATGTCGCCGCGCTCATCAAATCTTAACCCAGCGCGCATTGAGCCGCGCGCCGCCGCATATGATCGGGACATGTCGTCGCTGGCCGAGCTGTTGTCTCTCGTCCAGAAGTTGAGGCGGGAATGCCCCTGGGATCGGGAGCAGACACCCGAGACGATCAAGACCTATCTTCTGGAGGAATGTTACGAGACCCTGGAAGCGCTGGACTCGGGAGACCCCGGGGCGCTGCGGGACGAGCTGGGCGACCTCCTCTTCCAGGTCTTTTTCCTGTCCACGCTGGCGCGGGAACGTGGCTGGTTCGATCTCGAAGAGGTCGCCGACGCGGTGGCGCGCAAGATGATCGACCGCCATCCGCATGTCTTCGGCGAAACGAAAGCCGCCGACGCCGCCGAGGTAAAGAAAGGATGGGAAACGCGGAAACGCAAGGAAGCCGAGCCCGGAACAGACCCTCTGGGGAGCATCCCGGCTTCCCTGCCGGCAGTCGCCGCAGCCTACCGGATGACTTCCCGCGCCGCCGACCTCGGCTTCGACTGGGAGCGGGACTCCGACGTGGCGAAGAAGATCGAGGAGGAACTCGAGGAATGGCGCGAAGCGGCCACGCAGGAGGACCGGCAGGCCGAGGAGAAGGAGATCGGGGACCTGCTCCTTTCTGCCGTCAACCTTGCCCGCCGCCGCTCCATAGACCCCGAAGCGGCCCTGAGGAGGACCAACGCGAGGTTCCGCTCGAGATTCGCCGGCGTCGCCAGGCGGGCCGCCCTGTCTGGAAGGTCGATCTCAGAGATTCCTCTGGCGGAGCTCGATCGGTATTGGGAGGAAGCCAAGAAAGAAGATTTTTGACTTGTGATTTGTGATCAAGACGGAAAGGAGTTCTCCGCCCCAATCACAAATCGCCACTCACCGATCACTTACTCCTACCGGGTTAGCTCACTCACCCGAACAAGCCTGACGCCACGCTGACTCAATGTCGGCAGCTCGCGCTCCAGCACGGCGAGAGTCGCGGCATAAGGATGACCGAGCCCCACCGCGAAACCTTCGGCCCGGGCGCGGGCGATGAGCTCATCCAGCGCCTTTCTGACCTCGACCTCCGTTGCCACGTCGTCCAGGAAGACTCGCCGCGAAACGGTCGGCACACGCTCCTCCCGTGCCGCTTCACCCGCGACTGTCGCACCGGTCGTGCGGCTGTCGAGGAAGAAGAGACCCCGGCGCGCGAGCACGCGCGCCACGGCGCGCATGACGCGCGAGTCGGCCGTCGCGGCGGAGCCCATGTGATTGCTGACTCCCGCCGCGCCCGGGACGGAATCGAGGTCGCTTTCGAGCGTTTGCGCGATTTGCTCCTCGGTCTGCGAGCGCAGGACAACGCCCGGTCCGGGTCGCATCCGCGGATTGCGGGGCTCCATCGGCAGATGAAGAAGAACCTGCTTGCCGGACTCCTCGAGTTGCCGCGCCGTCCGGCTGCTGGCCGGGAGTACGGGAAGAACGGCGCCGCAGACGTCGTACGGCCAGCGGGCGATGCGCTCCATAGCAGGGACGTCGTTTCCGAGATCGTCGATGACGATGGCGATGCGCGGGACGCTCGGCTCACCGCGAGGAGTGGCGGCGGCGGAGGGAGAAAGGGTAGGACGGGGTGACGGGGAGGCCCGAGGATGCGGAGGCGGAGCTGGGGACGGGGTGACGGCGGGACGGCGAGACGGTGGGGAGGGACGAGTCTTGACGTAGAGAACGACTCCCAGCGCGAGGGAGAGGAGAACGAAAAAGACGGTGACCGGAGAGATCCGGGAACGCGACCTCTTCAAGCCGCGCGGCGAGCGGGGCCGGACCCGCGCGCCACTTCGAGGCCGCGCTCGAGGATCGCGTCCTTGCCTCCCGTCTCACCCGGGAAGACGATGACCCTCTCGTCCGGCACGAGTCCTTTGCCTGCGAGAGTGGCACCGGAAGGCGAGACGTAGCGCCCCACCGTCATGAAGAGCGTGCCGCCCGACTGAGTCGGCACCTGACGCTGAACGATGGCCATTCCGACGGTCGTCTCGCCCACGGTGATCGCTTCCGCGCGGTCTCGAAGAGCCGCCGCAAAAACCTCGGCGGCGCCGCCGGTCGCGTCATCGGTCAGGACCACGGTGCGTCCCTTCCAGAGGCGCTCGCCGCTCGACTCCAGGGGCGCAAGCGTGACCTTGCGGGAGACCACTTTCGCGACGAGACCCTTTCCCGTGAAGAGAGAAGCCGGCGGAGCGGCTTCGGCAATGTCTCCGCCGATCGCTCCCCGCAAGTCCAGCACGATTCGCTGGATCCCGCGCCGGTTGGCCTCTTCGACGGCTTTACGCAAATGGTCCGCCGTCGCGCGCGTGAACGACGGAACGGTCACCACAACGACGTCGCGCTCCCAGCGCGTGGACAGGGCGGGAGCCTCGAACCGGCCCCGAGGGATCGAAAGAGTGACTCTCCTCTCGTCGCCTCCCCGGAACAGGATGATCTGGACATGGGAGCCTTCCGGTCCCTCCAGCGCCGCTTTGACCTTCCAGAGCGACGAATTGCGCACCGGCTTGGCGTCCACGATGTCGATTAGGTCGCCGGGGTGCACGCCGGCCTTCTGGGCTGGAGAGCCGGGCAGGGGCGCGACAACGTAGGGGAAGCCGCCGCGGCGCGCGAGCACGACGCCGGGGCCGACGGCGCCGGAAGCCTCCTGCGCCCGGTAGGCGGCGCGCTCCGAGGCCGTGACGTAATAGGAGAACGGATCGAGCGCATCCGACATCCCGTCGTAAGCGCCGTTGAGAAGCGTTTTCGAGTCGGTCGGCTCGACGTAATTCTGCCGCGTGAGCGAGAAAACGTCCGAGAAGATCGAGAGAGCCCGCGTGGCAGGATCCCTGCCCGAGCCGCTGGTATTGGAGACTGCCCGCAAGGAAAGGAGAGCGGCCAGCGACGCGACGACAAACAGGATTCTCGAACGGTTGGATTTCATCAGGATGATGGTAACAGAACCCACGATTGGGTTCTTCCGTCCTTCCCCTGTCATCCTGAGGAGCGCAGCGACGAAGGATCTGCTCTTTTGATTCCGCGGGGCAGATCCTTCGCTTCGCTCAGGATGACAGGAGGCCCACGGTCTCCCTACCGGAGCCAGGCCACAGGATCGTTGGCCTTCTGGTGATCCCGGACTTCGAAGTACAGGCCGGGCTCTTCGCGGCCGGGTCCCCAGCCCGCGTTTCCGACCGACGCACCGGCGGGAACGTGAGCGCCGGGAAGGACCGCGACCGACTGCAGCCAGGCATAGAGGGTGAAGACACCGTCGCCATGGTCCAGGATCACGAGGTTTCCGTATTCCGCGAGCCACTGGGCGTAGATCGCCCTGCCGCTGTAGATCGCGCGCACGGGGGTGCCGGCGGGCAACCCGAGCGCGATGCCGTTGGAAAAAGTCCAGGCGTCGAACTTCGGATGGCGGTGACGCCCGAACGTCTCGATCAATGTCCCTCGCGCCGGCCAGTCGAGAACTCCTTTCCAGGGACGTACCCCTCCGGAGGGATCGGAAGCCTGGGCCGCGGACGCCTGAGCCAGCCTCTGGAGAAGCCGCTCGAGGCGCGTGGCCTTTTCGGAGAGAGCCATGACTTCATCCCGGCGGGAGGTCGTGGCGCTCTTCTCGCGCGCGAGGAGAGTCTCGCGCTCGCGCCGCAGCGTTGCCATGCGGGCGACCTCCCGGCGCCCCTGCTCGTAAAGCCGGTCGAGCTCCGACTTCAGCGCATCCTCCCGCGCGATGTCGGCCTCCTTGCGGGCCTGCACCTGCCGGTAGCGGGCGATCAGCCGTCCGTCGCGCCGGGCGAGCGTATCCAGACGCTCGACGCCGGACAGAAAATCGCGCACGTCGTCGGCCTCAAGCAGCACCCGGAAATAGCCGAACCGGCCGAACCGATGCAACACCCTCGCGCGGGCCACGAGCGCACGCGCCAGCCGCTGCGAGGACTCCACGGAGACCGCGCGCTCGGCCCGGGTCACGGTGAGTTGCCGCGCGAAGTCTTCGCGCGTCGCCACGATGAGTTCCGCCTCCTTCTGCGCCGAGCCGATTGATTTCTTCCGACAGGGTCGCAACGTGCTTCTCGCTTTCGGCCAGCTTCCCCTGAAGCGACGAAATCCGCGACCGGATCTTCTTCAGGTCGGCGTTCTGTTCCGTCTGACCGGCGACGACGGCACAGAGGAGCAGCCCGGCCGCTGCAAGCAATTGACGATGGACGATGGACGACTGTCGATTGCGCATGACGATGACCCTTCGCTCAATCATCATCCTTCAATCTTCAATCATCAATCATCAATCATCAATTACCAGAGGGACTTCCCTGCCGCTTCGGGAGGCGCGGGGGCGCCGATCAAGGCCCGGACCGAAGCCGTGACATCGGCGATGCCGGGAACCGGCGCCGCCCGGAAGCGTCTCGAAGCGAAGAAGACTCCCTTCACCAGCTCCGGGTCGAGTGAGCAATGGTCGCCGCTCCACACGTCGCGGTTGTCTTCGAAGACGTTTTCGGTCGGGACGCCGAGAGACGCCTGCCAGGAGACGCGGTATCCAGGGCGGTTGGTCACTATCAGATCCGGAATGAGACGAGGATTGAAACGACGGTAGACATCCTCGCGCTTGAACACCCGGGACACCGCCCGCTCGCCGTTCTTGGGGTCCGTCAGCCCGGTCAGCCGCCGGACGAGTTCTTCCCTCAGCGCCTCGTAGGCGGCGCCCGGTTCCACGATCCCGTTCTTCTCGCGCCCTTTGAGATTCACGTAGACGTCGCCCAGGCCCATCGCGTACGCGCGTGACTTGCCCCAGTCCACGGATTCCCAGAACTGCCCCCGGGAGAACAGCGCCTCCAGGTTTTGCCGGCGAGCGCCGCCGGTCAAGACCAGGTACCCGTTCTCCACGAGCCAGGAGTTGTAGTTGACGGAACGCCGCCAGGTCGCGAATCCGTGGTCCGACAGGACGATCAGCACGTCCTCCGGCGCGAGGACGCCCATCGTCTCGCCGACGATCGCGTCCATCGTCTCGTAGGACTTCTCGATGGCGTCTCCGTAACGCGGCGCGAGAGCGGCGTCGTAGGCAGGATGCCCGGGATCGCGAAACCTCCAGAAGACATGCGCCACGCGGTCGGGAAATTCGAAGTAGTGCACGATCAACCGCTGCCGCTCCCTCACCAGCGCGGCGAGCATCCGCCGCTCCTGCGCCGCGGTAGAAGCGACGTCCTCCAGAAAAGCGTCTTCGCGAAGCGTGCCGGACTGGATGGACCACGTATCGATCGCCCAACCCATCGTCTTGTAGCGGCCGAAGCGGGCGGCGAGCTCGCGCGCGAAGGCGGCGGGCGAGGAGAGGTCGAAGCCGGGCGGAAGCCTCTCGGGATCGAACTGGATCGGCGAGAGGTACAGAGCGATCTCCGGAGAAACCGACTGGAGGCGAAAGCGCGCGTAGCCGTGCAGGGCGATCAAGGGGTTGACGCGGAAGTCCAGCGAGACCCAGTCGCTCCATTGCCCGGCCGTCAGCTCCCGTTTCTCTGCGCCGGCTTCGATCGTCAGGCGATCGCGGGCAGGCGCGACCGTCAGGATCATCGGCAGGTTGATCGTTCCCTCACGGCCGAAGGGTTTGCCCGGCGGACCCGAGATCTTCGTGACCTGCCGGCCGGTGTTCGACTCGAGCCGCACGAGATCGATCGAGAAATCGTTGCCCTCTCTCGCTGTGAAGAAAGGATCGGATGTGTAGTAGGAGGGCTTCCCGATCCGGCCGGAGAGGTCGGGCACGCCGAGCCCCGACAGGAGCCTTCCTTCGGGAAAGGATTCCGGTGGGAAAGTCACGGGCATCCGAATGACAGTCGCCGGCCGGCCGCCGGCCTCGTTCCAGAACGTCTTGCCCAGACGGTTGTTCTTCACCGCCGGGCGCTCCGACGGGACCCAGGCCTTGACGGCGGCGAACGCGGCGCCTCCCGCGGCCGCGCCCAGAAAGATGAGGACTGCGAGCGGAGCGAGACGGCGCCTCCCCAGGAAGAAACCCGCCGCGCCCGTGCCGATGAAAACCGACGCGGCCACCCCCGCGAGCACGAAGGCGTTCGCACGGCCGAAGAGCAGCGGTGCGGAAGTCTCTTCCGCGACGGCGAAGGTGGGAACGAGGTCGGAAGGATCGCGCTTCAAGAAGTCGAAGATCTCGTGTCCCCCCGGATCGAGACCCGTCGAGAAGGTCGCCCAGGAGACGGGTGTTTGGGCAGGCACAGTGGGAAGAAGCGGCGAATAGCCGCCGCGCGCCTTCAGAGCCGCCAGGTTCGGCAGGCGCCCGGCCGCGAGCATCTGTTCGACGATTTGCGAGTCCACCCCGTCGAAGCCGAGGACGACGATGCGCGGCCGTGAAGCCGGAGCGGCAAGCGCCGCCTCCACGGCGAGCGCGACCGCGAGCGCCGCAAGAAGAGTTTTCATGGACGGTCATCAGTCTACAGGCAGCTCCCGTAGAATCCCCGCGTGGCGACGCGCTCCGAGGACCTGCCGACGCTCCTCTCCCGCATCCCGGACCCCGAGATCCGGTCGCTCTTCGCACCGGAATTCATCCTGTGCTGCGAGCACTTCGACCGCTTCACGACCGAGATGGTGCTGCGGCTGATTCATCAGTTGGAGCTGGAAGAGTCTCTCGCACGCGGGACGACCGTGGCCCGGGTCGTCGCAAAAAAAGGGTATGCGCCGCGCGCAGAGATTCCGCTGTCCTGGTTCTTCCGCAAGCTCGCCGCCGAGGGATATCTCTCGGCGGAAGGGACGCCGAAGGAGACCGTCTACCGCGCCGGGGCGTCGCTCCCTCCGGGCGACCCCGACCGTGCGGAGGCGGCTTCGCGCGCCATCGATGCCGGCTCACTTCCGCCCTTCGCGGTCGTCCGCGCGATGGTCGAGCACATTCCCGAGTTCCTGCGCGGAGAAAAAACGGGCGAAGAGATTCTCTTCTGTCCGGCGAGGCTGCCGCTCTGGTTCGAATACTTTTCCAACGACAACCTGCTCTATCAGATCAACAACCGGCTGGGAGCCGAGGCGGTCGCGCGGGCTCTCCCCTACGGGGGGACGGCGACCGTCGTCGAGATCGGAGGCGGTTCGGGATCGGCCGCGCTCGCTGTCGCCGAGCGGCTCTCACGCGACGCCCGGCTCTCCCGGATCGAGCGATACGTCTTCTCGGAGATCGTTCCCACGTTCCTCCGGCGGGCGGAGCGGGCTTTGAAGTCCCGCTACCCGGGCTTGCCGGTCGAATATGTGAGGCTCGACATGGACCGCGATTTCGAGGATCAGGGCGTCCCGCGGGGAATCGCCGACGTCGTCTACGCGGTCAACACGGTCCACGTCGCCCGGGACCTGAACGCCACGCTGGCCCGAATTCGCGAGACCCTGAAGCCCGGAGGAGCGGCCGTGTTCTCCGAATGCGTCCGCCCCTTCGAAGGCCAGCCGATCTACGTGGAATTCGTCTTCAACTTCCTCGAGAACTTTACCGGCGTGGCGACCGACGCCGCAACGCGCCCCAACCACGGTTTCCTGACCCCCGACAACTGGAGGAAGGCCTTCGAGAAGGCCGGCTTCGAAGAGCCGGAGATCCTGCCCGACGTCGAAGAACTGGCGAAGCACTACGACGCCTTCTTCGTCGCCGCCGTCACCGCACGACGGCCGCGCGAAGTCGCGGCCGTCGTAGTTAGCCGGAAGGCGCAGCCTTCCGGCTAGGGTCATCCCAGAAGGGGTAGAAGCAGTACCACTGCTCGGGGTACGCCCTGACGTAGCGCTCGAGGATGGCGACGTAACGCGCGAGATTGCGCGCCAGCGCGGCGTCGCGGTCTGCCGACCGGTCGATCTCGAGCCGCTCCTCGATGATGGCGCGGTAGCGGCCGTCCGGGACGCGCATGATGAAGGCCGGAAGGACCGTGGCTCCGGTCGCCATGGCGACGCGCAGGGGACCGCGCGGGAAATAGGCCTCGCGTCCGAAGAAGGAAACCGCGACACCCGTGTTGTCGAAGTCCCGGTCGCCTTGCATGGCGACGACCGCATTGTCGTCGAGAGCGCGCAGGACCGACAGAGTCGGGACGAAGCTCCGGTCCACCGGGATCTCGGTGACTCCTGCCCGCGCGTGCAACCGACGCCGCACACTCTCGACTCCAGAGAACATGTCCGGTACGAGGACGACGTGGATCGGCTGCTTGACCTGCGCGAGCATGAGACCGCCGATCTCCCAGTTGCCCAGATGAGCCGTCACGAGCAGCACGCCTTTTCCCTCCAGGCGCCCTTCGACCAGCCGTGAGAACCCGACCACGCTCTCGACGAGCATGGCGGACTCCCGCGGCGGACGCGAAGCGAAGGCGAGGAAGTCGAACCAGGCCGAGGAGTGGCTGCGTACCATCTCGACGGCGGCGCGCCGCACCGGCTCCGAATCGGGCGCCTCCCCGAGGATGACTGACAGATTCGCCTGGACGGCCTTCAGATACTTCGGCCGGAGCCGGAAGTACGCGCCCCCCACACCGCGAGCAAGCGGGATGCCTACTCGGCGCGGGAGGCTGCGGGCGAACAACAGAGACGCCGGGAACCACACGTGCGACGTGGCCGCGGCCAAGGCCCGCACGACGCGGCTGCGGCTCGCCATCTTCTCCTGCACGCGGCTATCGTAGCCTCAGCCCGGATAATTCACGGACACCCAGCCGAAACACGTGCATCTCATTGAGAGATGAATGGGTTCTTGCGCCGATATTGCGTGTTGCCGAGGTACACCTTGTTCCCGTGAGAGATTTTTCGTTGCGGGCTAGGAAGCTTTCTGGCGGAGCAGGCGTAGCAGCGCCCTTTCGGAGCGATGAAGGCCGGGAGAGCGCCGCGTGACGAGTTCCTCGACTGTCTCGAAGTACCGATCGATCACTCTTCCTTTTTCGAAACCGTGGAGCACCGAAGGCGAGATGTAGGAGGTGCGGCAGATCGCCGGCGTGTTGCCGAGCCTTTCGGCCGTCTCGCGAACCGCTCGGAGGATCTTCTTCTTGCGGGCAGTCCTGGCTTCTGAAGGATCCGCCCCGACCCGCGCGAGCGAGCAGGCGCAGAGAAGCGTTCCCGCCCAGGTCCGAAAGTCCTTGGCGGAAAAGCTCTCTCCCATGGTGTCCTTGATGTACTGGTTGATGTGGCGACGGCGGATATTGATCCATGCCCCGCTCTCGTCACGGTACTTGAAAACTTCCCCCGGCGCTTTGACGAGCTCCCGCACGATCCGCGCGACCCGCGGATCGCGGATCTGTCTCTGCTGCCTCTTGCCGGACTTGCCGGGGAAGTCCAGGGACACCAGGTCTCCTGTGACCGACACGTGGCGCCGGCGCAGAGTCGCCAGCCCGTAACTCCCGTGCTCCTCGGCGTACACCCGGCTTCCACCTCTCAGGAAGCAGAACGAGAGGATCTTCAGCGCGCAGGCGAGCACCTTCTCGCGCGGCAGGCCTCTCAGCGCGAAATCGCTCTTCATCCTCGCCCGCATCTTCGGGAGCATCCGGGCAAAGCGCAGCAGACGCTCGTATTTGCTCTTCTCCCGCCGCGCCGCATGGGCCTCGTGGTAGAGATATTGCCAGCGTCCCGCCGCGTCCCTTCCGACCGCCTGGACCACGCCGCGCTGCGATGGGTGGATCGCGACGTCTCTCCAGGCAGGCGGAATCTTCAGGGTCTCGATGCGGGCCAGATCCGCCGCTGTGGGCGCTGCCCCGCCTTTTCGTTCGTAGCGGAATCCGTGTTTCTTGTCGCCGAGTCTCCGGATACCCGTTTTCCGAAACCGCTCCACGAGCGTCATGGATTCCCCACAGCGGGGAGAAATGCAAGAGGCTCGCCGCGCCGCCCCGGGGATCGTGGGCTACCATTCCTCCCCGTGGCAGGGCTCTGCGGTCCGGCAACGCGCGCCGTGTTGGCCTTCCGCATCCGGAACGGACACTCTTGAAGCGAACACCTGCGCTTCTGCTCCCCTATGCGGTCTTCGCCTTCCTCGCGCTCGTTTCCTGGAACCGCTGGATCGAGCCCTTCGTGGACTCGGGCAGGGAATTGATGGTCCCCTGGCGCGTCTCTCGAGGGGAAGCGCTCTACCGGGAGGTTCACTTTCACCACGGCCCCCTCGCGCCTTATGCGGGTGCCGTCCTCGATCGGCTGGCGGGACGCCGCCTCGCCGTTCCGACCGCCTTCGCGGCGCTACTCGCCTTGCTCCATCTCGAAGCCTTGCGGCGTCTGGCGGGACGCGGCCTTCCAGCCGGCCGCGCCGCTCTGGCGGGGGGCCTTGCCGTCGCGCTCGTCTTCTTCCTGCGGCCTGGCGGCTGGCTCTTTCCCTTCAGCTTCGATACGGCCATCGCCGTCACCGCGCTGACGTGGGCGCTCGTCTTTGTCGCGCCGAGCACGGCCGGGGGAGACTTCCCAACGGCGCTCTGCCTCATCGCGGCGCTTCTCTCACGACCGGAGCTGGGCCTGGCGGCGATGGCGGCCACAGGCCTGGAAGCGAGGTCGCGGCCGGGGCGGCTGCGTCTGCTGACTCTCCTGCCGCTCGCGTGCGCGATTCCCGTCTACGCGGGACTCTCGATCGGCACGCCGCTGCCGATCTTGGCCTTCCGCAACGTATACCGCTCGTACGCCGGGCTCGACCGGCCGGGATTCCGGCTAGTGGAGCTGGCGCTCGTAGCGGTGCTCCTGCTCCTCATCGCGGCGTTGCTCGCCGGCGCCGCCGCGGCGGCCCGGCTGGCTGGCAGACGTCCGAGCCTGGCTCGAACCGCTCGGGCTCTGGCGCCGTCTCTGCTGGCGGTGGCCGCTTTCCTGGCCCTGCGGCCTCCGGTCTCACTCGTCCAACCGCTTTCCCTCCTGCCTCCTCTCGTGCGCGTGGTGCCCCTCGTGCTTCTCGCCGCGGCGCTCGCACGGCTGGCTGGCCTGGCGCTCCGGCGTTGCCCGCGGGGCATCTTCGCGGACGTGCCGGACTCGACCCTTTTCGTCGCGGCGCTCTTCGGAACGCGGCTTCTGCTCGCCGCGGGATACGCCGGTCCCTACAACGCGTACTTTCTGCCTCTTCCCTTCGTCGTCGCCTGCGCCGCTCTGTGGCGAGGAGCCGAAAAGGCGGCACCGAAGGTCGGCGAGGCCTTGCCGGGGCTCGTTTCGAGCGCCCTCGCCGTGTTCCTCGTCTTCCGCCTGCTCGTCCTCGCCGGCGCCTACCGGAGGCCAGGTTGGACGAGCGTCCCGACTCCGGCCGGAAGCCTGGTCCTTCGCGAGCCGATCGCGGGGACGACCCGTCTCGCCTTGAAGGACCTCGATCGTCGCGTCCCCCCCGGCGGGACGCTCGTGGGATTTCCCGAGGCCGGCTTCTTCAACTTCGTTCTGGGCCGGGCCAACTCTCTTTCGCTCGAGCAGTTTTTCCCGGGACACCTGGACGCCGCGGGAGAATCCCGGATCATCGGCCGGCTGCAAAGCAAGCCGCCCGACGCGGTCGTCCTGATCAACGTCGTCGCCGTGGGAGAGGGCGCGAGAGCCTTCGGGAAGGACTACCTGCCGCGGCTCGACCAAGCGCTCCGCCGCGATTTCTCCGTCGTTGCCGTCTTCGGGCCCGGCGCAGGGCCGGACGCCCGCATTGGCGATCCCGACTTCTTCATCGAGATTCGAGTCCCGAAGCGCAGTGATCCATGAGGCTCGATGTGGCGGTGTCCCGCGCATTCGGCCTCTCGCGACGCGCGGCGCGCGATGCGGTGCGCGCGGGACGAGTGGACGTGGATGGAACGGTTGAGGACGAGCCGGGCCGCCTGGTGGCCGAGAGCGCGAAGCTCGCTTTCCTCCCGAGCCGTCCGGCGCGGTACCGGGTCCGCTCGCGCGTCTCGGTTCTGGCCGAAGACGCCGACTTCCTGATCGTGGACAAACCGGCCGGGCTGCTCTCCGTTCCCACGGCCGAGCGCGAGAAGGACACGCTGCTCGCGCGAGTCCTCGACTACCTGCACCACCGCTTCGGGCGGCGCCCCACCGCTTTCGTGGTGCACCGGCTGGACAAAGACACCTCCGGCGCCCTCGTCTTCGCGCGCAGCCGCTCCGCTCTCCATTTTCTTCAGAGCCTCTTCCGGCGCCACGCGATCGAGCGGGAGTACCTGGTGATTGTCGAGGGTCGCCTGCCGGATTCGGGCAGTTATACCGCCGACCTCGTTCGGGACGGCGGCGACCTCCGGCGCGGCGTTGCGCGACCCGGCCAGCACGGAGAGAGGGCGGTCACGCATTACCGCGCAATCGAGCGGTTCGATGGCGCGACCCTGGTCTCCGTCGAGCTGGAGACCGGGCGCACACACCAGATCCGTGTTCACTTCGCCGCGGCGGGCCATCCCGTGCTCGGCGACCGCGTCTATCGCGGGAGAAGTCGAGGGTCAAGAGCTCGTGCTTCGCAGCGAAGCATCGGGGGTCGAGAGTGGAAGGGCCCGCAGGCCCCGCGCCAGATGCTTCACGCGCGGCGTCTGGGATTTGCTCATCCGCGGACAGGCGAGCGGGTCAGGGCCGAGTCCCCGCTGCCCGAGGACTTTGTCGAGGTGCTCGAGAACCTGCGAAAGAAGTCGAAAGCGGTGAGTCGGGAGTGGAGAGTCAACGGCAAGAAAAAAGCGCCCCGAGTTGCCCCGGGGCGCTCAAGAAACTCTCGACTCTAAAGTCTAGACTTCCCTCACTACGCGAGAACGATTACGACGACCCGGCGGTTCTTGGCGCGACCACTCTTGGTCTTGTTCGAATCCACCGGCTCGTCTTTCCCGTAGGAGATCGTGGACATGCGGTTCAAGGCGATCCCCTGCTTGGAGAGGCAGCGGCGAACCGCCTCCGCGCGCGCCTCGCCGAGATTCATGTTGTACTCGGGCGAACCGACCGAATCGGTATGCCCCTGGATCTCCAGGTACACGTTCTTGTTCTCGCCCTTGAGCCGCTGCGCGAAATCGGCCAGCTTCTCCTGCGCTTCCTTGGAGAGCTCATGCCTGTTGAAGGGGAACTTCACCGCGTCGTCGGAGAGAACGAGGGAGTAGACGAACTTCCCTTCGGCCAGCTTGCCCGCCGCCTCCGCGCGCTCGAGGGCCTCGCGCGTCGTCTTGTCGAGTTCCGCGATCTTCGTATCGTGCTCGCGAACCCTGGTCTGCGTCGCCTCGACCTGCGACTCGACCTCGTTGATCCGCTTCTCGGACGTTGCGCTGCTTTTAGAAACCTCCTCACTCACATAGCGCTTGGAAGCGCAAGCCGTGAGCCCGAAGATGCCTAGAAGAAGCGCCGCGCCCATGAGACTCCGCTGGTACCACCTTCGATTGACCATGAAGACCTCCTCCCCTTAGGTTGTTAATGTGCCGTCGCTGCGACCGGAGCCGTGCCCCGGTAACCTCGGCGGGCCCGTACGTCCCAACTCCCTGGCTTGACGACCGTGACCACCAGGACACGGTATTCTAACGCTCCCCGGCCGGAAGGTGTGAACCCCAGCAAATATTGTTTCCTGACCTCCGCGGTGACCTTCTCCGCGACCGGCCCCAGGTCTTCCTCTCCGCCCGGCAGGAACATCTTTCCCCCGCTCGATGCCGCCAGCATTCTCAGGTTGTCCACCGATAACTGACTGCGCTCCTCATCGGTCAGGCGGTCGAATGATGCGTTCTTCATGCCGACCGCATACACCGGTATCGATACCTGTTGCAGGATCTCTGCCATCTCGGCCGGGGTGATCTTGCTGGCGTTGTCCACCCCATCGGTGAAGAGGATGATCGCCCGCTTTCCGTTCTTGCCGGCGAGCATCCTGGATGGCGTGGCGGCAACCGCGTCGAAGAGGGCCGTCTTGCCTCCCGCTTCGAGCCCGTCCAGCGCCGCGAGCAGCCGGGCCGGGTCGCGCGAAAAGTCGGCGACCAGACGAACTTCCTCCTCGGCAAAGGCGAACAGGGCAAAGTCATCCCCGCTCTTGCGCTGGCCGACGATGCGCCGCACGGCCGACTTGGCGTATTCGAGCTTGCTTGCGAGCCTCATGCTGCCGGAGGTGTCGATGAGAAAAGCGAAGGACGCGGGAGCGTTGTCGTCTTTCTCGAAGGTGTCGAGGTCGACGCGGACGCCCTGAACGCGAAGCTGGAAGTTCTTCTTCTCGAGCCCCTCGACGAACCGTCCCTTCTTGTCCAGGACGACGACGGGCACGAGGACGTATTCGGAACCGGCGCTTTCGGTATAGGCGGGAAGTTTCTGCTGCGTCTCCTGCCGGGCGCTTGCCGTGGCGGTAACGCAGAGCAGGAGGGCCGCGAGCGCCGTCAGCCGTTTCATCCGTCTCCTATAAAGGACGCTCCGGCCTGATAATTCCGGGGTATGGATCCCCACCTCCTTGCCGTCGTCGTGGCGCGCCCCATGCTCCCGGCCAACCTTGGGTCGGTCGCGCGCGCGTCGAAGAACTTCGGGGTCCGCGACGTGCGGCTGATCGAGCCCGCTGCGGCGACCGACGAGGATTCCCACCGTCTGGCTTCCGGAGCCAGCGACGTGCTTGATGGGATGCGCCGCTTTCCCTCTCTTCCTCTGGCCGTCGCGGATTTCCAGGCTGTCGTGGCCACCTCCTCCCTGCGAGGCCGGGGCAGTCATCGCGCCCTCACCCTTTCCGAGTTACCCGGTTTCTTGCAAGGGCTCGGCCAGGCGCGCGTCGCGTTGGTCTTCGGGCCGGAGAAGAGCGGCCTGACCGAGGAGGAGATGTCGCACGCCTCGGTGTTCCTTCGCCTGCCGACCGAGCCCGACTTTCCGACTCTGAACGTCTCCCACGCCGTTGCGGTCGCGCTGGCGGCAACTCGGCTGGCCGGTGACGGTGCCGGAAAAGAGCTCGAGGAACCGTTGGCGAAGGCCGACGAGATCGAGGGCGCGATCGGGCACTGGAATCGCGCGCTCGACGCGATCGGTTTTTACGACACCGGACACCGGGATCGGACGCTGCGGGACTGGCGCCGCATCGTCGCCGGCCGCCCCCTCTCGCAACGCGATGTCAAGATCCTGCGCGGCGTGGCAAACCGGGTACTGGTGTCTTTGAGGGGGAAGGGGAAGTAGCCGTCAGCTTCTCAGATCAGCTCCGCTTCGGAAAAGAAGAACGCGATCTCCTTGGCGGCGTTCTCCGGAGAGTCACTGCCGTGGATCGCGTTGCGCTCGATGTCGGTCCCGTGGAGGTTGCGTATGGTGCCGGCCTCTGCCTTTTGCGAATCGGTCGCGCCCATCGTCTGGCGCAGGTGGGTGACCGCATTCCGGCGCTCCAGCGCCGCCACGACCACCGGACCTTCCGTCATGAAGCGCACGAGTCCTTCGTAAAAAGGGCGTTCGCGATGAACCTCGTAGAAGGCGCGAGCCTGCTCCGGCGAGAGATGGAGCTTCTTGACTCCGGCAAGACGAAATCCCTCTTTCTCGAGGCGCGCCAGGATCGCGCCCGCCTTGCCGGCAGAGATGGCGTCCGGCTTGATGATCGTGAGTGTTCTTTCCAACGGTCCAGCCCTCACCGGCGGTTTATCGCCCCAGCACTTCTTTCATCTTGTCGCCGATGTCCGCGGGGGAACGGACCACGGCGATCCGGGCGGCTTCCAGGGCCTTGATCTTGTCGGCGGCCGTGCCTTTGCCGCCGGCTATGATGGCGCCCGCGTGGCCCATGCGGCGTCCCGGGGGCGCGGTCTGTCCCGCGATAAACGCGACGACCGGTTTCTGCAGATTCCCCGCGATGTAGCACGCGGCTTCCTCCTCCGCCATGCCTCCGATCTCCCCGATCAGGACCACGGCCTCGGTGCCGGGGTCTTCCCGGAACGCCCGGAGGCAGTCGATGAAGCTCGTGCCGTTGACCGGGTCCCCCCCGATGCCGATCACGGTGGATTGTCCCAGCCCGAGGCTCGTCAACTGGTCCACCGCTTCGTAGGTCAGGGTTCCCGAGCGGGAGACGACACCGATCGTGCCGGGGCTGTGGATGCGGCCGGGCATGATTCCGATCTTGCATTCTCCCGGCGTGATGATCCCGGGACAGTTCGGACCGATCAGACGAACCATGTCTCCGGTTGCGTTGATTTCGACCAGGAAGGCCTTGACACGGATCATGTCGTTGGTGGGGACTCCTTCCGTGATACAGGCGATGATCGAAACACGCGCGTCCGCAGCCTCGACGATCGCATCGGCCGCGTAGGGCGGGGGAACAAAGATCATCGAGGCGTTGGCTCCGGTAGAGGAGACCGCCTCGGCGACGGTGTTGAAGACGGGAATCCCCTCGTGTGTCGTCCCTCCCTTGCCCGGGGTGACGCCCGCGACGACCCGAGTGCCGTACTCACGGCTCGCCAGAGCGTGGAACGTTCCCTCGCGGCCCGTCAGACCCTGGACGAGGAGGCGCGTCTCTCTGCCGACCCAGATGCTCATCGCGTAGCCTGGACGGCTTTCTTCGCGCCGTCGGCGAGGCCGTCGGCCGGCGTGATCTTCAGACCGGAATCGCGAAGGATCCTTTTGCCTTCATCCACATTGGTTCCCTCGAGGCGGACGACGACGGGCGTCGAAAGGGCCATATCCTCGACGGCCGCGACGACGCCCTTCGCGATGATGTCGCAGCGCATGATGCCGCCGAAGATGTTGATCAGGATCGCCTTCACGTTCTTGTCCGAGAGGATGATTCGGAAGGCATTCTTGACCTGCTCTTCATTGGCGCCCCCGCCCACGTCCAGGAAGTTCGCCGGCTCACCGCCCGCGAGCTTGACCAGGTCCATTGTCGCCATCGCGAGTCCCGCGCCGTTGACCATACAGCCCACGTTGCCGTCGAGCTTGATGTAGTTCAACCCGAACTTCGAGGCCTCGACCTCGAGCGGGTCCTCCTCCGCGAGGTCGCGCATCTCCTTGATGTCGGGATGGCGGAAGAGCGCGTTGTCGTCGAAGTTCATCTTGGCATCGAGCGCCAGGATGTCCCCCTGTTTTGTCACGAGGAGCGGGTTGACCTCCGCGAGTGACGCGTCCGTCTCCACGTAGGCGCGGAAGAGCGACTGCATGAATCCGACGCCCTTTTTGAAGGACTCGCCCGAGAGTCCGAGCGCGAAGGCGAGCTTGCGCGCCTGGAAAGGGAACATCCCCAGACCCGGATCGAGCACCTCGCGCACGATGGCCTTCGGGTCCCTGGCCGCGACTTCCTCGATCTCCATTCCGCCGGACTTCGAAACCATCATCGCGGGCAGTCCCTTGCCCCGGTCGAGCGTGATGCCCAGATACAGCTCCCGATCGATGTCGAGAGCTTCTTCGATCAAGACCTTCTTGACGGAGCGGCCGGCCGGTCCGGTCTGCGGCGTCACGAGAGTCATGCCGACGATCGTCCTCGCCAGCGCGTAGGCCTCGTCCGGATCTTTCGCGAGCTTGACGCCTCCTCCCTTGCCGCGGCCCCCGGCATGGATCTGCGCCTTGATGACGCACCGCCCGCCCAGCCGGTGAGCGATCTCCCTCGCCTCGGAGGGACTGTCGGTCACCTCGCCCCGAGGCACGGCCACCCCGTAGCGGGCCAGGATGGATTTCGCCTGATACTCGTGGACCTTCATGGGTTGCGCAGAATTGTATTCGCGAGTCGGGAGCCGGGGCTCAAGTGCCGAAGAGCTTCTTCAAACCGTGCAGCGTGCAGGCGCGGTACATCTCGGCGATCGCGGTCGTCAGCGGAATGGACTTGGGGCATGCGCGCACGCAGTTCTGCGCGTTTCCGCAATCGTCTACTCCCCCATCGCCCATCAACGCCTCGATGCGCTCGGCGGCGTTCATTGCTCCGGTCGGATGGGCGTTGAAGAGGCGGGCCTGGGCGATCGCCGAAGCGCCGATGAAGTTGGATCGGCCGTTAACCTGGGGGCAGACGTCGAGACAGTTGCCGCACGTGATGCACTGGGAGAAGTGGTAGGCGATCTCGCGCTCGATCTCAGGCATCCGA
>WNGE01002168.1_pt1 | contig 24350 bp, 18 predicted proteins | sample 5400651 | NCBI WGS metagenome assembly WNGE01 (sample SAMN13153370, study PRJNA577476) | soil metagenome | isolation source: 60 cm soil or saprolite under grassland replicate 2 | place: USA:California | collected 2016-06-15
GGGGGGGCGGGGGAGGCGCGGGGGGCGGGGGGGGCGATTCGGTGCGCGTGCAGCTGATCGCAGTGGAAGCGGGCAGCGGCCGCGTCGCGGTCACGGTCGACCGGCGGTGGCCCGTTGCCGATCTCGCGGCACTACCGCGCGCGCTCGCTGACCAAGTCCGGCTCAACTATCGTTATCCAAGTGACTGATCCCTTTGCAGAACTGAACGTCGCGCTCGCCGATCGCTACATCATCGATCAGGAGTTGGGCCGCGGAGGGATGGCGCTGGTCTATCTGGCGCGCGACATCAAGCACGAGCGGTTTGTCGCGCTGAAGACGTTGCGCCCCGAGATCGCGATGGCGCTCGGCCGCGAGCGCTTCCTGCGCGAGATCAAGCTTGCTGCGCGGCTGCAACACCCGAACATCCTGCCGGTCTACGATTCGGGCGATGCCGCCGGCACGCTGTATTACGTGATGCCGTTCGTCGAGGGCGAATCGCTGCGCGACCGGCTGGAGCGCGAGCCGCAGCTGCCGGTGGAGGATGCGCTCCAGATCGCGCACGAAGTGGCGGACGCCCTCGCCTACGCGCACAGCCATGACGTGGTGCATCGCGACATCAAACCCGAGAACATCATGCTCTCGGGCGGCCACGCGATCGTCACCGATTTCGGCATTGCGCGCGCGGTCAGCGCCGCCGGCGGTGACAAGCTCACCCAGACCGGCCTCGCCATCGGCACGCCCGCCTACATGCCGCCGGAACAGGCGTCGGGTTCGGGGCAGGTGGACCGGCGCAGCGACATCTACAGCCTGGCCTGCGTGTTGTACGAGACGCTCGCCGGCCAGCCACCGTTCACGGGGCCGACGGCACAGGCGATCATGGCGCGGCACTCACTCGATGCGGTGCCGCGGCTCAAGATCGTGCGCGACGCCATCCCGGACGATCTCGAACTCGTGATCGAGCGCGCGCTGGAGAAGGTGCCGGCGGATCGGTATCAGACGTCCGGAGAATTCGCCAAGGCGCTGACCGCGGCGAGCACGGGACGAGTCTCGCGCATCACCGCCCAGCCGCGACGCCGGCGCTGGAGCCGGCGCTCGTCGATCATCGCCGCCGCGGTGATCGCGCTGGTCGTCCTCGCGGGACGGCTGGTGATCGGCGGCGGCGGCCGAGGTGGGCCGCCCGCGACGGGGGCGCTCGACTCGCGCCGCGTCGCCGTCCTCTACTTCAGCGACCTGAGCCGGGATGCGTCCCTCGGCCACGTCGCTGCCGGTCTGACTGAGGGGTTGATCACGGAGCTCGAGAAGGTGCACGCGCTCAGCGTCGTATCCGCCAACGGCGTCGCCCCGTTCCGCAGCACGGGAGATTCCGTGTCCCGCGACAGCATCGCGCGTGCGCTGCACGCGAGCACGCTGGTCGACGGCAGCGTCGAGCCGGTCGGCGACCGCGTGCGCGTCACGGTCCGCCTCGTGGATGGCACCAGCGGCGCCGACGTCGGTGAGCGCGCGAGCTTTACGCTGCCGGGCAATGAGCTGCTGCGGGTGCGCGATTCCGTCATTCAGGAAGCGGCGCGGCTGCTGCGCGCGCGCCTGGGTGACGAAGTGCAGCTGCGGGAGCTGCAAGCGGAGACAAAGAGCCCCGCGGCGTGGGCGCTGGTGCAACGCGCCAACGACGTCCGCCGCCGCGGCGAGCGCGCGCTGTCTGGTGGAGACGCGGCGGCGGCGTTGGTCATGTCGCGTCAGGCCGACTCGCTGCTCGACGATGCGGAGCAGGCCGACCCGGCGTGGTCGGAAGCCGCCGTGCTGCACGGCTACGTGTCGTTACTGGCCTCGGGCGCGGTCCCCGAGCGCGCCGAGCGGGCGAATCGGCTGCGCGACGGGCTCGTCCATGCCGCGCGAGCACTGCAGATCAACCCCACCGATGCGGCGGCCCTCGGCTTGCGCGGCACGCTGCGGTATCAGCTATGGCGGCTCAACCTGGAAAGCGACTCCAGTCGGCAGGCGGCGTTACTCGATAGCGCCCAGGCGGATCTGGAAGGTGCGGTGCGCGCCGACCCCTCCCTCGCAAGCGTGCATGCGGTGCTGAGCCAGCTCCACTATGCACCACCACGGGAAGATCTCGTCGCGGTCGTTCTCGAAGCCCGCGCGGCGTACGAAGCGGATGCGTACCTGCGCGAGGCGGAAACGGTGCTGGAACGCCTGTTCTACGCCTCGTACGACCTGGCGCAATTCCAGGAAGCGCGCCGCTGGTGCGATGAAGGCGCCAGGCGCTTCCCGAATACCGCGCGGTTCGTGGACTGCCGGCTGTGGTTGTTGCTCGCTCCAGGCGCCGACCTCGATGCCCCTCGGGCATGGAGCATGGTGGCCCGGGCCGACAGCTTCACCCCGCCCGCGCGACGGCCCTTCCGGGCCAGGCTCCGACGGATTCTGGTGGGAGGGGCCCTGGGGCGCGCCGGCCTCCGCGACAGCGCCGAGCACGTGTTCGCGGGGGCGCGCACCACAGACCCCAAGATCGATCCGGAACAGGACTTACCCGGCTATGAGGCGGTCGCGCGGGCCCAGATGGGGGACAATGAAGGGGCGATCGCATTGCTGCGCCGCTACGTAGCTACCCATCCGGGGCACTCCTTCGAGCGTGGGGGGTTGCTGCACTGGTGGTGGCGGGGCCTCGAGAGCCATCCCGGATTCGCCGCACTACGGCGCGCAGGTCGCTAACCCCTCGTCCAAACCGCCTCGTGCTGGGTATCACAGGGCTTCTGGTACACTACTTGCCACTTGACACAGCCCGGATAGGTTCGACGGCGCGCCCGCACCATGTCCGCAATGCCAGGAGTTGTGCCCCATGAACTGTTGTACTCGTTTCACGCTCGCCGCTGTTGCCTCCCTCGTTCTGTTCGGATGTAGAGACAACACGGTGACGCCGCCGTCGAGCGGGCCAGTGTTTGCGGTGTCCGACGGCGCGCACAACGGTAACCCCGACTTCTTCTTCCTCTCACCGATGTTCAACAACCCCAACACCAGTCCCAACTTCGAGCCGGCGGCGTTCAATCCGAACCTGCGACCCGCGGTCGAGATCTGTCTGTTGGGATTACCGGCGCCGGACGGGACGCGCGACTGCGTCGGCGCGCCAGTCACGCGGTTCGGTCCGAGCCAAATCAGCCTGAACAGCACCGACCAGCTGTATCAGGTGAACTGGAATACCGATCTGTCCAACCTGAACGTCGCGAACTTCTACCGCATCCAGGTGCTCGTCGGCACGCGGGTCCTGGGGTTCGCCGATGTCGATCCGGTCGTGAGCCTGACGGGGAGGCAGCTCCAGAACCTGCAAACGGGTGAGTACATTCCGCTGGTCGACGGTCGAACCCTGCCGATCAAATTCCGGATCGAAACCGGAGTCCTGTGCGCCACCGACGGCACACCCTGCAACTCGAGCACCATCAACCTGAATACGGGTGGCACGATCGAGCTGCTCGGCGCGGGGGAAGACTTCAAGTTGGACATCCGGCCCGGTACCGCCGCCACATTCGGCGGACAACCGGTCAGCGACGTGACGTTCAATCTGGAGGTGTGCGGCGGGATCGACGTGGACCTGCCAACGTTCAGTCCATGCTTCCGCGTGTCGACATACTTCAACGCCACCGGCACCGGCCCGCTGGAGTTTTCGACGCCGATCCTGCTCTCGATGTGCGTCCTGAACTCCACGTATCACACGCTGGACGAAACACGTCAGGAAGGCCTCATCACGCTGCACCAGCAGGATGGGACGCTGATCCGCGCGCTCCCCCACGCCCAACCGAACTGCGATGAGAGCGGTACGATCGGAACCCGCGGTTGGGGCTGGCTGCGCGAGCTCGCGGCACGATTTCTCGCGCCCCAACCAGCCTACGCCGCCACGCGGAGCGCGCTGCTCCATGTCGGAGCAGGCGGCGAAACGAGTTCCACGGGCGATCAGTGCGCGCCGTCGCCTTCCGCCGTCGTCGTCCCCGGCATGTCGCTGACCACGACCTGTCCGCCGTCGAGTCCGGCGATCGTGCAGAGCGGTCCCCAACGCGTTACCACCGCGCTCATCGATCCCCCGCGGACCGTGAGCGACTTCCAGTTCGCGCTGCCCGCAAAGATGGATTACTTGAATCGGGCTGACTCCGATCGCACCGCGCCGGCCGGAACCGCCCTGCCCACAGCGGTGAAGGTCACCGATTGGGATGGCAGCGCCGTTGAGGGTGCGCGCGTGACGTTTGTCGAGCCCGCGATCGAAGGGCCGCCCACGGTCATCGGCACGGCGACGAGCAATGCCGATGGCGTCGCGCAAATCGCGTGGACGATTCGCGCCGGCAGCAATACGGCGGTCGCCACCGGCCGGGGGATCGCGGCCCAGAACAACTATCCGGGCGGGACAGTCACGCCGTTCATGCCGGATATCGATTCGCCCGATCCCGAGACTCCTGTGGCGTTGGGCACCGGGAAGGTGACGTTCAGGGCGACGGGGATCGTCGGTGGCCTCTACTTGATCCGTGACTCGGATGACATGTTGCAACGGCTCGATCCGCTCAGCCTGACGATCACCAACATTGGGGCGCTGGGCGTCGGCTATATGTTCGGCGATTGCGCCTGGAACCCGAGTAACAACACGCTTTACATGGTGGAAGGTCGCGCGACGAACACCCTGTATACGGTCAACACGACGACGGGTGCGGCCACGGCTGTCGGGGTTCATGGCATCACCGACATGTTCGCGCTGGGCTTCTATCCACCGACCGGTCAGATGTTCGCCGCCTCAGCAGCCAATGGGAATCTGTACAGTCTTGATCTGACGACCGGTGCAGCGACACTAATCGGCTCCACCGGCCTTGTGAGCCCGTCGATCAACGGCCTCGCCTGGGATCCGACGCGCAGGCAGTTTATCGCGCTCGTCTCAAACGTGAGTGGCGGGTCATTATACAGCGTCGACGTGACGACGGCCGCGGTGACACTGCTTGCTGATGCGGGCCCCATCGATAATGCGGGCCTGACCTACGATCCGACGATCGATCGCTTCTGGGCCGCGGAATACCAAGGTGCCATCGTGCAGTATGATCCGACCGCGGCGTTCAACCGTACCACCGTAGCGACAGGCACCGGGACGCACACCTGTATCGCGCGCGTCCCGTAACCTGAGGCAGTACCGTGCAAGGCCAGGGCGGCTCGACACGAGCCGCCCTGTGTTTTCTCATTCTTTGGAATTAGGCCTTCCGTCTGGCCGGCCCTCAATCCGTTGTCCGATGTTCTTTTCTCGCCGCGTATTTATTTCCAAGATCGTGCGTTTATTTCCCGCGGCAGGCGTGAAGCCTCCGGCGCTCGGGGCGCTGGGGGCGCTCGTGGCGGTCGCTGTAGGTGGAGCCGTTGGCTGCCACGGCGACCGCAGCTATTCGGCAGGTCCGGCAGCGCTGATCGAGGATGGCAGTCACGGGAACGGCAACGCCTTCTTCTTCTGGCTCCCGCCACTCGTCAATCAGCAGGCTCCTGCGGAGCAGGTGTTCTCCAGGCAGCTCGATCCAACCGTTTCGATCAGCAATCTCTGTAGCGGCGCCGTCATACGCACGCTTTCGGGCGCCGACGTGCAAATCGCCGACGCCGCGTATCACGCGAACTGGCATACCCCCGATGACTATCTCGACCCCACCTGCACGTACCGTATCGCCGTACAGACCGGCTCTCGGCAGCTCGGTGTGGTCGACGTGGACGTCGTGGACGATGGTAGGGAGCTGAAGAACGTGGACACGGGCGAGTATATCGCGCTGCTCGACGATAGCACACTCCCCATCCAATTCTTCATCGGCGTCGGCTCGCAATGCGAGCGCACGGATTCGGACTGCGGCGAGGGCACCGCACAGCCGGACCAAACCACCACGATCGTGACGACACACGGTCAAGCCGGGGTCGTCATTCCGGCGGGCGCCCTGGACCAACCGGCCACGATCATCATCGAGTCGGCGGACGATCGGCCCTGTATCGCCGAACTGCCGGAGCCGGTGTTTTCGGGAAGCATCGGGCCGATCGGGAATTCGTGCTACGATATCCATACCGAGCCGCCGCTGGCTCAGGTCAACGCGCTCGGCAGGTTCAACACCAACGTCACCGTCGGGATCTGCGCGGAAACCGGCAGCCTGGATCACGTTACGCAGGACCTGCTCCAGATCTTCCAGCTCCACGTCGGAGCAACCCCCGCGATTCGCGCGTTACGCAACGTGGGCGCGCCGTTCCTGTCTTGCGAACCGGCGTACCCACAACTCCTGGGATATCTTGCGGCGAGACTCGGCGCGCTGTTCGTCCCACGGCCGCTCCACGCCACAACCACCATGACCCTCCATATCGGTGCCGGTGGCGAGACGGACATGTACAGCCGGTTTACCTGGGCCCTGCCGAGCCAGCAGGACATGAATTTCGATCAGGCGCCGGACTTGAGCGCCATCTTGCCTGGCGCCGCCGTCAATTCCGTGTATTCCCCCGTCGGCGTCACGTTCAGCCGCACTCGGCCGCTCAGTCTGTTGTGCACCGGAAGTTCGGTCTATGCCAACGACTATGGGCTGCTGGGAACCGGCCTGCTGGGCTTCGGCTCGGGTCAGAATAACATCAGTGTCTGTCCGCTGGGGATCGCCTCCGACTTCAGTGAGTTCGGCTACGGCGCCATCACAGCCACGTTCGCCGTACCGGCCGCCGAGTCATGTATCAGCGCGACGCCGACAGGATATCACGGCATCTTGCCGCCGCCGGGTGGAGTGGCGTTCATCGAAGCACTCGATGCCAACGGCAACGTCCTGAGCAGAACCGAATCCACGACGGAGCGCGCGCAGCAACGGTTGTGCGTGCGCGGGGTCGGCATCGCCGCAGTGCGGTTCGCAGGCAAGGATGCCGCCTACGCCATCTTTGACGACCTCCGCTGGACGCGGGTGCTGCCAGCCAACTGATTACCGCAGCCAAGCCCTTCCTTTTTAGGGGACCGGGCCGCCTATTGAGCCGCGATGTCTCGCGATTTGATCGGGCGGGTGCGTCAGGCGCTCGGCGACCGGTACACCGTGATCACCGCGGTGGGGCGTGGGGGCAATGCGACGCTGTTCGGCGCGTTCGACAAGGACGGCCAGCGAGTCGCGATCAAGGTGCTGCATCCGGAGCTCACGGTCTCCGTCGCCGCCGACCGGTTCCTGCGCGAAATCCGCTACGCCTCCGAGCTCCACCATCCCCATATCGCGCCACTAATCGATTCCGGCGAAACCGACTATCTGCTGTGGTTCGTGATGCCGTTCGTAACCGGCGAGACGCTGCGGCAGCTAATGCGGCGTGAGCGCATACTGCCGATCGATCGCGCCGTGCGCGTCGCGACCGAAGTGCTCGACGCGCTCGGCCACGCCCACGAGCACCAGCTGGCGCACCGCGACATCAAGCCCGACAACATCGTCCTGTCGGCGTCGGGGAGCGGCGCGATCGTGGTCGATTTCGGGATCGCGCGAGCGATCGCCACATCGGGCGAGGACCGCGTGACGCGCAGCGGCTTTGTCGTAGGGACGGAGGAATACATGAGCCCGGAGCAGGCGGGTGGCTCGCCCGACATCGACGGCCGCACCGACTTGTATTCGCTCGGCGTCGTGCTGTTCGAAGCGCTCGCGGGCCGGCCGCCGTTCTCCGCCGCCAGCGCCGCCGCGGTGCTCGACATGCAGCAGCACGCGCCGCCGCCCGATCTGCGCAAGTTGCGGCGCGACGTGCCGCGCGCGCTGAGCGATGCGGTGATGAAGGCCCTTTCCAAGGCGCGCGAGGCGCGCTGGCAGACGGCGCCCGACATGCGGCAGGCGCTGCTGCCGTACGCCCTCGTGACCTGACCTATCGTGAGGCGCGCGTGTCTCGTCCTGTTGCTGCTCGTCGCCGGTTGCCAGACGGAGGCACGCCGGCTCCTCGTCGTTGATTTCACGCTCGCCGACCCGCTGACGCTCGAAGCCACCGCCGCACCGTGGCATGCGGCTGGATATCGCATCGAGTATCGCCAGTTCTATCCGCACCTCACCCGCCAGGACCTGAGCCGCTATCGCACCGTCCTCGTCCTCGGGGGGCGCGAGCCCGAGAGTGCCTCCGACGCATTGACGATCGGCGATCTCGCGATCCTGAACGAATGGCTCCGACGAGATGGCGTCATCGTGTTGGGATATCGCAGCGATGGCAGCTCCAAGCGCGATGTGGGGACACTGGATCGCTGGATCATGAATCGATGGCTGGCAGCACTGGGCGCCGGGATCACGATCGGCACGGAGCAATTCGATGCCCCGGCGGTGCCGCTGCCGCATTCGGCGCTCGACAACGCGGGCTTCGCTCCCTTTCCCGGCGGCAAGAACCTTCCCTTAAAGGTCCGCGAGCGCGGCCAGACACTCGCCCGCGCCGGTGCCAGCGCTCCCGCGCTCGTTGCCGCGAGCCGAGTGAGCGATGGCCTGATCGTCGTGGCCAGCCGCAGCTTGCTGGCCTCCGGCGGCGAGGACCCGCGCACGCGCGCTTTTCTCCAAGCACTGGCCCGCTGGACGCGCCGGCCCGCCGAATGGGCCAGCGTCGGCGCGGCGTCGCGGCCGGCGCCACTGCGGCTCGCGGGCGGGCCGCAACCCGTCGTCGTCCATGCACCGCCGCTGCGGCCGCCCGCCGGCGCCCCGGCGATCGCCCTGCCGCAGCCTGTTTCCCCCAGCCGGGAAGCCGAGACCGTCGCTGCACCGGGCTGGATCTCCCGGCAGGGGATGCGTGTGCTGTGGAGCCGCTTCACGCCCCAGTCGCTCGATTCGTTGCTCGGGTTCGTGGACGTGGCGGCGCTCAACGCGCTCGCGACCGTCATTCCGGTAGCGGCGCTCGCTGATACGCTGGGCACACGCAACATCTGGAAGATGACCGGCGAACGGGTACAGGCAACCAGCGTTCACTGGTTCCCGGCGGTGTCGCTGGTCGCGCTGGCGTCGCAGGGCAACGGCGAGATGAACCGCCATGGCGACCTCACCCCGATCGCCTGCGGACTCGATTCCGTGTTGTGGCGCGGCGCGCTGCGGCCGGCCTACCGTACGTTGGCGCGTCTCGGCGGCGCCCGGCCCGATGTCATTGCCGGTGCGGCGCTGGATCTCGACAGCGCGATGACGCTGTATCGCGGCAGCGGATTCTGCGACGCCGATTATCATGTCGGCCTGGCCGCCTTGGGCCTCGATAGCGCGGAGACGGACCGGCTTGGGGCACTGCCGCCGGCCGTGCGCTACGACACGCTGCTCGAGCGCGGCTGGCTCGGCCCCTACTTCGACGCGCTGCAGGCGGCCGTCACCCAGCGCGCCATCGCATTACGTAGTGAGCTGCGGCGCCTGCATCCGGAATTGCGATTCGCGTTTCACGCGACCGAGCCGCCGGTCGACTGGTTCTCCCTGGGATTGTTGCGCGGCCTGGCGACTGCCGACGCCCCGGTATTGCTCTGGCTGCGCGAGCGCCACGCGCGCGCCCTGCTGCAACACTATCGAGACCGGCAGATCTTCGCGCTCTCCGCAACGCAGCTGGACCCACGAGAGCCACGGGTCCGTGCCACCGTGTTCAGCGAAAACGACGGTTTCTGGCTGGACGCGGGAGGCGCGGGGCGCGCCGCGACCGACAGTTTGGGTCGCCTGATTCGCCGCTTCACGAGGTAAGCCTTGCCGGGGGACCCGGCGGCCCGGTAGTTTCCTGCTCTGGAAGTGGTGGGGCCGATGGTCGCGGTGGATCGGCTAGAGGGGTCCATCGAGGAAAGTCCGAGCTCCACAGGGCAGACCGCCAGGTAACGCCTGGGCGCCGCGAGGCGACGGAACAGGGCCACAGAGAACAGACCGCCCTTGTATCCAAAGGGTAAGGGTGAAACGGTGGGGTAAGAGCCCACCGCGCGTCTGGCAACAGGCGCGGCACGGCAACCCCCGGTCGGAGCAAGGCCAAATAAGCAGCGAGACCCGGCCCGGGTCGTTTGAGCTGCGGGTAGGCCGCACGAGATGGCTGGCGACAGCCATCCCAGAGAGATGACCATCTGCTCGTACCAACGAGTAAACAGAACTCGGCTTATGGTCTCACCACTTCCTCCTCTGTGACCACGAAGCCAACTCCGTATCCGCCCCACTGGGAGAACGTCGCCGACCTGCGTGTCTTCCGGACCACCGCCCAGGAGTGGGAAAAGCTCATCGGCTGGCGGACCGACATGCGCAAACGGGGATGGAAGCTGCTCAAGGTCTCGAGTGAAGAGACCGAGGTGGTCGCCATTTTCGGACGTACTAAAACCAAGGAATAGCCGAACGATGCGTCGTGCAATTGTCACGGCGGCCCTCGTCGCCGCGCTGGCCTGCGCGCCAAAGAATCCTCCGTCGACCATTCCGACGCCGGGGAATCCGCCGGCTGCGCCCCCCCCACTCCCCCCGCCGGCCGGGCCGCCAGGACTCCGGCTGGGTCCCAGCGCGCTGCGGTACATGATGCACCAGGCCATTCACATCGAGCAGGAATTTCAGGGCATGCGCCAGCCGCTCGATTATGGGTTGCGCATCTTCTTCGCCGTCACGATCAGTGGGCCTGCCGACAGCGCCGGATATCCGACGACGATCACGGTCGATTCCATCGCCCCGGATTCCGGCACCGCGGCGCCCATGGGCATCAACCTCGGCGCGGCAAAAGCGCTCTCATTCGCCGGGCGCCTGACCCCTCGCGGTGAATTCCGCCGTCAGGTCCCCTCCGACAGCACCGCGGCACAGTCGCTTTCGCCGATCGTCGGATCGTTCCGGAATTTCTTTCCGCGGCTACCGGGGACCGGGATGACGCTCGGCGCGACCTGGACGGACACGACGACGGAGAATGATCGCGCCGCCGGCAGCGTGACGGTCACGAGCATCAGCCGCTCGCATGCGGCGGCGTGGGAGGATCGCGGCGGCGTGCACACGATGCGCGTCGAGGTCGCGTCCGACTTCACGATCAAGGGAGGCGGCCAGCAGGCCGGCCAGCCGTTCGAAGTGGCCGGCGCCGGCGTGCGCAGCGGCGTGGACTACATCGCGGTAGACGGACGCTACATGGGCGGCGAGTCGCACGATTCGACCAGCATGACGATCACGCTGCCGATTCAGGCGATGACGATTCCCCGGACGCAGGTGTCGAAGACGACGGTGACGGTATTACCCTAATGGTCGGATCGGCGGATCGGCGGATCGGCGGATTGATTCTCCTGATCGTCATCGCTCAATCCGCCCATCCGCCCATCCGGCTATCGGCCCAACAAGTCTTCCCCAACCGCGCCACCGCCTATCTCTTTCCCACCGACGTCCGCGACGCTCGCGCCATCTGGGTCAACCCGGCGGGGCTCGGCGTCCAGCGCGAAGCATCGACCTACGCGGAAGTCGCCGTCGGAGATCCCGGCGCACAGGGCCGCTTGCGGCAGGTCAACGCGGGCTTCAATGCGCGTGGGCTGTCGTTCGGCTATCAGCGCGACATGCTGGACGATGGCCAGCGAAGTCACACCTACCGTTTTGGTCTGGCGGGAGGCTCCGGTGGGCTGGCGGCGGGTTTCGACGTCACACATTACCGCGGCGATGGCGCCAAGGCCACGGGATGGGACTTCGGCGCATCGTACGTGGCCTACACCGGGCTCAACCTGGGCCTGGTGATAGCGAACATCGGCCAACCGAATGTGCGAGGGCTACCGCAGCGGCTCACGTACATCCCGGGAGCCACCTGGCATCCCAGCCGCCTTCCCGCATTCGGCGTATCGACGTACGCGCGGATCACACCAGATTGGGTGGAGTGGTATGCGTTCGGCGTGACGTGGCGGACGCTGGCACGCCGCCCGATGGAAATCATTGCCCGGATGGATACCGATCGTGGCTTCCGCCGGGGGGCGTTCGTGCTGGGGTTCTCGATCGGCGGCGAGAATCGCGTGGGGGCGGTCGTGTCGACGCCGGGTGACGTCTCGCACATCGATAACGCCAGCGTGTATGGCCTGGCGACGCGGGAGCCCGCCACCCGCCGCCGTTAGCACCGCCTAGGGCCGCGCGGGCCGCGCGGGCCGCGCACGCTGACGCGGCTTTCTGTGCGACGGCGCTGGCGGAGGCGGAGGAGCCGAGCGGCGCGGACGAGCCTGTGGGGGCGGTGCAGGCGGAGGGGCCGGCGGTTCCCGATTGAGCTGCGATCTGATCTGCATCATGTCGCGGAACGACAGATTACGGTACACCGTGTCCGCGACTCCTGACGAGTGCCTTCCGTAAATCACCAGCCGGAACGACAAGCCGCCGTGCAAAATCAGATCCATGTCGCGGCGCACGCTGTCGCGGGCGTAGGAGCGCACCTCACGCGGCGTGACGACGACGGTACGGCGCCGCGTGAGCAACAATAGCGTCGTGTCCTCCTGGCCGGCTGGCCGATACGCGAACAACCCAACGTCACCGGGGAGCAGCGCGCGCCGCGCGCGCAGCATGCGCGTTAGGCTGCCCGGGAGCGGCGCGCGCGCCGCGATGTGCGGCGGCTTGCTGAAGACGTAGTACGCCACGGCTGCCGCGCCGCCGGCGAATGCGATGAAGAGGAGACAACCCGCCACGCTCAGGCCCACCAGAGACCGGTAGAACATCAACCGGAGCCGGCGGCGCAGCGGCACGCGCATCCGGTCTCGCGCCGCGGTCGGCATCGCCCCCACGAGTGCACGGCTGACCTCGCTGGCCATCTGAAATCGTTTGGTGCGAGTCTTCTCCATCATCCGGTCCAGCACCACGGCCATCTCTTCCGGCAGGTCGGGGCGGTGGCGGCGGATCGGGACGGGCGCCTGGGTGATCTGCTGGGCGAGAATCGACGCGGAGGAAGGGCCCTCGAACGGCGGCGCGCCGGCCAGCATGTGGTAGAGCACGACGCCGAGGGAGTAGATGTCGGAGCGGCCGTCAAGCGGGTCGCCCGATGCCTGCTCGGGACTCATGTAGTCGGGTGTCCCGACGATCATCCCTTCGCTGGTGAGCTGGGTCGACCTGGGGGTAGCCGCTTGCGCCGCTTGCGCCGCCTGCGCCGCTTTGGCGATCCCGAAATCGGTCACGAGGACGTGGCCGCTTTTGTCGAGCAGGATGTTGTCCGGCTTGATGTCGCGGTGTACGATGTCGTGGCTGTGGGCGTAGGCGAGCGCGTCGGCCACTTGCCGGGCGATGCGGGCGGCGTCGCCGACGGACAGCTTCTTTTGCTTCTCGAGGAGTTGGCGCAGCGACGGACCGTCGATGCACCGCATGATGATGTAGAAGATCTCTTCCTGCCGGCCGACCTTGTAGATCGGCACGATGTGCGGATGCTCCAGGCGGGCGACGGTCTGCGCTTCGCGCAAGAACCGTTCGGCGACCACAGGCGACGGCGCGAGCTCCACGTCCAGCACCTTCACCGCAACGTCGCGATTCAAGACGTTGTCGCGGGCGCGGAACACAGCGGCAAAGCCCCCCTCACCCAGCAGGGGGCCAACGGTAAATTCCTGTCCAAGCGCTCGTTGCAGGCGCTGCTGGAGGGTTCCGAGGTCCATGGCGGTGCAAAAAGCTAGGATTGCAGGGCGCGTTCTGCTAGGGACGAGCGCGCTGTTCGTCGCGTGGCTGTTCGCTGTCTGGCCACCGCCCGTGTGGTGGCGCAGTCACGAGCCGCGCTGTACCGCGATGATGCGGTTGCGCTCGGACTGCCCGACTGCCGGCCGGCCGGCCGGCCGCGTTGCGAATCGCGCCCCGTCTCCGATCCTCGAGCGGATGATCATCATCGCGGAAGACTCGCGATTCAAAACGCATCACGGAATCGACTTGATCGAGCTGCACGATGCGTGGGCCGCAGGTGGACGTCGCGGCGCGAGCACGATCACGCAACAGCTCGCGAAGAACCTCTATTTGTCGCCGTCGCGCTCGATCTTCCGCAAACTCAAGGAGGCGGTGACCGCCGTGCGACTCGAGCTGGCCCTCAGCAAAGACCGCATCATGGAGCTGTATGTGAACACCGCCGAGTGGGGTCCCGGCGTGTGGGGGGCGAGTGCGGCGAGCGTGGCCTACTTCGGGGTGGCGCCGTCGGGGCTCAGCGACGCAGAGGCCGCGGCGCTCGCGGCCACGCTCCCGCAGCCGCGGACATCCAATCCGGCCTTTCGCCCGGCGCGCATGCTCGCGCGCCGTGATCTGATTCTGGCCCGGTATTACGGCGGCAAGACACCCGTGCCGTATATACCAGAAGACTCGATCCCCGAGGTGCCGGAGATCGAGCCCCCAATAATTCCGATCATTCCGCTGGACTCTCTGATCCGCGTGGACTCGTCAATTCACGTGGATTCTTTGGACTCCCTAATCCACAAGCCGTAGCGGCATCACCAGCGCCATGTACGAGGCCGGATCGTTCCACCCCACGGGCTCGATCGTGCTGGCGCGCTCAGGAGCCTTGAACGTGAAGCGCACCTCGTCGGTCGGCATGTACTTGAGGATCTCGAGCAGGTACATGGCGTTGAACCCGATCTCCAGCGGTTCCCCTTCGTAGGTCACCGCCAGCTCGTCCTGGGCTTCGCCGAGGTCGGGCGTCTGCACCGAGAACTTCACGTTGCCGCCGGAGAAGGCGAGCCGGATGCGGTGCGTCTGGTCGCTCGCGACCACGCTCATGCGACGCAACGCCGCGGCCATGGCCGCCTTGTCGACCGTCGCCTGCTTGTCGTTCTCGCGCGGGATCACCTGCTCGTAGTTGGGATACGGTCCCTCGATCAGGCGGGAGAACACCAGCGTGCCGCCGGCGCGGAAGCCGATGTGATTATCGCTCTTGGCGAGCTCGATTTCGGCGTCGCCCGGGTACAGTCGACGGATCTGCTCGAGCGCCTTGGGGGGGACGATGAGGTCGGCCGTCGAGCCGCCGGTCGCGGGGACGTCCATCTTGGCCAGGCGGTGGCCGTTCGTCGCCACCATGCGCATGCGGTCGGGCCGCAGCTCCCACAGCACGCCGTTCAGGATCGGCCGGCTTTCCTCCGTCGATGCGGCGAATGACACGTGACCGACGAGCTTGTGGACCACGCCGGCCGCCGCCTTCCAGGCCTTCTCGAACTTCACCGCCGGGAACGAGGGGAACTCCTCGCGCGGCAGCCCCAGGAGCTTGAACTTGGAGCGCCCCGACTCGATCGAGACGCGAGCTTCGCCGGCGGCCGTGACGCGCACCGGGCCCGACGGCAGCTCGCGCGCAATGTCCACGAGCTTCTTGGCCGGCAGGGTGACGGCACCATCGGCATCGACTTCCGCGGGGACCGTCGTGCTCACCGCGATGTCGAGATCCGTGCCCGACAGCCGCAGCCCGCCGCCTTGCTTCGATGCCTCGACGAGGACGTTGGCCAGGACCGGCAACGTCGTTTTGGCGGGAATGGCTGCCGCCACCGCCGCAAGGCCTTGCTGCAGTTGCTCTCGCGTAATCGTGAACTTCATACTGCCGCCGACGTCTCCGGAAATGGGGAAAGTCTTTACTACTGCTCTTCTATATAGAAATACTAGTAGTAGTAGTAGACATCGGGGATATGTGGGCGATGTCGTTAAAGCGCAACTGGTGCATCACCTGCATCGAGTCACCTGATGTTGGCGCACTGTTGGCGCTGTTGGCGCTTTGCGGATAGTCGTCCCGGTTTCCCCACTACCCCACATCCCGCGCCGTTATCCCCAACCGCGCATTGTTTACAGTGCGGACAATTCCTGCCGCGCCATCTCCACGCGTTCTTTGAACGTCCGGTCGCGCATCATTTGCCGCTCCACCTTGTCCACGCTGTGAATGACGGTGGAGTGATCGCGGCCGCCGAATGCCTGCCCAATCTCGACCAGCTGCATCTGAAGCATGTCGCGCGCCAAGTACATGGCCACCTGGCGCGGAACGGTGAGCGTCTTGGTGCGGGCCTTGGAGCGCAGGCCCTCGGGGGTCACGCCCCAACGCCGCGCGACGACTTCCTGCACGCGGTCGATGCTGGGCGCCGAGCCGCTGCTGCCGTAGCCGGAGCCTTCCTCGCCCTGGCGGATCTTGTCCGACAGCGCCTCGCGGGCCAGCTCGATCGTCACCTCGCGGTTTTTGAGCGACGCGAACAGCAGCAGCTTGATGATGCAGCCCTCGAGCTCGCGCACGCTGGAGCGGATGTGCTCCGCGATGAAGCGCAGCACGTCGTCCGGAATCGTGAGCTCGAGATGATCCTGCTCCGCCTTCTTGCGCAGGATCGCGATGCGGTGCTCGAGATCGGGATGCCCGATGTCGGCCACCATGCCCCACTCGAAGCGCGAGATCAGCCGGTCTTCGAGCCCGGGAATCTCTTTGGGCGGGCGGTCCGAGGTCAGCACGATCTGTTTGTGCGCCTCGAACAGCGCATTGAACGTGTGGAAGAACTCCTCCTGCGTCATTTCCTTGCCTTCCAGGAAATGCACGTCGTCGACGAGGAGGAGATCGACGTCGTTGCGGTAGCGGCGGCGGAATTCGGACATCGTGCGCGCGTGAATCGACTCGATCACGTCGTTGATGAACTGCTCGGCGCCGAAGTACTGCAGCCGCGTCTCGGGGTTTTTCTCCAGCACCGCGTGCGCGATCGCCTGCATCAGGTGCGTCTTGCCGAGCCCCGTGGCGCCGTAGATGAAGAGCGGGTTGTACGTTTTGCCCGGCGCCTCCGCCACGGCGTGCGCCGCGGCGGCCGCGAGCTCGTTCGACTTGCCGATGACGAACGTCTGGAACGTGTAGCGTTCGTTGAGCGGCGTGGTCGCGACGGACGAGGCGGTGGCGACACCCCCGCCCGTGCTCTCGCGCGGGGCGACGAAGAAATCCATTTGCGGGCGGCGTTGCCGATCTTCCTGCACGCGAAAGACGATCGTCGTCGGCCGGCCGAGCACGCGCTCCGCGACGCGAGCGAGCAGCGACGCGTGCTTCGACTCGTTCCATTCGGCGGCGAATTGATCGGGGGCACCGAGAATCAGACGGCCCTCATCCAGCGCGATCGGCTCGGATGGCTCGAGCCATGTGCGCACCGTCGCCTCGGGAAGTTCACGTCGAGCTTCGTCGAGGAGGCGCTTCCAAGCTTCGTTGACCGATTGCTCCATTTACGTTTTTTGAGATTTTGGAAGGGCGTCCAGCAAGGGCGGCCCGAAAGTACGGGCCCCATGTGGAAAAGTCAACCTTGACCATCGCGTGACGAGCCGGGTAACTTTCCCGGCCTTACTCGAGGAATTTATGGGTCCGACGTATCGGCCGAGAAATCGGCGACGCATCAATAAGCATGGGTTTCGCGCGCGGATGAAAACAGTTTGGGGCCGTGCCACGCTGTCCCGCCGGCGCAAGAAAGGCCGCAAGCAACTCGTCGTCCGTATTCCATCCAAACACCGGAGCCGGTAAACGAGCGAGCGATACCCGCGCCGCGTACGCATCACGCGCGGCTCGGAGCTCACCGCCTGCTGGGAAGCGGGGGTGGGTCGCCGCCGTCGCACCCCGCATCTCGATCTGGCCTGGCGTCACAGTGATTCGGGTCACGCGCGTCTCGGACTCATCGTCCCGCGTCATCAATCCTCCGCGGCGCACCGCAATCGCTTGCGGCGGCGGCTGCGTGAGATCCTGCGGCGCGACGTGCTGCGAACTCTTCCCGCCGTCGATCTCGTGATTCGCGCCAAGCGCTCCGCCTATACCGCCTCGTTTGCGGTGCTGCGCGCCGAATTGACGGGCGCCGTGGAGACCCTGACGTGACGCTGCAACGATTGCCCCGTCTTGCCGTAATGGCACTGATTCGTGGCTATCAGCTGACGCTGTCGCATCTCGTGTTCACGCAGTGTCGCTTCGAGCCGTCGTGTTCGCGCTATACCTATGAAGCCGTCGAGCGCTACGGCGCGCTGAAAGGCAGCTGGCTCGGCGTGCGACGCATTCTCAAGTGTCACCCCTTTCATGCGGGCGGATATGATCCGGTGCCGTGAGCGTGGGAACTGACTGATGGAGCGACGCCTCGTACTCGCGATCGTTCTGGCGCTCCTCGTGTGGTTCGTGCCGCTCGTGATCTGGCCGCCGAAGCCGGCGCCGCGACCGCCGGCCGACAGCGCCGCCGTGCGCGATTCTGCCGCGCAGGCCTCCTCACCGGAGCGCCCAACCGCCCAACCGCCGATCCGCCCATCCGCCGACACGGGCCGCATCGTCTGGGTCACTTCCCCGTTGTACCGGCTCGGCTTCAGCACTCACGGCGGTACGCTGCGGTCCGCCGAACTACTGCAATACCAATCCTTTGCCCCCGGCGACGCGGCGCAGCCGGTGAACCTCGTTCCGCCGGGCGGCGCCTTCTTGCGCCACCGTCTCGTCCTGCCCGCTGGCGACACCGTTTCGCTCGACGATTGGGACTTCCGCCCGACCCAAGATGCTGCCGGGATGGTGGTGCGCCTCGACGCCGAGCGCCGCGGATCGCACGTGACGCTCGAGTATCGGTTCGTCCCCGACGAATACCGCTTCGACGTGAGCGGCTCGGTGACCGGCCTGGGCAGCAGTGGGGCGGTGTTGCTGATCGACTTGTCGGAAGGACTGCGCTCGGCCGAGAAGGATTCGCTGGACGACTTCCGGCACTACGCCGTCGTCACGAAGGCGTCCAAGGCCGAGCGTACCGATTTCTCCAGGATCAAGCCCGGCCAGCGCGCGCTGTTCGATGGGCCGTTCGAGTGGGTGGGCGTCAAGTCGAAATACTTCTTCACCGCGGCGCTCGCCCTCGAGGAGGGACAGCCGACGTTTGGCGGCGCGATCGCGGTGGGCGGTCCCCGCACGGGGAAAGCCGCGACACGTACCCAGGTCACCGTCACGATGCCGGTCCCGCCCGCGGGGACGTTCCGCTACCAGGTGTTCGCCGGGCCGCTCGACTATCACCACCTCTCGAAGATGGGTCACGGCCTGGACGATGCGAACCCGTACGGGGGAATCTTCCGTCCGATCATCCAACCCGTCTCGGTGTTCGTCCTCAATGTGCTGCTGTGGATGCACGAGCGCTTGAACCTGGCCTATGGCTGGGTGCTGATTCTGTTCGGCATCGTCGTGCGCTTGCTGCTCTGGCCGTTGAACCAGAAAGCGATGGAGTCGGGGATCCGGATGCAGGCGGTGGCGCCGCTGCTCAAGGAGACCCAGGATAAGTACAAGAACGATCCGGAGCGGCTGCAGCGCGAGATGCTGCGGATCTACAAGGAGCACAAGGTGAATCCGTTCGGCGGCTGTCTGCCCATGCTGCTGCCGATGCCGGTGCTGCTCGCGCTCTTCTTCGTGTTCGCCAATACGATCGCGTTCCGCGGCGTGCCGTTCCTGTGGCTGCCCGACCTGTCCCGTCCCGACCCGTTCAAGATCATTCCGATCCTGATGGGGCTGTCGATGTTCGGGCTGTCCAAGGTCGGTCAGATCGGCGTGCCGCCGAATCCGCAGACCAAGATGATGGTCTACTTCATGCCGATGTTCATGACGGTGCTGTTCCTGAACTTTGCGGCGGGGTTGAACCTGTACTATGCGGCGCAGAATCTCTTCAGCATTCCGCAGCAGTACCTGATCGCGAAGCGCCGCCTGCGCGAAGCGCCCGTGACGGCGGGAGGGGCTCGCGTAGTCACACCCGTCAAGACCTAGACTGCTCACAGACATCATTGTTGCGCTCGCCACGCCGCCCGGCCGCTCGGCCCTCGCCTTAATCCGCCTCTCAGGCCGCGATGCCTTCCCCCTCGCCGCCCGCTGCCTCGAACCCTTCCACCCCACCCCCCCGCGCAGGGTCTTCCGCGCGCGCCTCCTGCATCCCGAGTCGCGCGAGCCGGTCGACGACGTGCTCGCCGCCTGTTTCCCCGCCCCGCATTCCTACAGCGGCGACGACCTGGTCGAAATCTCCACCCACGGCGGGTTGATCGTGCCGGCGGCCGCGCTCGCGGCGTTCGTGGCGGCCGGCGCCCGGCCGGCGGCGCCCGGCGAGTTCACGCGCCGCGCGCTGCTGAACGGGAAGATGGACCTGCTCCAGGCGGAGGCCACGGCCGATCTCATTGATGCGGGATCGCCTGCGCAGCGCCGGCGGGCGCTGCACCAGCTCGAGCGCGGGTTGTCCGACCGGCTCGCGGCGCTGCGCAGCGAGATTCTGGAGCTCGAGGCGCTCATCGCGTACGACATCGATTTTCCGGAAGAGGATGAAGGTCCCGTAGCGCCACAGCGCGTGCGTGGTGCGTGGGACGTGGTGCGTGGGCGCGTCGCCGATCTGCTGAAAACCGCTCCGGAAGGCGAGCGACTGCGCGAGGGCGCGCTGCTCGTGATCGCCGGCCGTCCCAACGCCGGCAAGTCGTCGCTCTTCAACGCGCTGCTGGGCACGGAACGCGCGATCGTCACGGAGATTCCCGGAACGACGCGCGACGCCATCGAAGCGCATGCCGTGATCGACGGCTTCCCGTTCCGCCTCGTCGATACCGCGGGGCTGCGCGACTCGGGTGAGCGCATCGAGCGCCTCGGGATCGAAGTGAGCAGGAAGTATTTGGCCGCGGCAGACCTCGTCTTGTTCTGCGAAGAGCGGGACGAGGGAGGGGAGACGAGGGACGGGGAGTCATTCATAGCTGCGTGTACTGCGCCTGTTGTTCGGGTACGAACGAAGGCAGATTTGCCACCCGTCCCGGGTCCCCCGTCCCCCGTCCCCGTTTCTGCTGTAACCGGTGAGGGTTTGCCCGAGCTACGTCGTCGGTTGGCGGAAGTCGCGTTCGGCCGCTTGCTGGCACTGGGCGACGTCGAGCCTGTGGTCACCCGTGCTCGTCATCGCGCGGCGCTGCAGCGCGCGCTCGAGGAGTTGGTTGGGTTTTGGTCGGCGCGCGAGACCGGAGTGGATGCGGCGGCCGCGGCGACGCATCTGCGCGCGGCCGTGGCCGCGCTCGATGATCTGATCGGGGCGATTACGCCCGCGGATGTGCTCGACCGCGTGTTCGCGGCATTCTGCGTGGGGAAGTGATTGTATTTAATGGAATTTAGTGGTAAATTAATTGTGACCCGAGCAAACCCGAGCCCCAAATGAGAAGCAAACGTAAGAGGAAGACCTCCAAGCGTGGTCCAGGGCGGCCCCCTGGCCCAAGGACTAAACGGACGGTAGCTCTCCTCTACGAGGCGCAGAAGCGAGACCTCAATTTCCTTTCGGAACATATGGAGGGACAACCAACGGTGACCGGCCTAATAAGAGAGGCCGTCACGGCATACGTGGCAGAGAAACTCGCTCAGCCGAACCTTCGAGAGGCTTACGAACAGGTTGAGATGAAGCACCTTCGAGTCGTCAGAGGAGGAGGCGCGCCATGAAGAAGACCGCGAACACGCCGTCCTTGTCGGAGTTCTTGCGACTCGTGCTAAAATCACTTGCACTTGCTCGAAGTCAGTTAAAGGGCTCAGGGAGTCTTAAACTCTTGGAAGATCCCAAGCAGCTCCATAGCACGTTCTATCGGATCAAAGTCAAGTACGTCAAGCATTTTCCGGTGCTTGAGGAGCTGCATTTCATAGAGGCTGGAGCCTACCCGTATAGTTCGGAGCTAACCGAGGCGCTTGATCGGCTCCAGATGGCCGGTGCAATCGTGCGGGAGAACCCTTCGTATCAGAAGTTCAGCCCCACGGTGCTTAAAGACACAAGCGATGTGCTAGTGGAGCGGCGAAGCGACTTGGTAGGCTCAGACTCAAAGAAGGAAGCTGCTCTCACCAATCTCATATCCGATCTCGAAAGTGCACTCGCGCAGTAGTCTGTGAGACCCAAGGATCGGGCGAAGATCGGGCGCGCACGAGCGAGTCTCGTACGCGCCCTTGGTCTTTCGCGTGTCCAAATCCAGGAGCCATACCACAAGAGAAAAATCATTCACGATCCGATTTGGGGAACATGCAAGTACGAGACTTGGGAGGCCGCACTCTTAGACCTGGAAGTCTTTCAGCGGCTGCGAGGTCTGAAGCAGACAGGCTTCGCTTATCTGACTTACCCCGCTGCTGAGCACTCTAGGTTCCAACATTCACTGGGCGTAGTGGAAGCGGCCTCGCGGGTCTTCAATTCCATAGTTGACCGACTGTCAGACGACGGACTGGGTCCTGGAGCCAAGGCCGCAGGCAAGAGACTAAAGGTTTTCCGCACCGAGTCCGCGCGTCGCCGGTGGCGCATTCTGTTGCGCGTTGCGGCACTCGTTCACGACACGGGGCACAGTCTGTTCTCTCATACTTCCGAACGAATCTACGGGTTGGTTCCTCAACTCCAGCATCTTTCTGAGATACTCACCGGCCCGAGCGCCAAACGGCCCGGAGCGGCTGAGGTAGTTGTCTATCTCTTAGTGACTTCCACTCAGTGGCAGCGCCTTGTCGCGCGAATCTGGCGTCAAACAACCAAGTCAGTGCGTGCTCCCACGCCTGCAGAATGGGAAAGAATCGGTAGGTGGATTATGGGTCAGGAAACCGACCCATCTCTCAAGTTCCTTGCAGACATTATTAGTGGCCCGCTCGATGCAGATAAGCTTGACTACATCTCACGTGACGGATATAGCGCCGGTATCCCGGTTGGCTACGATCTCGCACGCTTGATTTCGACGATCTGTGTTGATCCGCAGCGAGCAACTCGTCGAGGGCGCAAGTGGTGGCGGCTGACGTTGCCTATACGAGGCATCAATGCCCTTGAGCAACTGGTGATGGGGCGATTGGTGCTGAATTCGTATCTCTATCACCACCAAAAATGCAGAGCTGCAGAAGCAGCGTTTGAACGCGCGCTGGCTCGGGAGCACGTGCGAAATGGCACGATAGCGGGCCGGCGAAATATCTGGGACCTTTTCAGTTTACGGGATGCCGACTTACTCGAGTTCGCTCGCAAGAGAGGTCAGCCTTCGAAAGAAGCGGGTGATCTCATCAGGAGAACGTTGCGTGTGCAGATCGCGCAATTCCGTTATGAGGATCTGCGCGTTCAGAGTGAAAGAGCTTCTGTTGCATTCAACTCGCTTCTCGAACTAGGTGTGCCGCGAACGTGGACAGACTACCGGGCTCTTCTAAGAATTGAGGATACTATTGCGAGGATGGCAGGCCTGAAAAATGGTAGTGTCATAGTGGACATTCCAAAAGCACCCAGTTATGCCGACCTAGAGAACCTTCTCCTTCCGGGGCGGACTGCAGCGCAGAAGGAATCACCAACGAAGGTCCTCAACTACAGGGACTGGATAGCCGCTTACTCGGCACACCGCACTTTTGTCCGGGTTTTCTGTCCACGAGGCCAACAAATTGAAGATGCGGCATGGAACGCAGCGCGCAGATATTTCGCGTCAACCGGTCTCGTTCTCTCCAGGAATGTGCGGTTCCGTCACTAGACGAGTACGAAGTCAAACGCCAACTCCAGATGACCGAGTTACGCCCGCGGATGTGCTCGACCGCGTGTTCGCGGCATTCTGCGTGGGGAAGTAAGCGCCTCGATCAACGTCTGCGCCTTGGCGAGCGTCTCCTGATACTCCGCCGCCGGCTCGGAATCCCACACGATGCCGGCGCCGGCGTGGAACGAAGCGGCGCCGCCCTGCACCACGATCGTCCGGATCGGGATGTTGAAGTCCATCGCGCCGGTCGTGGAAACGTAGCCGATGGCGCCGCAGTACACCCCGCGCGGCGCGCGCTCCAATTCCGCGATGATCTGCATCGCGCGGATCTTCGGCGCTCCCGTCACCGATCCGCCCGGGAACGCGGCCAGCAGCAGATCGAACGCGTCGGCGCCGTCGGCCAACACCCCCGTCACCGTCGAGACGAGATGATGCACCGTGGGATGGGACTCGAGCGCGAACAGCGTGGGCACACGCACCGAACCGGGGCGGCAGACTTTCCCTAAATCGTTCCGCAGCAGATCCACGATCATGACGTTCTCGGCACGATCCTTCTCACTCGCCAGCAGCTCCCGGGCGAGCGCGCTGTCGCCGGCGGGCGCCGCGCCGCGCGGACGCGTCCCCTTGATGGGCCGCGCCTCCGCCGCGCGGGTCGTGGCGTCGAGCCGCAGGAAGCGCTCGGGCGAGATGCTCGTGATCGCGGCGCCCGCGAACTCGAGGTATGCACCGAACGGCGCGGGATTGCGGGTGCGCAACCGCCGGTGGAGTGCCAACGGAGAGGCGCTGCAGGGCGCGTGAAAGCGCTGTGACAAATTGACCTGATAGACATCGCCGGCGGCGATGTACTCACGGATGCGCGTGACCGCCGCCTCGAATTCGCTGCTGGCAAAGTTCGACTCGGGCGGCGCCGGTCGGGGCGCAAGTTGATCCGGGATCGCCGGCGCCGGCGCGGTGAGCCGCTCGCGCACCCACGCCGCGCGCACCCGGGCGCGCTCGTCGGTGCTGCCGCGACCAGCTGCTCCCCCTCCCCCCCCTCCCCCCCCCATCCCCGTCGAGATCAGCCACGCCTTGTCCTCGAGGTGA
>WNGE01005083.1_pt1 | contig 24347 bp, 26 predicted proteins | sample 5400651 | NCBI WGS metagenome assembly WNGE01 (sample SAMN13153370, study PRJNA577476) | soil metagenome | isolation source: 60 cm soil or saprolite under grassland replicate 2 | place: USA:California | collected 2016-06-15
ACGCGGTGAAGGTGCTCACCGTCCAGCTCAACCGGCTGCACCGCTGGCACGCGCCCGGGGTGCTGCTGATCGGCGACGCCGCACACGCGATGTCCCCGGTCGGCGGGGTCGGCATCAACCTGGCCGTGCAGGATGCGGTGGCCACCGCCCGGCTGCTCGCCCCGGCCCTGCTCCAGGACCGGCTCACCGACGCCGACCTGGCCCGGGTACGCCGGCGGCGGCTGCTACCGACCGCCGGTACCCAACTGGCCCAGCGGGTCATCCAGCGCGCGGTCATCGGCCGGCTGCTTGCCGCCGACCGGCCGGTACCGGCGCCGCTGCCGGTGCGTCTGGTCAACCGCTTCCCGGTGCTACAGGGCCTGCCCGCCCGGGCCGTCGGGGTCGGCCTGCGCCCCGAGCACGTGCGCTGACGGTCCCAGGTTGGTCCGGGACCGCACCACGTCCACGACGTGCGCCACCGCCTCGTCCAGCGGTACCCCGTTGCGCTGCGAGCCGTCCCGGTAGCGGAAGGAGATCGTACCGGCGGACACGTCGTCGTCCCCGGCGATCACCATGAACGGCACCTTCTGCTGCTGCGCGGTGCGGATCTTCTTCTGCATCCGGTCGTCGGACTCGTCGACCTCGGCCCGGATCCCCTCCCGGCGCAGCCGCGCCATGAACTCGTGCAGGTAGCCGGCGTGGTCCTCGCGGATCGGGATGCCGACCACCTGTACCGGTGCCAGCCAGGCCGGGAACGCACCCGCGTAGTGCTCGGTGAGCACGCCGAAGAACCGCTCGATCGAGCCGAACAGGGCCCGGTGGATCATGATGGGCCGCTGCCGGGTCCCGCCCGCCGCCTGGTACTCCAGCCCGAACAGCTCGGGCAGGTTGAAGTCGACCTGGATGGTGGACATCTGCCAGGTGCGGCCGATCGCGTCCCGGGCCTGCACCGAGACCTTCGGGCCGTAGAACGCCGCGCCGCCCGGGTCGGGTACCAGCTCCAGGCCGGAGGCGCTGGCCGCCTCACGCAACGCCTCGGTGGCCCGTGCCCAGTTCTCGTCGGTGCCGACGTACTTCTCCTCGTTGCGGGTGGACAGCTCCAGGTAGAAGTCGGTCAGGCCGTAGTCACGCAGCAGGTCCAGCACGAAGGTGAGCAGCGACTTGAGCTCGTCCTGCAGCTGCTCCGGCGTGCAGTAGATGTGCGCGTCGTCCTGGGTCATCCCGCGTACCCGGGTGAGCCCGTGGATCACCCCGGACTTCTCGAACCGGTACACCGTGCCGAACTCGAACAGCCGCAGCGGCAGCTCCCGGTATGACCGGCCGCGGGAGCGGAAGATCAGGTTGTGGAACGGGCAGTTCATCGGCTTGAGGTAATACTGGACGCGCCCGCTGGGTCCCTCCGGAAGCTCCATCGGAGGGAACATGCTGTCGGCGTACCAGTTGAGGTGCTGGGAGATCTCGAACAGGTGGCCCTTGGTGATGTGCGGGGTGTTGACGAAGGAGTATCCGGCCTCCTCGTGCCGCTGGCGCGAGTAGTTCTCCAGCTCCCGCCGGATGATCCCGCCCTTCGGGTGGAACACCGCCAGGCCCGAGCCGATCTCGTCGGGGAAGCTGAACAGGTCCAGCTCGGCGCCGAGCTTGCGGTGGTCCCGCCGGGCCGCCTCGGCCAGCAGCGCCAGATGAGCTTTCAACTCGTCCCGGGTGGGCCAGGCGGTGCCGTACACCCGCTGCAGTTGCGGGTTCTTCTCCGAGCCGCGCCAGTACGCCGCGGCCGTGCGCATCAGCTTGACGGCTCTGGGGTCGATCAGCCGGGTGGACGGCAGGTGCGGGCCCCGGCACAGGTCGCCCCAGCAGCGCTCACCGGTCTTCGGGTCGAGGTTGTCGTAGACGGTCAGCTCTCCCCCGCCGACCTCCATCACCTCGGCGGTGTCCACCTCCTGGGTGGCCCCGTCGCCCTTGAGGTCGACCAGCTCCAGCTTGTACGGCTCGCCGGCCAGCTCGGCCCTGGCCTGGTCAAGGGACTCGTAGCGGCGGCGCCGGAACAGCTGCCCGGACTTGACGATCTCCTGCATCCGCTTCTCGAGCTTCTCCAGGTCGTCCGGGTGGAACGGCCGGTCCACGTCGAAGTCGTAGTAGAAGCCGTTCTCGATCGGCGGCCCGATGCCCAGCTTGGCGTCCGGGAACAGGTCCTGGACAGCCTGCGCCAGGACGTGCGCGGTGGAGTGCCGCAGCACGTTCAGCCCGTCCGGCGAGTCGATGGTGACCGGCTCCACCGGGGTGTCCACCTCGGGGGTCCAGGACAGGTCACGCAGCCGGCCGTCGGGGTCGCGTACCACCACGACCGCCTTGGGGCCCGCGACCGGCAGGCCGGCCGCGGCGACCGCTTCCGCGCCCGTCGTCCCGGCGGCCACGAGGACGGGGGCGGCGACGGCGGTGGCGGATGCGGACACGGTGGTCTCCTTGGTACGAAAGCGGTGCTCAGCCTTGACGATGCTAGCCGGCCCGGCTCGCCGGCCACGGATCGGCCCGGACCGGGTATGTTTCTCGCGCCATGAAGGTTCTGATCACCGGCGGTGCCGGATACATCGGCAGCAGCATCGCGTCGGCCTGTCTCGACCATGGTGTGGTACCGGTGATCCTGGACAACCTCAGCACCGGGCGGCCGGAGTTCGTCGCGGGGCGGCACTTCTTCCACGGCGATGTCGCCGAAGGCGGTCTGGTCGACCGGGTCTTCGCGGCCCACCCGGACATCGCCGCGACCATCCACTGCGCCGCCCGGATCGTGGTACCCGAGTCGGTGCGCGACCCGATCGGGTACTACCGCGCCAACGTCGCCAAGTCCGTGGAGCTGGTCGACCACCTGCTGCGCAACGGCTGCCACCGGATGATCTTCAGCTCCACCGCCGCGATGTACGCGCCCACCCCGCAGGGCTGGGTGGACGAGCACTCGCCGCTCGCGCCGGGCAGCCCGTACGCGCGCACCAAAGCGGCCATGGAGCTGGCCTTCGAGGACTTCACCCGGGCGTACGGCCTGCGGGTGCTGTCGCTGCGCTACTTCAACCCGATCGGCGCGGACCCGCAGCTGCGTACCGGACTGCAGACGCCGAACCCGACACACGTGCTCGGCAAGCTGATCGAGGCGCGGGCGACCGGCGAGCCGTTCCGGATCACCGGGGTCGAGTGGGCCACCCGCGACGGCTCCGGGGTGCGCGATTACGTCCACGTCTGGGACCTCGCCGAGGCGCACCTGGCCGGGCTGCTCCGCTTCGACGAGGTGCTCCCGGCCGGCGGCGCCAACCGGTACGAGGTGGTCAACCTCGGTACCGGCGTGGGCACCACGGTACGCGAGCTGGTCGCCGCGTTCGAGGAGGTGGTGGGCTCTGCGGTGCCGACGGTGGAGACCGGGCCGCGCCCCGGCGACGTGCTCGGCTGCTACACCGGCGGCGAGAAGGCCGCGGCTCTGCTGGGCTGGCGGGCCCGGTTCCGGATCGCCGACGGGATCCGCGACTCGCTGGCCTGGGATGCGGTACGGGAGCAGCGGCTTTCCCGTTGAACCCGCACACATTCACCGTCGTGTCGGTAAATTGGAGACGGCGGAGGGAGCGGTCATGCGCGGGTGGCTGTGGATCGTGATCGGGGCGCTGGTCGTCCTCGTCGGTACGACCTGGACGTTGCAGGGACTCGACGTGGTGGGCGGCAGCGCGATGAGCGGGAAGACCCTCTGGGCGGTGCTCGGCCCGATCGTCGGCCTGGCCGGGCTGCTGCTGATCGGCCTCGGGGTGCGCAGCCTGCGCCGCGGCACACCAGCGCACCGGGCCTGATCCCGCGGCCGGTCACGCCCGGTCCCGCCCCAGGAACGGCAGCAGGTACCAGAGGAAGAGGTACAGCCCGGCCAGGGCGGCGGTCAGCCCGGCGGCCGCCGGTGAGCCGAGGACCACGTCGACCGCGAGGAAGACCGCGCCCATCATGGCGACCAGCAGGCAGACCAGGCCGAGCTCGGCCAGCCGGGAGGCGACCCTGACGAGCTGCGGTTTTCGCCCCTGCCGGAACACCAGCCGGTGGTAGCTGACCGGTGCGATCAGCAGCGCGGTGGCCGCCGCGGCGGCGACCACGGTGACCACGTAGGTGAGCCGGTCGAGCCCGCTGATCCGCTCGAAGCGGTTGGTGAACGGCAGGGTGAGCAGGAACGCGAACAGCACCTGGACCCCGGTCTGCGCGACCCGCAGTTCCTGAAGCAGCTCGGTGAAGTTACGGTCCCAGCGCTCCAGGGGAGTTTCGGTCCGGGCGGTCCGGTCTGTCTCCGTCTTCGCCATGTCGGCCTTCACCATCACCATGGTTACCCGGCTGCGCGCGGACCCAACCGGGTAACCCGACTCGACGTGGTACGGGTCAGCGACGGGTACTCCACCTCTTCGACCCCGTCGGTCGCCAGGACGGCGACTCGCCGCCCGTCCAGTTGTCGCGCTATGGTTTTCTCCTCCTTGCCATGTTTTGCCGTATCCCGGCCCCGTCCCCGGCGTACGCCAGCGCAAACCCGTACTGCGCGAACAAACCCACTTGCCTCATGCAAGTGAGTTCGATGCGAGACGTCAGCCGGTCTGGAAGAGGCGCACGATCACCTCGATGGCAACCAGGGCGCCGATCAGCCTGGCCAGTGCCTTCCACCGGACGCTCGCCTTGAGTGCGATGGAGTCGGCCAGCGGGATCATCGCGAAGGCGAATCCGGCGTACATCGCGTGCCACCACTCGTGCGGCCGGTGGCCGCCGACCAGCAGGGCCAGCCCGCCAGCCGCGGCCGTCACGACCAGGATCAGCACCACGGCCAGGCTCCGGGCGGCGAAGCGGCCCGGGGGGCGGCCGCGGGCCAGCCGCACGGCGGCTTCGACGGCGACGACGACCATCGCCACCAGGGTGGCGACGGTGAGCAGGAGGTGCAGGTCATGGGCGAACATGCCCACCCAATCTGCGGCCCGCCCCGGCATCGCTGCCTGGGGCGGGCCGTCGGGGCTCGGGTCACCCGACAGGGGTGACGAGGTTGGTCACGGTACCGATGATCATGGTGACCCAGAACACGAGAATCGCCAGGTATGCCCAGCCGCGCCGTTGCATGCTCAGCGCCTCGCTCCAGCTACGCGGCTCGACGTCCCCGCCCCGGTCGAGGTACGGGATGAGGACCAGGGCGGCGGTCATCAGGACCATGCCGATGATCGTCCCCCAGATGTCCGGCTCCATCCCGAAGGCGATGTTGACGAAGCGGTTCATACCGTGCGTCCAGGTGATCGGGAAGGTCGGGACGATGCCCAGCCCGCCCGGGCCGTGCTCCGAGCCGAAGTACGGGGAGGTGGGCAACAGTTGCGGTTCCGGACCGGGAGCCCGGTGGAAGAACGAGATGACCAGGATGGCGCCGAGGATGAACACGCTGTAGATGGTCCAGTCGCGGATGTGCGTGCTGAACGGTACCCGCCGGCCGCTGGGCTTGATCCAGAACGGCAGCGAGATGCCCTTCACCTTGATCAGGTAGTAGTGCATGGCGATCAGCCCGAGCAGCAGGATCGGCAGGATCGACACGTGCAGGGCGTAGTACGGGATGAGCAGGTTGGTGGCCTTCGGGACGTTGAGCAGGTCCTGGTGGGTGTAGTGCAGCGTCTCGTCCAGCCCGACGGCCTCCAGGATCTCCGAGGTGTGCCACGGTACGGCGAACCCGCGCTCGTCCCAGTGCAGCGTCTCGCCGGTGATGCTGAGCAGGAACACCGTTCCCGCCAGCGCGACGCCGATCTGCCAGAGACCCTTCTTGGCGCCCCGGTAGCCGCCGCTGAAGAACACCCGCATCAGGTGGATCATGACCAGGGCGAAGATGAGGTACGCGTTCCAGTAGTGGAAGTTGAGCACGACGCCGAAGAAGCCCTCGTTCAGCAGCGTCTTGGTGATGCCGTACGCCCGCCCCGCGTCCGGGATGTAGCGCAGGGAGAGCAGGAATCCGGTCAGGATCTCCAGGACCAGCGAGATCCCGAGCACACCGCCCAGGGAGTACCAGAAGTTGTTGGTCTCAACCGGGATCATGTACTCGCTGATCATCCCTCGGATGCCGAGCTGGTCTTTGACCCGGTCGCCGAATGCATGGCGCCAGTCGGCGCCGGTCGGAGGTGCGACCTTGGCCGTTTCCCGGGCCTGCTCCTCGGTGGGAGCGGGCGCCTCAGGTGCGGCGGGCTGCGTGTCGGTCATGATGATTACCTCTCGCGCCTGCGTGCTGGAAGCTGTCCTAGTGGGACTTCTGTGTTTGCATTGTGTCGATGCCGGCCGATGGTCGTGCCGGCCATGTGACCCGAGACGTTAGGACCTTGGTCCTTGTTTTGCCTGCGTCGTTCGCCGCGCCCCTCGTGCCGCCCAAGGCGTCCTGCCGGGCCGGCCGCTGCCTGTCCTGCGCGGGTCCGGTACCCGGGGCTTTCCCATGAGATGGCTGGAAGGGGCGGGGCGTCGGCGCTCTCGACGTGGGTGCTGGAGGGATGTACGCGTGTTCCTCGGTGCCCATGTTGACCGGGTGGAGGCATTGTACGGTTCCCGGAGGACCTTGAGGAAGGTCGGCTCGGGAACCGGCTGCGCGCCGCGCGCGTCGAACGCGGCATGAGACGTGTCCGCTCTCGCGCGCTGCCCGTCCTCCTCCTGGGTGCGACCCTGGCCCTGACCGGGTGCGCCCAGCCGGGTGGCCCGGGTACCGCCGGCCCGGCCGGGTCCGGCTCGGCCGGGCCGACCGGTACGTCGTCCAGCGGCGCCCCTGCCGCCAGCCACTGCCCCGGCGGCATCCGGACCGGTACGGTCAGCCTCACCGAGAACGACAGCGGCTCGATCTGCGTGGCCACCGGTACCCACCTGGAGATCTATCTGCACGGCACACGGGACGACCAGTGGTCGGATCCGGGCCCGGACCATTCGATCCCGGACAGCGACACCGTGCTGCGTCTGGAAGCCAGCGGCAAGGGCGCTCTCCAGGTCGGTGTCACCGCCGGTTTCTTCGTGGCCGCCCACCCGGGTCAGGTCGTGGTCAGCGCGGCACGAGGGGCGAGCCAACGGTTCCGGCTGGCGGTCGCGGTCTATTGAGTAGGACAAAGCTGACCGTGCAGGTCGGCAGCACCGTCCTGGCCACCTGGTCCAACCTGAACAAGGCCAGCGGGTACAGCCAGAAGTCCTTCAACGTCGGCTCGTTCGCCGGGCAGACGGTGACCATCAAGTTCACCGGTACCGAGGACGTCTCCCTACAGACGTCGTTCGTCGTGGATGACACCGCACTCAACGTCTCCTGACCGGCCCGGGAAGACGGGGCGGGCGCCGGATTCCGGCGCCCGCCCCTGGCCGGCCCGGTAGGCTCGGGCGGGTGGGCTACCAAGCGACGGACGACCGGTACGACCGGATGACCTACCGGCGCTGCGGGCGCAGCGGGCTGCGGCTGCCGGCCATCTCGTTGGGACTGTGGCACAACTTCGGGCATGGCCGGCCCTACCAGACCCAGCAGCAGATCTGCTGGCGGGCGTTTGACCTCGGTGTCACGCATTTCGATCTGGCGAACAACTACGGGCCGCCGTACGGCAGCGCCGAGGAGAACTTCGGCCGGATCCTGGCCACCGACTTCGCGCCGTACCGCGACGAACTGGTCATCTCGACCAAGGCCGGCTGGGACATGTGGCCGGGCCCCTACGGCGACCTGGGCTCGCGCAAGTACCTGCTCGCCTCGCTGGACCAGTCACTGCGCCGGATGGGGCTGGACTACGTCGACATCTTCTACTCGCACCGCTTCGACCCGGACACTCCGCTTGAGGAGACGATGGGCGCGCTGGACTCGGCGGTACGCGCCGGCAAGGCGCTGTACGCCGGCATCTCCTCGTACGACCCGGAGCAGACCGGCGAGGCGGTACGCATCCTGCGCCAGCTCGGTACCCCGCTGCTGATCCACCAGCCGTCCTATTCGATGTTCAACCGGTGGATCGAGGACGGCCTGCTCGACGTGCTGGGTGCGGACGGGATCGGCTGCATCGCGTTCTCGCCGCTGGCCCAGGGTGTGCTGACCGACCGCTACCTGCGCGGCGTACCGGCCGACTCGCGGGCGGCGACCAGCCGGTTCCTGCACGAGAGCGACCTCACCGAGGAGGTCATGTCGAAGGTCCGCGCGCTCAACGAGATCGCCGCCCGGCGGGGGCAGAGCCTCGCCCAGATGGCGCTGGCATGGGCGCTGCGCGACCCCCGGATGACCTCGCTGGTGATCGGCGCGAGCAGCGTGCGGCAGCTAGAGGACAACCTCGGCGCGCTGGATCGGCTGGACTTCAGCCCGGACGAGCTGGCGGAGATCGACAAATACGCATGATGACCGCCCGTCCGGTCTCCCCCGACCGGCTGGTCGACGAGCTCGCGTCGCGGATCGGCGCGCTGCCCGGCCACCCGTGGGTGCGGGTCGGCGTCGACGGCGCGCCCAGCGCCGGCCCGGGCGAGCTGGCCGACGCGCTCGCCGCCCCGCTGCGGGTGTTCGGCCGGGCCGCGATCCGGGTGCGCACCGAGGACTTCCTGCGCCCCGCGTCGATCCGGCTGGAGCTGGGCCGGCGCAACCCGGATTCGTTCTATGAACGGTGGTACGACCTCTCCGCGCTCCGCCGCGAGGTGCTGGATCCGTTGAGCAGCAAGGGTTCTGGCCGGATCCTGACGACGTTCTGGGATCCGGTGAAGGACCGCTCGACCCGGGCGCCCTACCTCGCCGTACCGTCCGGCGGCGTGCTGCTGCTGTCCGGGCCGCTGCTGCTGGGCGCCGGGCTCGACCTGGACTTCACCATCCACTGTGGACAGTCGGCGGCCGCGCTGGCCCGGCGGATCCCCGAGGCGGACCGGTGGACGCTGCCGGCGTACGAGCGCTACGCCGAGGAGGTCATGCCGGAATACCTGGCCGACGTGGCGCTGCGGATGGACGACCCGCGCCATCCCGCGCTCGTGGCCCGGTGAGCCATGTTCGATCTGCTCATCCGGGGCGGCGAGGTGCTGGACGGTGCCGGCGACGGACCGGTCCGCGCCGACGTCGGGGTGCGTGGGGGGCGGATCACCGCGGTCGGCGACCTGGGCGACCCGGCGGCGGCCAGCCGGATCGACGCCACCGGGTGGTACGTCACGCCCGGGTTCATCGACACGCACGTGCACGCGGACGCGGCGGTGCTCGACCCGGCCGTCCATCTCGCGTTGCTGCGCCAGGGAGTCACCACGGTGGTGCTCGGGCAGGACGGGCTCTCCTACGCGCCCGGGTCACCGTCCACAGTGGACTTCGTGGCCGGGTACTTCGCGGCGGTCAACGGTACCCACCCCGGCTTCCGGGGCGGCTCGGTGGCCGAGCTGCTCGACACGTACGACCGGCGGAGCGCGGTCAACACCGCCTACCTCGTACCGCACGGAACCGTCCGGTACGAGGTGCTGGGTCCGGCGCCCCGAGCGGCCGGGCCGGACGAGCTGGACGCCATGCGCCGCCTGGTCGAGACGCTGGCGGACGGCGCGCTCGGGCTCTCCTCCGGCCTGGAGTACGCCCCCGGCCGGTACGCCGACGTGGGCGAGCTGGCCCACCTGTGCGCGGCGCTGGACGGCCGGCCGTACGTGACGCACATGCGCGGGTACGAGGCCAAGGCGGGTACCGGGTTCGCGGAGGCCGCCGAGATCGGGCGGCAGGCCCGGGTACCCGTGCACGTCTCGCACCTGCACGCCCCGTCGGACCTGGTACTCGGCCTGCTGGACGGCACGGACGTGGACGTGTCGTTCGACAGCTACCCGTACCTGCGCGGCTCCTCGACCCTCGCGCTGGTGACCCTGCCCGGCTGGCTGCCCACCGCGGACCTCACCGCGACCACCGCCGCCCTGCGCGATCCGGCGGTGCGCGCCCGCCTGGTCGCGCAGTGGCCCGACGAGCGGTGGCCCCGGATCACCATCGCCTACGTGGAGCACCCCGACTGGGCCTGGACGCAAGGGTTGCGCCTGCCCGAGGCGGCCGACCGGGCCGGTCTGACCCCGGCCGACCTGGCGGTCGAGCTGCTGCTGGCCGACCGGCTGCGGGTCGGGTGCGTGTTCGACCAGCCGCCGACCGCGAGCGACGAGTCGGTCCGCGCGCTGCTGCGCCATCCCGCACACATGGGCGGCTCGGACGGGATCTACCGGGGCGGGCACCCGCACCCGCGCGGCTACGGGGCGTTCGCCCGGCTGCTCGGCCGGCACGTCCGCGAGCTGGGCGACTGGACCTGGGCCCAGGCGGCGGTACACCTCGCCGGGCGACCGGCCACCCGGTTCGGCCTGACCGGGCGGGGACTGGTCCGGGTTGGGTACGCGGCCGACCTTGTCCTGCTCGACCCTGCTACGGTCGCGGACCGGGCCACCTATCCGGCGCCCCGCGAGCTGGCGGTCGGCATCGAACACGTCCTCGTCGGCGGGGTACCGGTGCTGGCCGACGGAACATTGACGGGCGCCAATCCTGGTCGGGCCCTACGATGATCCGCAGCGATCGGAAGGAGTTGACCGTGAGTTCTCCCATCGCCGGCGGCGTGGTCGCCATCCTGCGCGGCCGCCGGGCCGAGCACCTGGACGCGGTACTCGACGTGCTGGTCGACGCGGGCATCCGCAGCCTGGAGATCACCCTGAACACGCCGGGTGCGCTGGAGGGGATCCGCCGGGCGGTCGCCCGCTTCGGCACCGAGGTCACGGTCGGCGCCGGTACCGTGCGCACCGTCGCCGACGTCGAGGACGCGGTCGAGGCCGGCGCCCGGTTCCTGGTCTCCCCGCACACCGATCCGGCGCTGCCCGTGCGCGCCCGCGAGCTGGGCGTGGCCTACCTGCCCGGGGCCTTCACCGCCACCGAGATCGTGGCCGCGTGGAACGCCGGCGCCGCCGCCGTCAAGCTCTTCCCGGCCCGGCTCGGCGGCCCCCGGTACCTGCGCGACCTACGCGAGCCGCTGCCGGACATCCCGATCGTGCCGACCGGCGGGGTCAGCGTCGACAACGTCGCCGAGTGGTTCGCGGCCGGCGCGGTCGCGGTGGGGGTCGGCGGTACCCTGCTCGGCGACGCGCTGGACGGCGGCGACCTGTCCGCCCTGGCCGGCCGCGCCGCCGACCTCGTGAAGGCGGTACCGGCATGAGCGAGCGTAAGCGAGCGAATCATGGGCTCAGCGCCCTCGTGCCTCATGCCGGCCCGCAGCGAAGCGAGGAGCCGGCATGAGCGACGTGGTGACGCTGGGCGAGACCATGGTGCTGCTCGGCGCGCCCGAGATCGGGCTGCTCCGGCACGCCAGCGTGATGCGGCTGTCGGTCGGCGGGGCGGAGAGCAACCTGGCGATCGGGCTGTCCCGGCTGGGCAAGCGGGCCGCCTGGATCGGCCGGGTCGGCGACGACGAGCCCGGCGCGCTGGTCCGGCGTACGCTCGCGGCCGAGGGCGTGGACGGGCGGGTACGGGTGGATCCGGGCGCGCCGACCGGACTGATGCTCAAGTACCGGCGCACCGGTACCACCACCCAGGTCCTCTACTACCGCAAGGGCAGCGCCGGCTCCCGGCTGGACCGCACCGACATCGACCCCGACCTCATTCGCGGTGCCCGGATCCTGCACCTGACCGGGATCACGCCGGCCCTCTCGGACACCGCCCGGGACGCGGTCGACTACGCGGTCGAGATCGCCCGGGACGCCGGGGTCACCGTCTCGCTCGACCTCAACTACCGCAGCAAGCTGTGGTCCCCGGCGGAGGCCTCGTCGGTACTCGCCGTGCTGGTCGCGCACGCCGACCTCGTCTTCGCCACCGAGCCCGAGGCGCAGCTGCTGGTCAGCGGGAACGGGCCGGGCGAGCTGGGACTGGCCCTGGCCGGTTTCGGGCCCAAGCAGGTGATCGTCAAGCGGGGCGCGCTCGGCGCGGTCGCGGTGCTCGGCGGGCAGGTGCTGACCGTACCGGCACACGAGGTGACCGAGGTGGATCCGGTCGGTGCCGGGGACGCGTTCGCGGCCGGGTACCTCAGCACGCTGCTGGACGGTGGCGACCCCGACCAGTGCCTGGCGGTCGGAGCACTGGCCGGGGCGTTCACGGTGACCGTACCGGGCGACTGGGAAGGGCTGCCGTTCCCGGCCGACCTGAACCTGCTGCGCGCCGCGGACGGGGTGCTGCGTTGAATCCGGCGCTCGCCTGCACTCGCGCCCCGGTGCGTTAGTGCTCGGCGAGCGGGCCGATCTCCAGCCCCCGCTCGCGTACCGACTCGACGATGCGGGGTAGCGCGTCCAGCGTGGCCCGCCAGGAGCCCGGCGTGGACGTGACGTCGGAGTCGTGCAGCAGGACGGTGCCGCCGCCGGACAGGCCGGCCAGCACGGTCCGGTGTACCGACTCCGGCGTCGCCCCGGCAACCCAGTCCTCGCCCCACGTGGTCCACAGCACCGGGGTCAGCCCGAGGCGCTTCGCCGCGGTCAGTGCCGGACCGGTGAGCACGCCGTACGGCGGGCGGAACCGGCGTACGGCCACCCCGGTCGCCTGGGCGGTCACCGCACGGGCGCGCGCCAGGTCGTCGTAGGTCGCCCGGGGACCGCGCAGCAGCAGGCACCGGTGGTCATACCCGTGCACCGCGATCTCGTGTCCGGCCGCGGCCACCTCCCCGGCCAGCCCCGGTACCCGGGCCACCCAGCGGCCGGTAAGGAAGAACGTCGCCCGTACCCCGAGCCGGTCGAGTGCCTGGAGGAACCGGGGCGTGGACCCCGGGTGGGGGCCGTCGTCGAAGGTCAGCGCGACGTGTCCCGGGTCGCCGACGCCGGCCAGGGCCGGGGCGAACCTGGTGCGCAGCGGTCCGATCGAGGTGAGCGCCGGCAGGGCGTACGCGGCGCCCGCGACCCCGAGCAGAGTGGGCCAGCGACGCATCTCAGCGGGCGATCCGGACCAGCGGCCCGACCTCGTCGGCGGGGCGCACCGGGACGGCCCATCCGGCAGCCGGGACCGGACGCTCGGGTGCGAGCAGGGCGTGCACCGCGTCGATCGCCGGTCGGCCCTGGAACAGCCGGGTGGCGGCCGGGGCCGGACCGTCCCGCAGCGCCCGGTGCAGGGCTGGCGCGAGGCCGGCCGGATCGGTGATCCACCGGGCCAGGCCGGCCCGGTCCAGCGCGGCCGCGTTGGTCGTACCGTGGCCGGGCAGGCAGCGGTAGGAGAGCACGGGTACCCCCGCCGCCATGGACTCCAGCGAGGTGAGGCCGCCGGCGTTCTGGACCACCACGTCGGCCGCGCGGATCAGCGTGGGCATCTCGGTGACCCAGCCCAGCGCCACGCCGCTGCCCAGCTCGGTGATCCGGTGGCGCAGCTCCTCGTTGCGGCCGCACAGCGTGACCGCGGTGGCCAGTCCGGTCGCGGTGATCTCGGCGGCGGTGTGCTCGACCTCGCCCACGCCCCATGACCCGGCGACGATCAGCGCGATCGGCCGGTCCACCGGCAGCCCGTACCGGTGCCGGGCGGCGACCCGTTCGGCGGGTGCGGCGGGCCGGCCGAAGGCCGGGTCGACCGCCGGCCGGATCAGCTCGACCCGGGCGGCACCCAGCCCGCGGGCCTGCTCCGCGGCCACCTCGTGCAGTGCCAGGTGCAGGTCGACGCCGTCGGCCACCCAGATCGGGTGCACGGACATGTCGGTGAGGAACGTGAACACCGGCGTCACCAGCTCGCCCCGACGGCGCAGCAGACCGAGGACCTGGCTGGCCAGCGGGTGGGTGGACAGCACCGCGGCGGGCTCCGGCCCGACGACCGCCCGCATCCGGCGCAGACCGACCCGGGCGGAGAAGCCGCTGACGCCCGAGTTGACCCAGCGGTGCCGGCTCAGGCAGTTGAGGAGCCACCCCCAGCTTCCCGGGGCCACCCTCAGCTGGTTTTCATAGGTGCGCCGCAGGCCGCGTCCGAACGGGCCCCAGACCAGGTCGAGAAAGTCGTAACAGCTGACCGTGTAGCCTGCCGCGCTGAACTCCCGGACCAGCTCACGCGCCGCGCCGTCGTGTCCGGCGCCGAAGCTGGCCGAGATCACGACCACCCGCCGCGGGGGAAATCCCGCGAGTCTGCTCACCGTTCCCCCTGCCAGGCGGCGCTACTACAAGTACGGTAGTAGCCGGGATACTACTCAACCGGTAGTAGCGAAACCAAGACCGCCGTGGTGAACATCTGCGCACCCGGGCGGTACAGCTACAGTCGATGCCAGCACCAGCGGACCGAACGGAGGATCCGGGCATGGACACCGGGCGCCGTGCGCGCGGCACCCTCGAACAGGAGGTCGTCGCCGCTCTCGCCGCCTCACCCCGCCCGATGACGCCGGCTCAGGTGCGTGACCATCTGGGCCGGCATCTGGCCTACACGACGGTGATGACCGTGCTCGCCCGGCTGTCGGAGAAGGGTCTGGTCACCCGTCAACGGGTCGGGCGTGCCTACGCATACCGGGCGGTCCAGGACGAGGCCGAGATCACCGCGCGCCAGATGCAACGGTTACTGGACACCGGAGACGACCGTGCGGCGGTACTGTCCCGGTTCGTGGGTGTGCTGTCTGACGACGACGAGCAGCTCCTGATCGAGCTGCTGCACCGCGCCGAAGAGCCCGGCGACCGGTGACCGGTGACATGAGCGGCGCGACCCTGGTCGCGTGCGCGCTCACCGCGCTGTTCGCGCTGGTGGGACCACATCTGGCCGGCCGGTTGCCGCCGGCCGCCGCGACCCGCGTCCTGGTGCCGGCCAGCCTGGTCGTGGCCGCGTCGGGAGTGTGGGTACTCGTCGCGGTGGCGTTCATGTGGGTGGCGCAGATCCCCGCGGTCAGCCGGTACGGCGAGTGGTCGGCCGAGCAGGTCCGGGAGGGTTCTCCGTTCCCCAACGTAATCCCGGTCGGCTGTGGGCTGCTCGCCCTGCTGGCGGTCGGCCGCGCCGGAGCGGCCGGTACCCGCCGGGTGCGTACCCTGCTCGCGGTCCGGCAGAGCTGCCGGCACGTCGGCGTACCGGGATCGCTGGTGGTGCTGGACAACGACCGGCCGGACGCGTTCGCCACGCCGGGTGCCGGTGGCCGGATCGTGGTGACCACCGGCCTGTTGCGCGCGCTGACCGCCGAGGAGCGTCGGGCCCTGCTCGCCCACGAGGCCTCGCACCTCGCCCACCGGCACGCCTGGTGGCTCCTCGCCGCCGAGCTGGCCGTGGCCGCGAACCCGATGCTCGGGCCGACCGTGCGGGCCATCGAGCACGCGGTGGAGCGCTGGGCCGACGAGGACGCCGCCCAGGCGGTCACCGACCGGCGGCTGGTGGCCCGTACCCTCGCTCGCACCGCCCTGTTGATCCGGGCCGCGCCGCCGGTCCGGGAGGCGCTAGCCGCCAGCGGCGGCAACGTCCCCGGGCGGGTGCGCGCCCTGCTCGGACCGCCACCGCGCCCCCGGGTCGCGCCCCTGGCGGTGCTCGCGATCCTGCTGGTGGCCACGACGGTCGCCGCGGGCACCGTGCAGCACCGCGGCGACGAGCTGCTCGACCAGGCCGGTACCGGCACCGTCCAGCAGGCCGAGCGGCGCTGAGACTTTGGCGCTCGCCTGCGCTCGCGCGGCACCGCGGCTCCTCAGGCGACGTCTTCCCTCGTCGCTGCGCTCCTCACTCCAGACGCCGCCCACCTCGGTGCGCCATCCCCCACGGTTGGCTCGCAGCCGGTTCCCAGGCGCTTCCCAGCCAGGACGGGTAGAAACAGACCGTGACCGGGAACGGTAGGCCGGCGGTGGAGCGGGCCACGAGGGTGCTCGTCGTGGACGACGAGCCGAGCATCGCCGCCCTGCTCAGCGCGACTCTCCGCCTGATCGACTTCGAGGTGCGTACGGCCGCCGACGGTACCGGGGCGCTGCACGCGGCTGCCGAGTTCGAGCCCGACCTCGTGGTGCTCGACGTGATGCTGCCGGACCTCGACGGCTTCGAGGTGGCCCGCCGGCTGCGCGGCAGCGACCGGGCGGTACCGGTGCTCTTCCTCACCGCCCGGGACTCGGTGGAGGACCGGATCTCCGGGCTCACCGCGGGCGGTGACGACTATGTCACCAAGCCGTTCAGCCTGGAGGAGGTGGTGCTGCGGATACGCGCGATCCTGCGGCGCTGCCAGGCCGGTACGGCCCGGATGGAGAGCCCGGTGCTGCGTTACGCCGATCTGGAGCTGGACGACGACGCCCACGAGGTACGCCGCTCCGGCCGGCGGATCGAGCTCTCCCCGACCGAGTTCAAGCTGCTGCGCTACCTGCTGACCAACGCGGGACGGGTGGTCAGCAAGGCACAGATCCTCGACCGGGTGTGGAGCTACGACTTCGGGGGCGAGGGGCGCATCGTCGAGTCGTACGTGTACTACCTGCGCCGGAAGATCGACAACCCCGGGCCGCCGCTGATCCACACCGTCCGTGGCGTCGGGTACGCGCTGCGCCTGCCGCGGGACCCGGCCGGGTGATCCGCGTCCCGCTCCGGCCGTGGCACCGGTGGACCATCCGGGCCCGGCTGGTGGTGGTGATCGCGCTACTGGCCGGGCTGGCCGTGCTGCTGGCCGACGCGGCCGGTCTCTACCAGCTGCGCTCGGACCTGCTGCACCGGGTGGATCAGCAGCTCACTGCCGGGTCGGTCGGCTACAGCCAGCCGCCACCGCCCGGGGTACGGGAGCCGGACCCGTCCGCTCCCCGGCCCCGGTTCCTGCGCAACCTCTCCCCGGGCGTACGGATCGCCATCTACCGCTCCGACGGCACCGTCGAGACCACGTTGGGCGACCCGAGCACCGACGGGGTACCCGACCTGGGCAGCTTCGCGGAGGTCAGCGCGCACGCCGGCGGTACCCCGTACACGGTCGCGGCGCTGTCGGGCGAGGACTCCTGGCGGGTGGTCGTCCGGCCGCGCGGCACCGGGTACGTGGCCGTGGCGGTGTCCCTGCGGCAGGTCGACGCGACCCAGGGCACCCTGCTCGGTATCGACATCGCGGTGGCGGCGCTGATGCTCGTGCTGCTCGGGCTGGTGGCCGCCTCGGTGGTCCGGCTCGGGCTGGCCCCGCTGACCTCGATGCAGACCACCGCGAAGGCGATCGCGGCCGGTGACCTGTCCCGTCGGGTAACGGACGTGGACCCGCACACCGAGAGCGGGCGGCTGGGTGTCGCGTTAAACGCGATGCTCAGCCAGATCGAGGCGGCGCTGGCTGCCCGCACCGCCTCGGAGCAGCGGCTGCGCCAGTTCCTCGCGGACGCCTCGCACGAGCTGCGCACCCCGCTCACCTCGATCCAGGGCTTCGCCGAGCTGTACCGGCGCGGCGGCGCCCCGCCCGGCCCCGAGCTGGACGAGGCGATGACCCGGATCGAGGCGGAGGCCGGCCGGATGGCGGTACTCGTCGGGGACCTGCTCACGCTGGCCCGGCTGGACGAGGAGCGGCCGTTGGAGCGGCACCCGGTGGACCTGCTGGCGATCACCGCCGACGCGGTACGCGACGCGCACGGCCGGGTACCCGGCCGGTTCGTGACGCTGGACTGCGACTGGCCGGAGGACGACGGGGAGCCGCCGACCGTACCCGGGGACGAGGCCCGCCTCCGGCAGGTGGTCACCAACCTGCTCGCCAACGCGTTCCAGCACACGCCCACCGATGCGAAGGTGACGGTACGCGTCGGGCGCCGGGCGGAGCCCGACCCGGAACCGGTGGTCGCGTCGGTCGGTGCCGGGCCGGCACCGGGCGGCCCGATGGTTGTGCTGGAGGTCACCGACACCGGACCGGGGCTCTCCGCCGAGCAGGCCGACCGGGTCTTCGAGCGACTCTACCGGGCCGACGCGAGCCGGCAGCGGGCCAGCGGTGGTGCCGGGCTGGGTCTGGCGATCGTGGCGGCGATCGTGTCCGCGCACGCTGGCCGGGTGGAGCTGCGCACGTCTCCGGGCGCCGGCGCCCGGTTCCGGGTCGTCCTGCCCGCCGAGCCGGCCGCCCGCCAAGCCCACCGGGGCGACCAGTGTGCGACATTGACGACGGTCGAGTAACGGACCGGGGAAATCACGCCATACCGGCGGGTCGCCACTTGCCCCGGCGAGCCGCCGTACGAAATAGTGACGCGGTGTTGTCATTGTGGATGGGGACGGCCGTCGCTGGTCGATACGTCCTCATCGGGCCGGTGGGGTACGGCGGGGTTTCCGTGGTCTACCAGGCGGTTGACACACTGCACGGGGCCCGCATCGCGCTGAAGCTGCTCTCCTCCGCCTTCGCCGACGACGGGTACGCGCGCGACCGGGTACGGCAGGAAGCGCTGATCGCGCACCGGTTACGGCATCCGAGCGTCCCTCGCGTCTACGATTTCGGTGACGCTCAGTTACCTGACGGACGCCAGGTCCCGTACGTCGCGATGGAACTGCTCTGCGGGGCGATGCTGGCCGGACGGCTGGCCGGCGGCCCGCTGCCCTGGCCGGAAGCGGTGAAGGTGGCCGCCACGATCGCCGATGTCCTGGCCATCGCGCACCGGCGCGGGGTGGTACACCGCGACCTGACCCCGACCAACATCATGATGACCGATACCGGACCGAAGATCATCGACTTCGGCGAAGCGATCATCGTCCAGGCGGTCTCCGCGATCGCGCTCAACCAGCCGCTGCCGACCCGCCGGGTGAACAGCGCACCGGCTCCCGCCGACGACGTATACGCCCTCGGGGTCCTGCTCTACCAGATGCTCACCGGGCACTCCCCCTACCCGACCGCGTCGGCCGAGGGGCAGATGCACGCCGCCCGGATGCGGCGCATCGCGCCGACGCCGGTGCTTCTGGTCCCCGGCCTGCCCCGGGTGGTCGCCGAGGTCTGCCGGGGCTGCATGGCCAAGCGCCCCGAGGAGCGTCCGCCCGCCTCCGAGGTGGCCCTCGCGCTCTGGTCGCTGATGATCGACCCGGCCGGCGGGTGGACCGGCCCGCTCCGCCCTCTGAGCAGCGAGCCCGAGGTCAGCCCCGAGCCGGCGCGGGCACCGGCACCTCCGCGGGCTCCACGAGCCGGCGAGGATCGGACCCGGCCGGGCTCGCATCGGCACCCGGCACCGCACGCCTACGCGGTCGTCCCACCAGAGCCTTACTCCACCTGGTACGACTGAGCACGGCGGCGGCCAGCAGGGCCAGGGCGAAGTCCAGCACGCACTGCACGACGGTGACCAGGAATCCGTGCCGGGTCACCGCGTGCGGCAGCCGGTGCTGCAGGTAGAGCAGGCCGGTCAGCATCGCCGGGTGGCTCAGGTAGATGCCGAACGACAGGTAGGTGCCGAAGTCGATGGCCCGCCGGACCGCCGGCCGGCGGATCTCCCCGATCCGCACGGAGAGCAGGTAGAAGGCGCCGATCGCGGCGAGTGACAGGGGTACCGTCACGGGTTGCAGCGAACGCCCGGCGAACTCGGCGGTCTCCCCGGCCGCCACGTCGGCCAGGAAGATCGCGGTGGCCACCACGCAGATCGCCGCCAGCGAGGTCCAGACCAGCCGGCGGTGCCCGGTCAGCCAGCCGTGGAACCGGTCCAGGTGCAGCGCGGCCACCCCACCGGCCACCACCCAGAACTGGTACGCGGTCAGGCTCGACTCGCCGGCGATCGCCCGCCACCAGCCGTCCGGCAGGTACCAGTAGTGGAAGACCGCCATCTCGGCCAGCTCCAGCCCGCCGGAGATCGCCAGCAGCAGGCCGTGGTGCCCGCGGGTGGCCTGGAGCAGCCGGAGGAACAGCGGGAAGACCACCGCGAACTCGACGCTGACCAGCAGGAAGTACATGTGGTACCCGTCGGTGCCCTGGAGCAGCCCGACGAACCAGGTCCACGGCAGCCGCTTCGCCGACCACCATGAGTACGCGGTGACCAGCCCGAGCACCGCGTAGATGGTGCTCCAGACCAGGTACGGCACGCCGAGCACACTGACCCGCCGGCGCAACTGCCCCGGACCGCGGCGGGAGGCGTGTACCAGCACCAGCGCGCTGATGAAGAAGAACGCCTGCCGGGTGTAGTGCAGCAGGTTGACCACGCCGTTGGCGGGGACCGACTCCCAGGGGTTGGCGTTGCCGACGACGTGGGTGACGACCACCGAGGCGCAGATCAACAATCGCATGACGTCGATCTGCGGAAGCCGGACGGGACGCTGGTCAGGGATGGGCGCCGCGCCGGCGGACTGGGGCGAGGGGCTGGTCCGGTGCATTGCTTCCCTAGCTTGCCGTACTCCGCCGGGGATGCAAATTGGATCTCGGGAAGTCACCGTTTCGTGAGACGCCGAGCCGGTTCAGCGGCGCGGAACCGCGCTTGACCCTAGATATCGATACATGTCACCGTGTGCGGGCTGAAAACGTTTGCGACAACGGAGGACGACGATGACGAGCCGGCGGCAACTGATCACAGTCACCGGTACCGCCGCGGGCGGCACATTGCTGGCCGGCGCGGCCGGTGTGACGATCGCCTCGGCCGCCACCGGCCCGCGGCCGGCACCGGTCGACCCGTGGACCCAGGTACCGGTGATCCTCGCCCGGATCAAGCCGCCGACCTTCCCGAACAAGGACTTCATCATCACCGCCTACGGTGCCAAAGGCGACGGCAGGTTCGACAACACCGCGGCGTTCGCCAAGGCCATCAAGGCGTGCAACACCGCCGGTGGCGGCCGGGTGGTGGTACCCGCCGGAAAGTTCCTCACCGGCGCGATCGAACTGCTGGACAATGTCAACCTCAACGTCAGCGCGGGCGCCACCATCCTGTTCAGCACCGACCCGAAGAAGTACCCGGCGGTGCTCACCCGGTGGCAGGGCATCGAGTGCTACAACTACTCGCCGCTGATCCACGCCGAGGGGCGCACCAACCTGGCGGTGACCGGCTCGGGCACGCTCGACGGGCAGGGCGCGGCCTGGAAGCCTTTCGGTGGTGGCGGTTCGGACTGGACCAACCTGCAGAAGCAGGGCGCCAACAAGACTCCGGTGGCGCAGCGCAGATACGGGCCCGGGCACCGGCTGCGTCCGGCCATGGTCGAGTTCCGCAACAGCAGGAACATCCTGATCGAGGGGATCACCGTGCTCCGCCCGCCGATGTGGGCGGTGCACCCGGTGCTGTCCAGCAACATCACGGTACGCAACGTGAAGTTGAGCACCCGCAACGGCGGCGGCAACAACGACGGCTGCGACCCCGAGTGCTGCAACGACGTGCACATCGTCGGCTGCACCTTCGACACCGGCGACGACTGCATCGCGATCAAGTCCGGGCGGGACGTGGACGCGCACCGGGTGGGCGTACCGTCGCAGAACATCGTCATCGAGAACTGTGACTTCGTCTTCAGCAACCGGGGCGCGATCTGCGTGGGCAGCGAGGTCGGCGGCGGGGCGAACCACGTGTACGCGCAGAACTGCCGGGTCAACCCGGCAAACAAGTCCGGCCAGCTCTGGTACGCGCTGTTCGTCAAGACCGGCAACAAGCGCGGCGGGGTGATCGACGGGATCCACCTGCGCAACATCACCGCGAACAAGCTCACCAAGTCGGCGCTGTACGTCACCATGACCTACGGCAACTCCGGCCCCGGCCCGACGATGAACCCGACCGTGCAGAACATCACCGCCGACCACGTGACGGTGAAGGGGGCCGGCACCTACGGGGTGGAGATCCTCGGCCTGGCCGCCTCGCACGCCAAGCACATCCACGTCACCAACAGCACCTTCACCGGGATCGCGCACGGCAACCGCATCGTCAACGCCGACGACGTGACCCTCAAGTAGTCGGGGCGGTTACAGTCGACGGCATGTTCGCCGCGCTGGTACCGCTCGCCCGGGACGCCACTGACCTGCCGGGGGTGAAAATCACCGGGCTGGTCATCGGCGCGGCGTTCCTGTGGATCGCGATCCGCGCGATGTTCGGCCGGAGGAACAAGAAGTAGCCTCAGACCGCTACCGACACCAGCTTCCGGCCGTCGATGGTTTCCACGTCGATCGAGGCGACATCGTTCGGCGCGACCAGTGCGCTGCCGTCCAGCGTGATGCCCTGCCGCTCGCCCAGCGGCGAGACCAGCCAGCTGCCGGCCTCGACCGGCGCTCCGGTCCGGGACACCACGACGAGCCGGCAGCGCAGCCCGGCCCGTACCCCCTCGACCTTGACATGGACCCGCACCCAGCCGGCGGCCGGGATGACCGAGCCGGTCAACGACGCGCCGGTCCGCGGATCCTTCCCCGCGATCGCCCGCGTGCCCGCCGGCGTGCTCACCGTCGCCGAGACCGACGGCTGCGGCCCGGCCTCGACGCTCGGCGCGGTGCTCCGGCCGATCAGCGCGCCGCCGGCCAGCGACGCGCCGGCCAGGGCGACCGCCGCGGCGGCCAGCGCGAGCCGGCGCGGCCGGGTGGTCCGCACCCGCTCGGTCCGGACCTGGCGCAGCGTCCGTTGCAGCATCAGGTCGCCGTCGGGCGGGCCGTCCAGAAAAGCTTCCGGTGGTACCTCGCCGAGCGCGGCCTCCATGGCGGCGAACTCGGCCAGCTCGGCCCGGCACTCGGCGCAGCCGGCCACGTGCGAGTCGACCGCCCGGGCCTCGTCCGGGTCCAGCGCGCCCAGGGCGTAGGCGGCCAGCGAGGAATGGTCGTGCTCCATCACGTCACCGCCTTCGCCGACTCGTCGAGGACCGCGCGCATCGCGCGCAGCGCGTAGTAGGACCTTGATTTGACGGTACCGGGCGGGAGACCCAACGCCTCCGCGGCCTCGTTCACCGTGCGGCCCCGGTAGTAGAGCTCGACCAGGATCTCCTTGTGTTCCTGGGAGAGCCGGTCGAGCGCGCCCAGCACGGTCATCGTGTTCACCACGCCCTCGGCGTGGTCCTGCTCGACCGGCGGGGTGGTCGGTGACTCGGCCACCTCGGTCGGGCGGGCCGCCCGGGCGCGTACCCGGTCGGTGATGATGTTGCGGGCCACGGTGAGCAGCCAGCCGCGTACCGAGCCCTTCTCGTTGAGCATCGCCGAGGCGTGCTTCCAGGCCCGGATCAGCGTCTCCTGCACCACGTCCTCGGCGGCCGCCCGGTCCCCGGTCAGCCGGGTCGCGTATGCCAGCAGGCTGCGCCCGTGCTCCTGGTAGAGCGTGCGGATCAGGGCCTCGTCACTGGGTTCGCTCGCGCGTCGCGACCAGCGGTCTGCGAAGCTCACGAGTTGCCTCCCCGGACGTGACGCTGGGCCTGCCGTACTGCATACCAGATCGGCTGCCCGCGCCGGCAGCCGGATGGCCAGCGTCGCATTCACGTCAGGTCCTCGCGTCCTCGGAGTCGGGTACCGGAGTCGAACACCGGTCACACGAGTGGGCTACCTGAACGGTTCAACCCAACCTGGAGCGGTTCCAGTAACCGGCTGCACCGAGGTCGCGCCAGCGGATGTCGAGTCATCCGTTACCGGGCTGTGATCAGAACACGCTGAGATAGCTCACATGGCAACGGAGTCAGACGAACCACTCATCGTGCTCGATAAGGTCAACAAGTGGTTCGGTCCTCTGCAGGTTCTGCGCGAGGTGGACCTCACCGTCGGCCGGGGTGAGGTCGTCGTGGTCATCGGGCCGTCCGGTTCGGGCAAGTCGACGCTGTGCCGGGCGATCAACCGGCTCGAACCGATCGACTCGGGCGCCATCCGCTTCGACGGGCAGCCGCTGCCCGCGGAGGGTCGGTCCCTGGCCCGGTTGCGCAGCGAGGTCGGCATGGTGTTCCAGTCGTTCAACCTGTTCGCGCACAAGACCGTGCTGCAGAACGTGACGCTGGGGCCGGTGAAGGTACGCGGGGAGAAGGCGGCGGTGGCCCGGGAACGCGCGCTCGCCCTGCTCGACCGGGTCGGCATCGCGGACCAGGCCGGCAAATACCCGGCCCAGCTGTCCGGCGGCCAGCAGCAGCGTGCCGCGATCGCCCGGGCGCTGGCCATGCAGCCCAAGGCGATGCTGTTCGACGAGCCGACCAGCGCGCTCGACCCGGAGATGGTCGGCGAGGTGCTCGACGTGATGACCGGGCTGGCCCGCGAGGGCATGACGATGGTGGTGGTCAGCCACGAGATGGGCTTCGCGCGGCACGCGGCCAACCGGGTGATCTTCATGGCCGACGGCCAACTGGTGGAGCAGGCGGCGCCCGCCGAGTTCTTCGCCAACCCGCGCAGTGAGCGCGCCAGAGACTTCCTGTCCAAGGTACTCACACACTAGAGGGGGAATATCGATGCGACCCAGTAAGGCGGCGGCCGTACTGGCGGCCCTGGTCCTGGCTCTCGGGCTGACCGGCGGGTGCGGCGGTGGTGGTGGTAGCTCCGGCGCCAGCGGGAGCACGGAGACCGGCGTCGTGGGCAAGGCCAAGAAGGACAAGAAGCTGGTCATCGGGGTGAAGGCCGACCAGCCCGGGCTGGGGCTGCAGACCGGCAGCAGGTACGAGG
>WNGE01003954.1_pt1 | contig 24345 bp, 16 predicted proteins | sample 5400651 | NCBI WGS metagenome assembly WNGE01 (sample SAMN13153370, study PRJNA577476) | soil metagenome | isolation source: 60 cm soil or saprolite under grassland replicate 2 | place: USA:California | collected 2016-06-15
GGATGCTGCAACGAGGATGCAGCTTTCGCCTCACGTTGAAAGCGCGTCACAAACTTTGGGTCAGTGCTATAGACTTCCCTCAGCACTTTAATCGCGACGACGCGCTCCATGCGCATATCACGCCCACGATAGATCGTAGCCATGCCGCCACGCCCAATGGGATCTTGTAATTGGTATCGCTCACCCAAAACTTCGATTTGCATAGCTCTCCGCACGTACGGGCGATTACTTCTCAGTCGCCCTTCATTGCCAGTCGGCAACCGCTCTACAGGCATATTTGATGCTCTTTAACTTTTAAATCTGGTATACATCGTGCATTTGTTATACCAGACTAATTTGTTAATAAGCATGTAATATGCTCGGGTGGTTGTCCTACTCCAGGCTACTCTCGTCGAGTCTCCCCAGATGCGGGGACGAGAGTGGTGCCTGCTACAACAAGGCGCAGGTCAATAGCACCAGGTTATTGCTTTTATTCTTCCCAGCCAGGGAAAGGTCCGGGCACAATCAAGCCTTATAGTCTTGCGTCACCTATTTTAACCTATTCTGCCACAGAATGGAACACTCTATCAGAAAAGTAATATCTTATGATGGCAAACGCGGGACAGTTATTCCCAGAAGACGCTCATCACCTACACGACGTGTAATACGTAATGCATCCATATGTTCGAGTAGAGGCAGGATATACTTACGTGTTGCGCCCAATATATCGCGTGCTTCCGCGGCGGTCATCTTACCATGAGCGCGTAGATAAGCCACCAGTTTCGTTAACGCTTCATCATACGTTTCTCGTAAAAACAATATACTATCGCCCAGTTTCACCAGGCGTCCCTGCTCGATCAGCGCGGCCACGACCTCTGCGCCAGCTATTGTCTCCGCCTGGACGCGTCCAGGCGGCGTGTAAGGATGTTCCTGGAAGAGCTGCAACAACTGCTCGATCTGATGCTGTTGAAGAGCTGTAAAACTCGGCGTAAAGCCTGACAAGCGTATCAGACCACCGGTACGTTGTATTGCTTCCTGTGCATATATGCTTCCTGTATCGGCAACGACCTCAACAGTCTCCAGTTTGCCCTCTGCCTGCAAGACCGCAAAGACTTCTGCGGCCATCTTTGGCGAGAGATTTAAACGCGAGCGCCATTCTTCTTTAGAAAGACCGCTACGCAATGGATAATGCTGGTGTTGCTCATGTACCAGGCGTACAGCCTCTTCAGCCAGGGCTTCCCAAATATGTTGCGCGAACCAGAGTCCGCCAACCTTGCGTACCCTCCCCTCTGATAGAAACGTGTTGAGTATCTGTAGCGTCACATCATCAGACAAATTGCACAGTTTGATAATGTCCCCCAGTTCATAGCCCACGAGTCCGTGCGTGTTCCTGTTCACGGCCATTGTACGCGCGGCACGCCTTCTATCCAGGGCCGCCAGGACAAGCTCCTCGGGAGAGCCTTGCGCGAGTTGCTCCAGAGAGGCCAGAACGTGGGTTTGAAAACGCTTGTGATAGCGTGGTTGTACGTCCAGAATCTCGCCCCCCCCAATAGTCATGCCGGGCGAAGGAATGCGCAAAATAAAACGATCACGACGCGCCACAACGGCAGGGCGATTTAAGCGCAACTGGACCCATGCGTACTGCCCCGGCTGCAATTCTTCGCAATCGAGGAGCCGCACACGCGCCGGGATCTCCTGCGAGCCGCTATAGAAATCGACCTGCGTATTATGGGTTAGAGAGCGTCCCACGTCGGCAAGCAGTTGAACACGTGCATCAAAGAGCATGGTTGTGCGCATCTGTCCCGCCAGTGTTACAACGTTACCACGCTCCAGCCCGGTACGCGGCACATTGGGCAGATTCATAGCCACGCGGCTCCCTGGTTGCGCAACCTCGACCTGCTGTTTATGCGTCTGCAAGCTACGCAAACGGGTCTTTATGCCTTGTGGTAGAATCTCGACCTCCTGCCCCAATTTGAAATTACCATCGAGCAGGGTTCCCGTTACAATAGTACCAAAGCCAGCTAACGTGAAGACGCGATCAATGGGCAGGCGCGGACGCCCGATATTGCGTCGTTCTTCTGCTTCATCAACTATACGTTCTAGCGCAATCAAAAGTTCTGGCAGGCCCTGACCTGTCTGGGCCGAGACTGGAAGAATTGATGCAGCAGCCAGAGTAGTTGGTTTTACCAGTTCCACCACCTCATCGTACACCAGCTCCAGCCACTCTTCATCCACCAGGTCAGATTTGGTGAGAGCAACGACGCCACGCGGCACACGCAGCAGATCCAGTATTGCCAGATGTTCGCGCGTCTGTGGCATCACCCCCTCATCAGCCGCGACTACAAGAAGAACTGCATCAATGCCACCCACCCCGGCCAGCATATTCTTAATAAAACTTTCATGTCCCGGCACATCAACAATACTGACCTCGCGCCCGCCCGGCAGCTTCAGCCAGGCAAAACCGAGGTCAATCGTCATGCCGCGCTCTTTTTCTTCAGCCAGGCGATCGGGATCAATGCCGGTGAGAGCCTTCACCAATGTTGATTTGCCATGATCGACATGTCCAGCCGTACCGATGCAACTCATGATAGCTTGTTAAGAAGCGTGGGCTGATTACCCATGCTCATCTCCCCGGTGACAGAATGAAACATAATACTCTAATTATGCCTTTCAGTATACACCACAGGCAGAGTTCTTGCTATCTCTAGATTACTTCTTGCCTGTCTGGGAAACTATGAAGGAGTTCACATTTAGGATGGCACCTGCTCTGTCGTGTGAAAGCGCTGCCAGGTGAACGCTGCCAGCACCATAGCTGCACGCTCCTTCGGAGAAGCCTGCTCTGTTCCCAGGATATCCTCCGCCCGGTGCAGTCGGTAGCGGATGGTATTGACATGCACTCCCAGTTGATCGGCTACTGCCTGCGCTGAGCCGAGCGTCTGAGCCAGCACGAACGTTTCAGTGAGATGCAAGCCTTTGGCGGCGTCGTACTCGATCAACGGGGTGAGCAGTTTCCTGGCGAAGGCGTCCAGATCTTCAACCAGCCTGGGATTCTCCCACAGGCTGTCCAGGCCAAAAGCATAGATATCCAGGAGGCACTCTTCATGCTCTTCACGACGGGCCTTTCGAGCCAGTGAAATGGTGTGGATGAGCGTCGTTTTCAGTTCATGAAGCGAGTCATAACGCCCACCATGGACAATCCAGAGCGGATGAGCACCGCAGTGTTTGAGCAGGGCATCGCGTACCTTCGATGGTTTCTGCAGTGTCTGCCCTTCGAGCAGGACGACGGCCAGATCATCATCAAAAAACATGAGCGGGCTTTTCAGGTGGTCCAATACAACATTTTCGGCGGTCATGCGCTTACGCACCGATTTTGTGGCCTGCATGGTCCCATAGAGCCATGCCAGTACCCAGAGCTGACCATGCTCAATCGGAAGACCCAGGCGGTATCCATCTTGCTCGATATACTGCGACGATTTCCCCTGTATCAGCATACGTAGCCACTGCTCACGCTCGCGACCCAATTGATCGTATACCGGTTCCATGCGCGCGATGACCGAATTACAAGCCACTACCATGTCAGCAAAGAAATCGGGCCACTGGGGCGGTGGCAGCGGAATGGAAGGGTAAAGATAGACTTGACCCGGCAGAGGCACACCAGAAGCAGCCAGGGAGAGCACCTGCGCCGCGTCTCGCTGACCTCTGCCAGCGGCTCGCATTTGCTCTAACTGTTCACTATGAGCAAGTACATAGGGACTTCCATCGCTGTCGGTCACAACGACCGCTCCTTTAATGATCTGACTGGCCCACGCTTCAACATCCTCAATGCGATTAGCGTACAGAACAAGGTCGTGCCATGTGGCTTTATGATCGGGGAGATGCTGTACTCTGGGCGCGAAGGAAGACGGGGAACCAATCTCAAGGGTCAACTGCCCAAGCATGAGCGCCTGGCGCTGCACCAGCAGGCGTTCTACCAGAGAAAAAGGAGTGATGTTTCTACGCGAGGCATAGAGGACTGCTGTAACAGGCGCACTTCTATCGGACGTGGTATCATAGCTGACGGGTAAGGCGATAATTGACCGAACCTGTTCGGCATCGACGATCTCGCAGATGCTGGGGTCGCGATAGAGGGAGTTGCGGTAATCGTCCGCCTCCATCGGCTTGCCATATGCTGCAACACGACCTCCCATCCCACGCCCACGCGGGAGGACGAACCCAAACCCGCTGTTTTTCGCGCCCAGGTGGCCAGTGACTTCGACGGCATCATCAAAGGCCCTCGCCCAGAAGGTGAAATCTGCCTTCGCAACCACGCGCGTCAGGCTGAGAAATACAGAATGAGCGAGAGTATCATCGTGCGTCAGCGCTTCAATGAGTTCTCGATCATAGAGTGGAGAGCTCGTGGAGAAATACTGCTCCTCCCTGTCCTCAACCTCAAGTACCGCTTCTAACGTCTGGCGAACAGGCTCTATCCATTCGTCAACAGCGCCTGATACGGAGGACGCGGAAGAAGGAGCGGTCCAGACGACCCATAAACCGCAAGGAGATGAAGGCAAGGTATGCAGGCGCACGAGAAAGGGAGGGGGCATATCTGAAAGACGGCACGTGATGTCATGCTCTAACATACTAATCGTCCCATCCATTGAGTGGTCGAGGCGGGCGGAGAGCCAGCGGTGCATCGCATTGCGCTTGATTCCGACATAGTAGACTTTCCACGGCACTTTTCTCTTACGACAGGGCCAGATCAAAGCAGTACCAAGCGCTGGAATAGCGGTGAGCATTTGCTGCAATGCATATGAGATGATCTCATCGCGTTGTTGCGGAAGCAATGCGGCAGTTTCCAAATAATTTGTGACAGAGGTCCAGGCTCCCGGGTGCTTCTCTTCCATAATTGCTACCCTCCCATTGTTCGAGAAGACAAATCGCTACTCCCGATTTGTAGATAAAAACATTCTATACCAGGTTGCTGCCAACTTACAATAGATGACATAACAGAGCTGATCATTTTTTTCGAGGGTCAAAGGGGGTATTAACGCCATGCATATCACGACTGTTGCGAACCTCATCAGACCTCATATGAGGACCAGGTCCTCGTTTCTAAGGAGAAGAAAGAAAGAAAGAAGTATGACGACTGACAATACTGACAACGACGCGCGTGGGCGTACAGCACTTCCGGAAGCAGATGTAGTCCCTGCTGCGCCTCACATCTTGATCGTCGAAGATCGCCCGACTACCCGGGAACTGCTCTACTGGGCGCTTCAGCTTGCGGGGTACCGTACCACGGCTTGTATCGGTGGGCAAGCCGCCCTCACCTGGATAAACAAGGCTATGCCATCTGGTGATTTCCCCGCGCTGATTCTCCTCGATCTCAGCATCCCTTGCACGGACGACGCAGCGAACTTCTTGCGCCAGCTACGCGCACAATGGCATGATGCTTGCGGTGTGCTTCCACAGATCATCGTGCTGACGACGTACAAAAATGTGCGAGAAGACTTGATGGCCAGGGAACGTGTAGTACTCAAACCCTTCCATATCCAGGATCTCATGGCCTTGATCGAGGAGGTGATACCATCCGCGTCTCGATCAGAGAACTTTTAACCACTGTATTCAAACGTAACGTGGAAGACACACGAAACAAACGTGAACGTTTGAAAGTCACTCTTCGCTACCAGTCTAGAGACAAACGAGCTTGTGAAGTGCCTTGAGCTTCACAAACTCACAATGGCGTTTACTAGACCCCCTTATCGAGCAGAGAACCATTATCGACATCGCCAACACTTATGAAGTAGTTCACATTTGCTTGCTATATTGTTTGCCCAGCTTATACCTCTGTACTATCCCTATGGTTACTCGTCTGGACAAAGCGTTGTTTGGCAAATACTGCCGCACCGTAGGCACCAGCAGTTGTACCTAACACACCACGCTCAATAGAGACATTTCTTATGCTAGCATGGAGCGATCTCCTCCTTGCAGACTCGACCGCCTTTTCAAAGAACAGATCAATTTCGTCAATGACATCACCACCCAGGATCACCCGGTGAGGATTCAAAAAGTTGATGATATTTGCGATTCCGATACCCAATATCTCAGCCGCCTCCTCAACAACTTGACAGGCCAGAAAGTCTTCTTGATCGATGGCTTCGGCTATCACCGCAGCATTAACATCCAGCGGCTCTTTTTTCAATTCTTTTGACAGTATTGTTGCTCTGCCATCCTCATGAAGCGCATGAAGTTTTCTCTGGATTGCCGCTCGCGACACCAACATATCCAGGCAACCTTTATTGCCACATGTGCACATAGGCCCATCAAGCTCGACCACCATATGACCAAATTCGCCAGCGAGGTTATCAGCTCCTGTATACAGTTCCTTGTTAATAATGATACTTGCACCAATGTTAAAGCCTACGCGCACATAGACAAGGTCTCCAATATCTTTTCCTATGCCTATATGTTGCTCCCCAATCCCATAAACATCATCGTTATTGATGAGTGTAATGGGCCGATAACCAAAATATTCTTGCAGCTTCTCCACAAGTGGGAATGGATCTTTTCTCAGGTTGAACAACGGCGAGAACAGAATTAAGCCCTTGTCTATATCAATCTGGCCTGGCGATGCGACCCCGATTGTCAGGATATCATCCTGGCTCACCTGGGCATCTTTGATGGCCTCTTCAATACTCCAACGTACACGGCTGAGCAATACGGTGCTATCGGGCTTATCAAGGACCTCGCGCCCTCTATGTTCCCCCATCAGGCGCAGCTTACCACTAGCTTCTTCACGTACGATAATGCTCTGCACGCTGTTCAATCCAGCAATGACTCCTACCATGAGTTGTGGTTCCGCCATATCTTTCCTCCATGTAATGCTTAAAAAAATATACCGACTGTTACGTCTTAGCAAAATCGAAAGGTGCTACATAGCGAAGCAAACGTAATGCTTCCAAACGAAGCACCTCTGGAAAGAGCGCCTTGTATATAGTGCAGTTAGGAGACTTAACATCGTATCTACCAGTTGACCTATAGGTCAGTACAGGGCATCCTCCTGCACACCAGGAGCGCCATGAACAGTCACGGCACCCCTCCTTTTCCTCTACCGGGAGCCCCTGCACGCCTTGACGATCTTCTCTGACAATACGTAATGGATCCTCACTATTAATTGTCGCAACTGTACGCTTTATATCCATTTGACACTTCGCCACGCCACCGTGCTGATCGATAACCAGGTAATTCTGCCCTACACCGCAAGTGCGGCGATGTGAAGAGCTCAGATCAGCTTTATCCAGTAAACATCCTAGCAGGCTTCTCGCAGGCAGTTTTTTTTCTATCACAGCGAACGCAGCACGCATCGCTACAATTATTTGTTCATCTGCAAAGCACAAATCTGTAATATGTGAGGAGCATTCATTGTCTCTGTAATAACTTAAAGAGAAGAGCAATTTGCGCTCCAGCATATACTGCATCAACTCAGGAAGTCCAGCAAGATTGCGACGAGATACAGTCACTGAGATAGAAGGTATCACACCGTTAGCAAGTAGCCGATCAATAGTGTGTTGCACATATTTACTAGATCCTTGTCCACCGAGTAGTGGACGCTGGCTGTCGTGATAAGCACCCAGGCCATCTAAAGAAATCATTATAGCAATGTCACGTGATTTGAGATGATCGATAGCACGCTGTGATAGCGCAACGCCATTGCTCAAAAGAACTCCTTCCAGGGAAATATCCCATTCCTGCGCAAGCTGACTTGCGTAGTCGTGCAGATTTATCACACTCATCATGTGCAAACTCGCCTCACCTCCCGCATACTTCAGCTTGACGTTTTTGATATTGTGCTTCTGTGCCGAACGAAAAACAGCCTCCACGCTTCTATGCCCCGCCTCAGCAGACATATCATCATGAGTTTTCTGCAAATAACAGTAATGACAGCGCAGATTACACTCGTTCGTCACATGCAACCACGCAGTTAGAGTTTGCGTTTCTTCCCATAAAGAAGGTGGAGAACGCATACTTATGTCTTGCAAAAAATCCAGATGGTAAAAAAGTGTAACGATCTTCTCTATATCTTGCCGTGACCAATGCGTCACTTGAGAGAGCGAGGTCGGAGTTCGAAATAATGCAAGGAGCGAAAGTGCTTGCCCATCGAGAACAGCAACACGTCCTGACCTTGATGGATTACATACTAGCCACCTTCCATCGCTGCACTCTTGTATATAAAGTGCTTGAGAAAGTTGCAAGATCAGTTTCTGAAGTAGCACAACGTCACCAGTTGCAGAAGGCCAGGCGATAGCAGCGGGCGATCTTCCTGAACGACTACAATCCTTGCAATCGTTTTCAACGTGATTATTGTGCGACACAGTATCCAGCCAGATCTTCATCTTTAGAGTCCTGATGGGTACTAACAGGCGAGCAACACTAAATCAATCTTTCTCTTTTTGCCCATTGCTAATACTATTCTGGTCTATACCAGAAAATGTTCACAAGAGCATATTTCTACTCACCTCCCGGCAAACATGCAGCAACTCAGGATAAGTTTCGTTCAGGCTTAGCTCATACCAATATGAAAGCAAAGAGTCGATAATACCGGGCAAGAAACCAGGTGGAACCTCAAGCAAACTATCGTTTAACTTGCGTAGAGTTCTATCAAACTCTGGAGAACCTCGTAGCGCCATATAGCGACACGACACCCGATAGTGTTTAAATGCACTCTGGTATTCATGTCTTCTTAAGAACATATCACCCTGGATTTCGCCTGCTTGTGCGAGTAGATAGCTGTAGTCATTTGCGCGTGCAATGCGCTTTGCCTCTTTTATCTGCTCAACGGGTGACTTGCCAAGATAATCCAGAGCCACAGCAAGATAGAGAAGATTTTCAGCGCGTTCAAATCTTAGATGATACTTCCGGGCAAGAGCTTCAGCCTTTGTAAAAAAGTCCAGAGCCTCTTCCCACTTTTCCTGTTGTAGGAAAATCCTGCCTCGTTGATTGAGGCTCTCAATCTCGGACCCTGGGTTCTCATTAGCAGCTATACGTGCAGCTTGCTCAAATGCTGCAAGCGCATTGTTTAGATCACCCTTTTTTACAAGTATACGCCCGAAATTATTATGAGTTGAGGCAATGGAACTTCTATCTCCTAACCGACTATATATCTCGAAAGCTTCTTTATACGCCTTCTCTTCTTCATCCAGCACCCCTAATGTGTGATAGATGTAACCCAGAGTGCTCAGGCTCAGAGCAACATCGTTTTCACTGATTTTGCCTTGCTTGAACAGATCACGACGAATGCGCAAAGCTAACTTACAAGAAATCAACGCCTTTTCCAGCTTTCCCCCTTGCATGCGTTGCACATTAGCTATATTGTTAAGTAAGTCAGCGTACACTGGCAGATCTTCTAGATTACGCTGCACTATCAGAGCCTCTTCGTAATAACGCATAGCTTCGACATAGCGCCCTTGCAATCTATAGACATAGCCAAGCCGACTAAGCAATGTAGCACAACGTACCTGATTATTATTGGCCTGCTCTATTTCCAGGCAAGCATTGAAACACGCTATCGCCTGACTATAATCACGTAGCCGAAGATAGCAAGGACCTTTTTCGTAGAGAAGGTCCGAGCGATGACGTTCAGCCCACAAAGTATCTAGTTCTAGCTCTTCATATATTTTCAGTTCAGCTCCAAAGTTCTCCTCTTCATGCAAGAGTATGGCTTCATCCATTTGCAAAACATGTTGCTGTTCCTGAGAGAGGCGCTCATTAACAAAAAGCTCACCAAATTTTTGCACTTCCTGAAATAAAGAACGTGCAAAAGCGCGTGCGGCGAAACGAATAGCTCGTTCAAAATGCTCCTCGAAGAACTGAAAGCCTTCATCCTTATTGATAACCAGGTGATGGAAAAGGATCTCTACAATATAGCTCTGGCGTGTTCCTTCATGTTCTTCGTACAACAGCTTCCGATCGTAATAGTTTATAGCCAACTTACTAAGTTCACGACGTAAAGATGCGACAGGGTCTTGCCTTTCCCAACAGTATTTATTGACCATCCGACGCATTTCGTCATGAAGTACAAAATCTAAGCTAGAACTTGAGTGACGCACAAACGAGAGAGCAGGTAAGCGCTTCAGAACCTCCTGATACTGGGTGGTTGGGATATATTCATCCAACCCTGGTGTGCTCATAATCAGCTGCAAAAACTCCTGATCGAAGCGATGATAGATATGCGCCATAAAAAAGATCGCCCATTTGATGGGATCGCTAAAATTATTGATCTGAGTAACGAGGCTTTCCTCGAACTGATCTTGTTTTATATCAAGTAGCCCCTTGAGGTCGACTTCCTGGTTCTCTAAAACATCAGCAACCAATCCTAACAAGATCGGGCGACCTTCAGTACGATCACGCAGCCTTCGCAGCACATCTGCAGGCTGGTTTTCCAGTAAATAGCCAACATATTGTTTTAGATACTCTTCAGTTTCTTCGTAGTTAAAGGGAGCAAGCGATAAGGATGTCACGTCTTTTTCGCGCCCAATCCAGTTTGGATGTCTCATATTGAGTGCATTGCGACCGGCCATAACAACGCGTATACGCTCAAAATCATAGGTCTCGGGAAACGTATGTGAGGTATGCAACACAGCAGTCATCGGATTGTTTTCAACGAACTCAAAGGTATCAAAAAGCAAAAGAATAGAGGTGTTTGTTTCCACCATACGCTCATGCAAAACCCGTAAATCGCTACTGAGGGCATCACTTAAGTGCTCCACAATACTCGCTACATTCGTATTTTTCATTTGAAGGGCTTTATGATACTGACGAAGATTTTTCTCAAATGCCTGCGGTATCCAGTTAGGATATTCTATACGTAATGCCTGAATGACACGCTCTGCAATCGTAATACCGTCACGATCTATAACATTGAAAAAATCAATAAAAACAGGAATAATCTTACTTTGCAGTTTCAGTTGCCCACTAATATGCATTGCAAATTTCCGCAGTAGCCAGGTCTTTCCGATGCCACCTTTCTTTGCCGGATCTTCTGACTCATCGTGAAGATAGAATAGCAGTGAGTCATCTGCATTTTCCAACCATTGTATAAGTTGAGCCAGTTCTTTCTTACGCCCAATGAAGTTTTCAGTCATTGACTGCATTGCGATTGCTACCTATCTTTCTCCTGTAAACTATCACCAAAGAGTAACAATATACGCTCAAAGTCCTTCCCTAAGGACTCATTTAATGTTTGATCTTGTGATAATACATCATAGAATTTTGTATAGACTCCAGCAGTTTCCTCCTGCATAATTTGACGTATAGCAGGCTTCAAAATTAAAAAAGACTTTTCGGCTATTGAATCAGATACATTGGCCCTCTCTACTAATGCATCAGGGAGAGTACGAGCCAGAAACGAGAGCAAATACTCAAAGCGACTGATATCTTCGGGAAGTTGCTTATAAAGCTCAAAGAAACGTCTACGTAAAAAGGTAATGACTTCCCTTGCATTATTTCCCAATGTTTCTCTTAGATCCTTATCTTGCCAGAACTCTTCATAAAAACGCAAAAAATGATCAGTGGGGCTCTTCGTTATCAGTTGCTCCAGCTCTTTTATTAGTAGCTCTGGATCTTTACCGATCTCTTGGCTTTTAGCAAGATGATACAGGTATTCCCGTAAATAGCGTACTCTGTCGGGGCCAGGTATGGCTACAGCGAAACTTCTATTCATCATCATCAAATACTCATTCATTTCGGTATAAAGCTCGGGATTTTCAATGCGTATTTTCAGCAAGAATATATTCCGTATAGAAGAATCTATACAATAACCGGACTGCTGCATATTCCAGCTAATGATATCCGCCACTTTGTTAATATCGTTAGGTTGTGTAATGTAAGCGAGGCTACTTGGCAATGTATACTCGGGAGCATAACGTTCTATCAATTCTTGCATAACCACCAGATTAAAACTTCTAGGAAGCGAGAGAATAGTTAATAGTTTTTGAAATTGTGCCAGTTTAGCCGGATCTGAGTGTATACTGACAAGAAGACTTTGATTGATCACTTTATCAGCTATCATTGCTACTAACATTTTTTGATCTTGCGGCACGTGAGGATCGAGATTTTGTGTAAGTATTCCATCGACTATAACATCCATAGCCAACGGATAGCCTCGCGTCCATTCGTAAATCAGCTCACGAAGATCTGAAATACGCTTCTGACCAAAACCATCAAGGTACTCAAGACAATATTCCCGTTCAAGAGGCTTGAGGGAATGCATTTCTAACTTGCGAGTAACCGAACGCGTGTTGTCAAAACGATAAGCACTTTTACTGGCCAGTACGACAAAAAGGTTGGCATATGTAAAGACGAGATCTCGTAACTTGAGTTCGAACTCCCCTAATTCTTTTCCACTGTTTGCATCAAACGAATCCAGAATCACCACGACAGGCTTCTTTTCGCCTAACAATCTTTGAGTAGACTCAGCCAGATCCAGGGCACTAACCTCTCTTACATCCTTACTTTCAAAAGAAATCTTTCTAGCACGACATAGTTCCTCTACCTGTTTTAACAGAGTAGTTTTCCCAATTCCGTTAATACCGTAAAATTCGATAATAGGAGATCTTGGTGAAAGTTGGCCCGACTGAAGCATCTGAACGGCATCATCTATCAATGACAACTCTGCTTCTCTATTCACAAATTTTCCCATCTTTATTACTCCGTTTGGGTTACGTTCTCTTGAAGCAGCTATCGTACCCAATATTTGGAAATCTATGCGAGACATTCACAGAGTCGAACAGCACTATCAGCAGAGTTACGAAAGTCAAAGAGTAGCCTGTGGCTTACCTCTACTTACAAACATATCTTTCAGGACTATAGCTACAGAACTACATTGTTCATCTGCCGAATGTCTACGCTCTTTATTCAAAATCAAATAATGATGCTAACTCTAGTATAACGAATTTACAAAACTTATTCAATAGTTGTCGCATGACGGCATTTTAAACCTCCTTAAAGTACTATAGCGAAATCTATACCATATTATTCTTTATCTTCCATTACAATATTATAGACGCGTTCCGCTGTTTTAATCCAAACGCGATCTTGATCGTGAGGTGTCATTTCAGCTAAAGGTAGGGAAATACTATTCATAGCCTGGTAAGGAGATAGAAGAGAAGTATTAAAATCACAGCCTCCAACGATGACAGGCACAAGCACTACCTCTTCGTTATTAGCAGCAGTTAGCAACAAGGGAACTTCATGCTTCACAATATAATCGGAGCCAAAAAAATTTTCGCTGACTAGAAGCACCGCTACACGTGCCGTTAGCAATGCATTTTTAATCTCTCTATCCCAGAGTTGACCACCTTCAATATTTGTATCATCCCAAAGCTCCAGGAGGTCTTTTTCGTTACGTAGATAGGGTTCCATAAGAGTGCGAAAACGTTCTAAGAAAGCTTTATCTTTATGGCTATAACTGACAAATATTTTCCGTCTTTCTTTAGCAGGAGGATCATGCATCGTTAATGGTGCAGTCTTTTTAGGTCTCGATCCAGGCAAGATGGTTGCCGGATCAGTCATTGGTTCAACTGTTATTAAAGGTGCAGTCCTTCGCGGCCTCAGCCGCATAGGTCTTTTTATCACGATATTATGGAGCTCACGTGTAAAACGCTGACAGTTTATCCCTACGAGGTACTGACCTTTACTTTTCTCGAGTGTATTTGCAATTTTTGAATTTTCAGGTGGCAACTCCTCGTTAACATAGCAAAAACCAGTTTGCGTTACAAACAATTGTTCGAGAGACTGATCCCATAAAGGATCATATCCTAGAACAAGTATGTCTTGTAACAATATACTTCTCAAAAATTTTTTGAGTGAACTCTTTGCAACGATTTTAAAATCGCTATTAGGCACTCTATAGTTTAACGATCCAAGCTCACCGAAAGCCTTTATCATGATACAGCAATCTTCCTGCAAATGGAGTCTACCCCGGTTACTATCCAATCCATTCAATACCAGATAATCATTCGGTCTCCTCATTCCTTTCAAGACAAAAGTATCTTCCAATAATGAATCGATGTTTGTTGAAATAATGGCATCAAATAATCCTATCCTGATAAGCTCCGCAAGCAACTCGTCTTCTTCTCTGTAAGCGACGCTCTTCAGAGACTCTGTTAAAATTACGCGGGTGTCTTCTTCGTCAATATGCTTTTGTAAGACATGATAACACTCTTGAAATTTGCCTACTTCAGATAATTCGTCAAAATTGAACAGGCTGTACCCTCTTAGATATTCATAAAATGTCTGATTTCTAAATAATCCACCAACTCTTGAGCCCAAAAAAAGCGATGTGTGCCTGCCTTGCTCTTTTCTAGTATGTAATAGACGTGCTATCTCCGCAACACTTGTAGATGAAGCTCGCTCAAACGCCATATATTCACATTGCCTCACATTGTTCTACTTATGATTAGGGAAATCTAATACAATTTCTTACTATATATTATTGTATCCATTTTCCACTTATTTGTCATCCTCTCTAGTTCTATTATCATTTCCCTCAAATTTCGTAGCAAGCGCTTTGCTACAACATCGACACCTCCTGAGCAAAGAGGTATAATAAGGGGACGCAAGTAATCTCTAACTCATCTTTCTCATCATGTGAGTCAAGGTCATCTACTATAATGAACGAAAAAATTCAGTCCGTGCTAAATTCGCTCCCACACAAACCCGGCATCTATATCATGAAGGATGCCGAGGGCACTATCCTATACGTGGGGAAGGCGATCTCACTCTACAACCGGGTGCGCTCCTATTTTCAGGATTCGACCGATCTGAGCCCAAAAAACCGCAGCATGGTGGCGAAGATCGATGATATCGAGTTCCTGGTGGTGCAAAATGAAGTGGAGGCGCTGGTCCTTGAAAGTAACTATATCAAGCAGTACCGTCCTAAGTATAACGTGCTGCTACGCGACGATAAGAGCTATCCGTATATTAAGGTTGCGCTGACGGAGAATTTTCCGCGCGTCTACCGGGTGCGCAGTTTTAAGCATGATGGCAATCGCTATTTTGGGCCATATACGAACTCAGGGGCGGTCGATGCGACGCTAGATCTATTAAATAAGCTGTTTGCGTTCCGGACGTGTCGCTATGATGCCAGCGTGTGGGCTCCGCCGCGCGAGGGTGAGCCTCCGGCGGGCTGGAAGCAGAAATTACTGGCCAGGCCCTGTACACAGTACTATATTCATCGCTGTATCGCTCCCTGCGTGGCCTATGCTTCACGAGAAGAGTACGATGCGGTTATCAGGCAGGTGCTTCTCTTTCTTGAGGGAAAGCATGATGAGGTGCTCAAGGATCTGGAAGAGAAGATGGAGCATGCCGCCGAGGAGCTGAATTTTGAGGAGGCGGCACGCATACGAGATCGTATCAAGGCGGTCGAGCGCATTCTGGAGAAGCAGCGCATTATCAATACTGAGGGGCAGGACGACCAGGATGTGATCGCGCTGGCAAGCGGCGATGACGAGACCTGTGCCCAGGTTTTCTTTTTCCGCAGCGGAAAACTGGTGGGGCGCGAGTACTTTATTCTACAGGGTACGCGCGAGAGCAGCCCGGGCGAGGTGATGACGTCGTTCGTGCAACAGTTCTATGAGAGTTCACCACATGTTCCGGCAGAGATTATTGTGGAGGTGGAACCGGACGACAGGACCGTCATTCAGAACTGGCTCAGGGAGAAGCGCAAGAATGCTACAGCTACGGTGGGGAGCCCGGCAGTGAATATCAGCGCACCGAAACGTGGCGATAAACTCCGCCTGGTTGAGATGGTGAAGCAGAACGCGCAGCAGGTACTGGAGCAGCAACGTATCAAATGGCTGACAGATAGCCAGAAGACACAGCTTGCATTGGAGGAGCTGCAGGAAGCGCTGAATCTGGCCGCTCCACCACAGCGTATAGAATGCTATGATATCTCCAACACGCAGGGTACTAACTCGGTGGGCGCGATGGTTGTTTTCGAGGCCGGACGCCCTAAGAATAGTGAGTATCGGCGCTTCAAAATCAAGACGGTCGAGGGTTCAAACGACTTCGCCAGTCACCAGGAAGTTTTGCGCAGGCGTTTCCGTAAAGCAGCCCAGGCAGCAACTCGCATAGGTACAGTCGATGAAGAGACGGCAGTAGCGCTGGATGAAGCAAACAGTGGTGGCAATGGAGAGATAGGAGACGCCGAGGAGATAATTGACAGCAACGGGAAGGAACAGGTGCAATTCCATCATGAGTGGACCCTGCCGGATCTGGTGATTATTGATGGCGGCAAGGGGCAACTGAGTGCAGCCATGGAAGTCATGCAAGAACTCCACCTCGATATCCCGACTATAGGAGTGGCTAAAGAAGATCATACACAGACCAGTTCGCTGGAAGAAATCTATACTCCCGGTGCGTCAGAGCCAATCATCTTGCCACGCTCCTCGCAGGGACTCTACCTCGTGCAACGTATACGTGACGAGGCACACCGCTTCAGCATCACTTATCACCGTAAAGTACGCTCGGAGCGCACATTCAAATCGGTCCTTGATGAGATACCCGGTATTGGTCCAAAGCGCAAGCAGGCCCTGATGAAACACTTCGGCTCGGTACGAGCGATTAGCGCCGCCAGTGTTGACGAGCTTGCAGCACTGGATGGTATGACCCGTGATGCCGCTGAGAAAGTCAAAGAATATATCGGACGGCTGGAATAAAGCTCTTCTCACAGGCGTTGTACTATATGATAGGAAGCTCTCCAAGGGAGACAAATCCTCTATAATTCATATTCGTGAGTGCTAGCACTCACACAGCATGATTGACAACAAGCAGTTTTCACGCTACTATTATTCTAGTGTGCATCCCTTGCGGCTGCTCTCGGTCTGTTTATCGAGAGTAGCCGCAAGGGATGCTCCTCTAGACCCATTGCAATCGTCTTATTCATTTAATGAAAGACATGCAAGGACGCACGTACATTTATGCAATCCGGTGCGCCGGAATCTATTATGAGGTGATTGGTATATGCCAACGTACGAGTATCTCTGTCGAACCTGTAGCCACCGCTTCGAGACGTGGCAGAAAATGACCGAAGAACCTTTAACCATCTGCCCGGAGTGCGGGGGACACATTCGCAGAGTTCTCTTTCCCGCCGGAATAGTTTTCAAGGGTTCAGGCTTCTATAAAACTGATCATGGTAATAGCGCCCTTCCTCCTTCTAATGGCTCCAACGGCTCCAATGGTGAGACGAAGAAGTAAGCGTCAAGTTAGAGAGGGAGATGCATGCGTGGAGACGGCTCGCAGGGCGGCCGCAAGGGTCAGCCCCTACAAAGATCCGTCTTGACGTGAGTCCCCGCGTTCTTTGTAGGGGCTGACCCTTGCGGTCGCCCTATGAGGGCCCTACGGATCAGAAGGGATATTGAACAATGGCAGAATCAGCACTTGCAGCAATTCAGCGGCAGCAGATCGAAATAGCGGTCGGAGAACTCTTACTTAGCTCTGATCACTATATGCGTACGAGCATCATCGAACGTTTGCATCATTTGATAGCTCATGCCGATCCAACACTTGATATCAAGCAGTTTAGCGAAATGGCACAAGAGGAATTACAAGAACTCAACCTGCTGCCCGCGCAAGATTCATAAAATCTTTTCTTTATAACCTGTTTAGCACGTTTTTCATACGCTCTTTTTACAGTATTCTTTACTGGAGAGCGTATAATTGAGGATATAACCTACCCATAATTCCTACATAGTATGTAGTTACGGCACGTCAGTCTTCGCTACAGTGTATACTGATTACACAACCCCTTATTCAGGGCGGGGTGACGCCAGTTGTAGAGGAGACAAAGGGTATGCAGGTGAAACAGGAAAAATCACAAGAAGAAATCATCCGGGATTTACAACACCAGGTGGATGAACTTACCACCGACAACCTCTTGCTGCAGGATCAACTGGCTCGTAAAGAACAGTTTATTGCCATGATTGCGCATGAGTTGCGCGGGCCCCTTTCACCTATTATCAACTATGCGCAAATGATATCGCGCCATGTTTGTACACCGAAAAGCGTGAGTACAAACGCAGCGCCACAACGCAATGAGGCATTGCAGCGCCATACAAATATCATTATCAGTCAGGCGCGCCGTCTGACGCGCCTTGTCAATGATCTTCTCGATTCATCCCGCCTCACCTCTGGTCAGTTCACACTGATGCGCGAAAAGTGCGACATAGTGCCCCTGGTAAATGAGACTGTGGAACAATTACGTCCTGTCGCACCCTATCACACGCTGGTTGCCAGCGTTCCTAATGCTCCAGTCGTGGGTAACTGGGATGGTGGGCGTCTACAACAGGCGTTGGGCAATCTCATCGACAATGCTATCAAGTATTCTGATGAACACACGACCATTACGGTGCATGTCTCGACTACACAGGATAATGCCCACGTCAGCGTACACAATATGGGAACGAGCATCCCATCAAATGAGATTAGCCAGCTCTTCCGTCCTTACACGCGCCTTGAGGGAGCGAACAGGCGCCAGGGTTCTGGTCTGGGTCTCTTTATCACCAAATCGATTATCGAGGCACATGGTGGATCGCTGCGTCTTGAGCCACATTCGGAGGAGACAACCGGCGAAGGTCCACGTGGAACAACGTTCTCGTTTGACCTACCATTGCAATAATACCCATGTACCGAACTTTACCGATTCGGTGCATCCATTTATGTTATAGCGGCTCACATAAGCATACCTGTAGAAATAGACAGGTTCTTCCCAGATAGTTCTCTCTGCCCCAAAAACTGTTGAAACTGGCGGTGCGATGCGCCTCCATCATGGCTATACTTACTATTGTGCAGAGGAACCTACCAGTAGCGGACCAGCGACTGATGTCATGCTGATTGTGGAACCCGGCGTAGCAGCAGTCGTGCGAGAGAACTCTCACAATTGTGCTTATTGTCAGCAAGCGAGGCGAGACGATGAGACACACAAGCCATGAGTCGTTCTCTCGTGACGCGCCATCGGATATAGCGCCGATGGTCCATACTGGACGGGGTACTCAATTTGCATAGCATACTTATCAGTAAGGAGGGAACACAACATGGGACAATGGGCCTATAAGGTTGTCTATATCGATTATCGAGGGCGCATCTCTTCTGAAGGTCAGGAGACATTAATCGGCAACGAAAGGCGTAGTGCCTTTGCACGCCGCTACCTGAACATTCTGGGACGCGAGAACTGGGAACTGGTTGGCATCCAGCCGCTGACCGCGAACTCCGCCTATTACATTTTCAAGCGCCCGGCACAAGAGGGCGACTACGCAGAGCAGACGCCTCCAGCCGCTGCACAGGAAACACCTCCAGCACCTGCTCAGGGCACATCCGGCGGTGCTCCAACTATCGAAACAGCCTGAAGCTACAAAAGATAAAACGGATTTACGTGCACCCAGAAAACTTGAGAAAGAAAGTGCCTTTTTTGAGCATATCTTGAGTAAGGAGATTCTATACTAGAAGAGCAGGTAAAGAAGATGGTGACCTGGCGTGAGCTGCCAACGGGCCACATACTTCTATTAGAGACAGGCGTACAGACTGACAAAAACTGCGCCTGTCTCTACGCCTCTCTATCCTGCGAAGCAAACTGCTCAAACATAGCCTCCCACACCTCCTGGTTTTCAAGGCGTTCGCGGGGATTGGCTACTCGGGCGTTGATCGACTCGAAGATGCTGCACAGCAGGCGACGGAGCACCATAGTGGCCTCGTCGTAGAAACCCTCCGCCTTCTTCATATCGCCGCTCAGTACCCCATAACAGAGTGCTGTGAAGCTATCGACATCAATGTGATTCTGCTCGACGTGGAATTCGTAGGAGCCCATATTGCTCAGATTCTCGCTCACCATCAGCGAGCGCAGCGTGTTGGAATCCAGTTCAGTACCATTCGCGCGGCAGGTTTCGGCCAGAGCATCCATCGTCCAATTGACAAACTCGACCAGTACGGGCAATTGATCCATCGGAGTGCGACGCTTCACCCAGGCCTGCTCCATACGGCTAATGAGATTGAGGAGTTCAAAGTTTTCCAGGCGCAGCTTTTCAGCTGGCTCAGGGAGCTGAACTTTACTGCCATTACTCATTTGCTGGCTGTTCGCACGCGATATCATATCCTGTTGCTGAGCAATGAGCAAGAATTTCTGCTGTACGAGCTGAGCCAGTTCGCGCGCCACATCTAGCTCCGGACGGCGCAGCGCACTGGCAATACGGCGAACTTTGTGGTAGAGATTGACATGCGTGAAAAGCTCTAGCGTACGCAGGTCAAAGCGCATAGTATAAGGGATAGCGGGCGACATCAAGAGTGACGTACGCATACCTTGAGGAAGCAGATTGATCAGATCGTTCCACTCATCGCTATAACGGATCATCTCCATCGTCACGCGCATCACTTCAATATCCAGCGAAGCTTCGCCATAGGGAAGAAGTTTGTGCACATTGGGGCTGGGAATAAACTCGTAGCTACCATCCTTCCACAAAGCCAGTTCGCGTGCGGTCCACAACGCTTTTGAACGGAGTGCATCCTTCAATTGCTTCTCAGTGATGGCGCCTCGTGCCACAAGACGCTCACCAATGCGTTTGCCAAAGGGATCTTGTAATTGTTGAGAAAAGGCCTCTTCGATATGGTGGTAAGTCGTCATTCCCAATTGCTGCAACACGTCGCCCAGCGTCAGAGCGCCGGGATCGAACTCGGAGCAATTCGCCATCTTGCCTTCATTGAAATAGATAATGCCCATACGCCCGGTGTGTTGCTTGAGATGGATGGCTCCCGTCATCCCCCCAAGTTCCATCACCTGCATCACTTCCACCAGACCAAAATCTTTAAGTAAACCGGACAGTACCGTGCCTGTGGTCATGCTGCCCCCGCGTGCCTGGACGATCTGAATGCATTACCAATACCTGTTTTTTGCATGGATTGCATGTATTTTAAAACCTTGACAATTAAGAAAAAGCCGTTCTCAAACGAAAACGTTGTACTCAGCATTATAACACACGATTATACCCTGTTAGGGGTTTCAACATCAAGCAAACCGACAGGAAGGCGTGTGATCTCCTCGCGGATCTCTGAGATCGAACAGGTACGGGTAACCTCTTTCCCACCGCGCCAAATATCGTTGTACAGCGAATTATACATGTATCTGTACAAAATGGTCAAGGTAATGGGTCGGATGGGATGCCTGATTCTTAAAAGCCTCCCTGTATCTTGCTATCCATATTTAAGGCACCTTCTAATCCATCAATTGTCGAGGTTGCCATGATATGCACTATCTCAACAGTTCAGTGTGTTTTCCGTGCACACTATCTCTTTATGACGCAATAAGCATGCCAATTTGTGTGCTTTTTGTGTGTAGCACACTACAGCACACAACATTTAGAGTTGCCCACTATATAAACTATGTGATATGCTCATTTCACTCAAGCAATCTATCAACAAAGGAGTACGACCATGCCACATTGGGAATATTGTGCGCTCTCCAACAACGGGACTAACCTGTTTTATTTTCAATACCAGAATACTGGAATGTACAGTGACAGCCGACAATATAACGTCAATCTCTGGGCAGCATCGATTGCCACCCTGGGGTCGTTAGGCTGGGAAGTTGCAGGTATCTCCCATGAACCCAACACAGTCACATGGTACTTCAAACGTGCTCTTCAGCCGGACAATAAACGGTTTGCACTCCCGTAGCAAGCTAAGGTGGTCTCAGCTATCAGGTTCATTAGTAATTGTCGTGCTACAAGAGCTAGTGATATATTCTCATCAAATTATGAGGCGCTTTTGGGTTAGGAGACATGCTGCTCTCCTATCCTTATTCCTAAGAGTACAGAAGTTGCAGAAGAGCCGAATCCCTAGCACCATTATGGCAGTTTATCTTACAAAGCATTGCGGTAATCTGGCGCGTAGGCTAAACTAGAAAAACAAATGGATGATATAGAAGCAAAATCAGGAGTATTTACAATGGTACTTTATGAATCCCATACCAGAGATATCTTAATACAAGAGAGTCATAAGACATCACCAACTCTTCCATCCTTAGACAATCTTATAGAAACAATTCGTCAAATACCTTACGATAGAGATTCTGTGCCTCAAGAAAATCTCGATCTAGCAAACAAATTCCGCACCAGTCTTTTTCCCTGGCGTGGACAGTTTTCTCCGGAACTGGTCGAGATTTTTCTAAGTAGATATGGAAAAAGTAACTCTGTAATTCTTGACCCATTTCTAGGAAGTGGCACAACGCTATTCGAATCAATAAGAAAAGGTCTTAAATGCTATGGTACCGAAATTAATCCTTCAGCTATAGAAATGTCTAAAACAGCAGAATTTTCGAATATTCTTCTCGAAGAGAGAAAAGGTATTATTCGAGAGGCTATTATATTTGCGGAAAAATTTTTCAAATCGCCTTCCTTTGACTTATTCTCTTACTTAGAAGAACAAAATACGTCTCAGCTTCCAGATAAAACATTGGAAGATTCTTTCAGAACAATGATACAAGAAACAAAAGATAAACCCCTCATCCGAAATATTATTACTAACGCTATAATTCGGTTCATGAATTATAAAGAACCACGTACAAAATCTGCCTTTTTAAGCGCGTTGGAGGAACATGCAAAGATAGTTGAGCAGATTTCTTATAACTCAAAAGAGTGCAAAGTGTTTCATTCGGATGCTAGATCAATTCCACTGCCGGATAACAGCATCGATCTAGTAATTACATCACCACCCTACATTAATGTCTTCAACTACCATCAAAACAATCGCCTTGCGATGGAATTTATAGGATGGGACTTGCTCGATATTGCTAAATCTGAGATAGGTTCTAATCGTAAAAACCGCCAAAATAGGTTCTTCACCGTTGTGCAGTATGCATTGGATATGTTAGATATCTTGCATGAAATACGTCGATTGCTGAGTCCAAACGGTCGAGCAATCTTTGTTGTAGGTAGAGAATCCAATGTGCGAAGAGCAAGCTTTAATAATGGTTTTTTGGTTATTATGCTCGCTCTAGGAGGTGCTGGTTTTACGCTTGAAACACTTCAAGAAAGAAAGTTTGTTAACAAGTTTGGTGAAACAATACATGAAGATATACTCCATCTAATACCCAACCCAACCTCCCAAATTGCAGGAGACGACTTTGCTCGCTCTGTCGCAATTTGGCATTTGAATCAGAATATTAGTATAGTAGACAAACAAGTGAGTAGTGATATTTCAGAAGCAATAAATCATGCTGATAACGTCCAAAAATCTCCAATATTTAATACTGAAACTCACCAAAATGGATCAAAAGTGCTAAAGAAAGTTTCAGCAAAGGAAGTAACTATGCCGAAAAGAAAAAATAATCAAAAAGTAATATTAGAAGAGATGAGGCCACTAGTCAGGCCATTTCCAACGCCACATTATGATAAATTACAGGCAGTCCTCGACAGTAATAAATTACCTCCTGGCGATAGGCCTCAAGTAGAAAAAACAATCAAACATTATGAACAGTGGATTGCAGATATCGATACCGTTATGGAGTCTGACTTACCCAAAGACCTGCGATTAAAGAGAATGATAGAAGCAGTTAATGAATATAGAATACATATGGATATCGATCTAATTTTTGACAGTCAAGATGATTGGTTATATCGACAGAAAGGACAAATCAAACTAGACAATAGTGTTATTGAAGAGTTCTTACCCCGCCTGATCAACGTGTGTTTAAAATCCGAACTCTCTCGGCTTAATGTAGCTGTTGGGCCTGTGAATGCTTTCGCCGCCGTGTGGTTCGATTCAAGTTTAACAAAGCCAGAACCAGGTGGCGGCTTGAACATCAGATCAAAAGACCAGGATTTTGCAATAAGCAGACCTCTTTATATTAAATCCTCGAATACACCTGATTTTCAACAATCGATTGAAAAAGTCACTAATCTTGCTTATGCAGCAGCAGAATGCAAAACACACCTTGATAAAACTATGTTTCAAGAAGCTTGCGCGACTGCGGGAGATCTTAAATCTGCAATTCCTGGTGCCAAATATTTTCTGCTTTGTGAGTGGTTAGATATGCCACCAATTAATACTGCGATAACCCCTATCAACAAAGTTTTTATTCTAAGAAAAGCAAAAAGGATGAACTCAAATATCAGAGCAAAATTTGATAAAGTAAAAGGAAGACAAGAAAATAAAGATTTTTACATTAACTTTTTACGAGAGAATCCTTATAAAGTAGAAATTTTTGAGATGTTTATTGAAAGCATCCTCGAACTTTTACAAGATGAGCCTCTCGATGAAGAAACTGTTCTAGACAGAGGTTTCTTCTAATAGAGTGTAATCTGGGATTTGTGCTGCCTTACAATAGGAGGACTATAATCTCACTATGAG
>WNGE01004160.1_pt1 | contig 24331 bp, 28 predicted proteins | sample 5400651 | NCBI WGS metagenome assembly WNGE01 (sample SAMN13153370, study PRJNA577476) | soil metagenome | isolation source: 60 cm soil or saprolite under grassland replicate 2 | place: USA:California | collected 2016-06-15
AGGCTCCCCTCCTCTAGTGCGCCGCCGTGAGCCGAATCGAGCGCGCGCCAGACGTCTTCCGCTTTGACGTGAAAACCGTTAATGTCATTGAGCCAGCCGTCCCAAGTCTCGGCGACGACGGGCAAACTCCACCAGTAGCCAGTCTTATCGGCTGCTCCGCGTTTAATGCGCCACGCAATTACGGCATCCCGCGCGACTCCGACGCTGTGCGTGTTCGTAATAATGATTGGTCCTTCGAGAAACCCGCTTTCTTCGACCCAGGGCGTGCCCGTCATTTCACCGTTGCCGTTCAGGCTGAAGAAACCAGCGTAAACAGGGTCATTGAGCGAATCGTGTCCGCGCGGAATGACTGCCGTTACCCCTGTGCGCACCGGGCCTTTGCCTACCTCGAGTTTGCCTTCGCCAGTGATCAGGGTGGTGTATCCAACTTCAACACCGGCCACATCGGTAATGGCATTGAATTCCCCCGGCGTGCCTTCGAACGGAATGCCAAGATCCCGCGCACGCGTTTGTTTGCTTTCTGTCGTCGTCCTTGCTGGCGGGGATTTCTGAGGCTCTCGTGCCGAAGCATCGAGCGCGACTACGAGCACGAGCAGGAGCAAGAGGCGAGCAAACTGCTTCAATGTCATTGTTCATCCATCAACTATCAGCTACCAACCATCAACTTTTTCGTTAGATTGAAGGCGTGAGCTACGAGGTTTTCGCACGAAAATACCGGCCCCAGACTTTTGACGATCTGGTCGGCCAGCCGCACGTCTCGCGCACGCTGAAAAATGCGGTCACGCAAAACCGGCTCGCCCATGCCTATCTTTTCGTTGGACCGCGCGGAATCGGCAAAACATCGACCGCTCGGATTCTGGCGAAATCACTCAATTGCGTAAACGGGCCAACTGCCACGCCATGCGGGGAATGCGACAACTGTCGCGAGATTGCCGGCGGCAACAGTCTCGACGTGATCGAGATCGATGGCGCCAGCAACAACAGCGTCGAGGACGTACGCCAGCTTCGAGAGAATGTTCGTTATGCGCCGGCCAAAGGCCGTTACAAAATCTATCTCATCGACGAAGTGCACATGCTGTCAGCGGCGGCGTTTAATGCGCTTTTGAAGACGCTCGAGGAGCCACCAGCGCACGTGAAATTTATTTTCGCGACCACCGAGCCGCAGAAAGTTTTGCCAACGATTTTGAGCCGTTGCCAGCGCTTCGATCTCCACCGTATCCCGGCAAATCTGATCGCGCAGCACCTTCAATTCATTGCCGGAAAAGAAAAAATCACATTGGAACCCGCGGCTGCGCATGCGATCGCGCGGGGCGCGGAAGGCGGTATGCGCGATGCAGAATCGATGCTCGATCAGCTCGTCGCATTCTGCGGCGAAAAAATCAGTGAAAGTGATGTCTTGAACATATTCGGGTTCACAGCCGAACAAACCGTAGTCGATCTTACCGGGCGGATTTTGCGCGGCGAAACGCCCGCCGCGCTCGAACTCCTCTACGAGCAATGCGAAAGCGGCAAGGACATGATGCGACTCATGTCGGACTTGATTGTTTATCTGCGCGATCTGCTTGTGTTCAAGGCAAAACCGGATGTTCTGGATGAAGACATCGATCCTGATTTGAAAAAATCGCTCGCAGCGCATGCCGAATTGATCGAGACCGATCGTTTGCTCGACCTGATCGATCAATTGGCGGCCGCCGAAGGTCGAATGAAATGGGCGCCCAACAAGAAGCTCCATTTTGAGGTCGCAATCATCAGGGCGATCCAGAGCCTCGGACAAGCGACATTGGATGAGGTAATTGAGAGACTCAGTGAACTTCGCGATGGTGGTAGGGCGCGACCGCCGGGCGCGCCGCCCACGAAACCTGCAGCGGCGGGCTCTGACCGCGGCAACGAGGGATCGCGTCGGCAGAAAGCCGGGATCACCGATCCCGGCTACAGCAAAGCGGAAACCACGCGCGTGGCCGAGACTGCGGTACAAAGCCAGCCTAACGCGGACGAATTGTGGCACAAGGTCCTCGCAAAAATTCCGGTGAAGGGATTTTTGCGTCCGTTAAGCGAATCAATTCGTCCGATTGGAATCGATGGCCGCAATTTTTTGCTTGGGCATTCGCCGGATGATCAGTCGAAGGTTGAAGCGCTCGCCAGTCCAAATAATCGCCGCCAGTTGGAAACGCTTCTGGGAGAAGCAAGCGGGTGCGACTGGTCGGTGAGATTTGTGGCAAAGGAGGGAATTGTACCCCCGAAAGCTTTCGGGGCTGGTTCCAAAGCGGCGAGGTCAGTTGAATCGTTCGAAGATGATCCGCTCATCCAGGAGGCTCTTGAGATATTCAATGCTCAAATCAAATCCTGATGAAACGGATGGGTTAAAATGTTAAAAGCGTTACAAGGGTTACAACGGAAGAGCAGCGATAGCGTCAAACTGCCATTTTAACTTTGTAACTCTTTTAACGAATCACTACGACGGCGCAGCCCCAAATTATGAATCTCAACAAGCTCATGAAGCAGGCCCAGAAAATGCAGGAGCAAATGACCAGGACCCAGGCTGAGCTCGAGAAGAAAACTATCGAAGTGAGCGCGGGCGGCGGCAAAGTGAAAGTAACCGCAAACGGCGCCGGTGACATCGTCGCGATCAAGATCGACAAGGAAGTCGTTGATCCAAATGATGTCGAGTTCCTCGAAGAAATTGTCCTGACCGCCGTGAAGCAAGCCGCCGAGCAAGGAAAGGCCCTCGCCCAGGAGGAAATGACAAAGCTGACCGGGGGATTTCAGCTGTAGCAAGACGTCTCAACTTTTTGAGTTCACAGATGCTAACCGCCATCATTGTCGCGGCCGGCAGCAGCCAACGCATGGGGTTCGACAAGTTGTTTGCGACAATCGCCGGGAAACCGCTAATTGCGCACACGCTCCATGCGTTTGAGCGCGCCAGTTCTGTTAACGAAATCATCGTTGTTGCGCGCGAGGATCGACACGGCGAAATCCGAAAGATCAGCCGTGCTGAGAACTTCAAAAGAATCCATTCGATCATCGAGGGCGGCGAACGTCGCCAAGATTCGGTTCGCGCTGGTCTGCATCAGCTCAGTGCCGCCACCAAATATGTTGCTGTGCATGACGCGGCACGGCCGCTGATCACCCCGGAACAAATCGAGCGTGTCTTTGAACAATGCCTGATCCACGGCGCTGCTGCACTGGCTGAACCAATCAACGACACGCTTAAGCGCGCCGATGTCGACCCGTTGGGCTCGCGCTCTCACCACGGCGGGAAGGGAGGCCAAATTCTGGCAGTGGCCGGCTCGGTGGATCGGCATCGACTTTACGCGATGCAAACGCCACAAGTTTTCGAGCGCGCATTGATCGAAACAGCTTATCGCGCCGCTCACACTGAAAATGTTTCATTGACGGACGAAGTTTCCGCGGTCGAGCGACTCAGTCGCAAAGTTGTTCTGGTCCTCAACGACGACTTCAATTTCAAAATCACTTATCAGCGAGATTTGGCGCTAGCTGAATTTGTTCTGAAGCAACGGGCGCGCTGCGGCTGCAAATGGTAGGGCGCGACCGCCGGGCGCGCCCAGAAAAACTAACCACGGCAACTAAGCAATCATCGGATCGACCGGCACAAGTGGCCGAATCAGGTCAGCTACAGCCAGAACGTCTTTGCATTTGAAGCCACGGCCGCGCCTTCGAATCCTGGCTGCTTCGAGTTCGTCAGCCCGGAGAAGTTGCCCATGTTTCCAAACCCAGGCGTTGGGATTGTAAGGACCCACACGGCAAGGATCGGTCCATGTGTGGATCGACAACAAGCAATCGTTGACGGCAGCGGCAATGTGCATCGGGCCACTGTCCACGCTCACGACAAATCGCGCGACGCGAATTAGCCAGATCAATTGTAACAGTGACGTTTGGTTAGTCAGGTCAATGCAATTCGCGACCACCTCGATCCCGGCCCGTGACTGCCCCACTATCACGATACGAGTGGGGGCGAAGGCACGGCAAAATTCCTGGATAACCGCGTTTGAGAGCGATTTGCCGCCGCCTCGCGCAAAGGGATGAAGAAGGATGAACGGCGGGTATTCATCGAAACGCGGGAGCGGGTCCCCTGTGGGAATCGGGCAACGAAGCCACGGGCTGATCGTGGCGCCCGCGCACTCGGCCAGTTTCAGGCACCGGTTAACGGAATGCCCGCGATCATTTACTTTCGCGACGCGATCGTAAAACCACCGCGAACCTTCGCGCGCATCGCTCATTCCGTAGATTTCTTTGGCGCCGCTGATCTTTGCGATCAGCGCGCTGCGAAGCAATCCTTGAAAATCGAGCGCCAGATCAGGCCGGATGGTCCGGGTTTTCTTCAACCACGGCAACAAGCTGTAGGATGCGCCCAAGCCGCGAAATTCGCCCCGTGGAAAAAAGTGGACATGATTTACATCAGGATTCCCCCGAAGCAGCGGCGCAAATTCGGGATTAATCACCCACGTAATCTCGGCTCCAGGGTAGGCATCACGAAGCACGGCCACTGCCGGAAGAGTGTGGACGATATCTCCGAGCGAACTCGGCTTGATGATTAGGATCGATTTAGGGTTCAGAGGTCAGAGGTCGGAAGACGGCCGTTAGATCGTTAAATCCTTCTCATCGTCCGATTGCAAGCCGTTCGGCAAGCGGCCGCGGCAGACCGGCCTCGATCACCTTTTTTTGCGCGGTCGCTAGATCGTATTTTATCCGTATCTGCTGGACGAGATTGTTCTCAACGTCGTAAACGCAGTAGGCGGCGCGCCAATTTCCGTCACGTGGTTGTCCAACACTGCCCACGTTAATGAAATATTTCTTAGCCGGCTCAATACGGACATGATCGATCAGCTCCCGTCTGACGCCCTCGTCGCGAATAAAAACCATGGGCACATGGGTGTGGCCAAAAAAGCAAATGGTCGTGTGCTGATAGGTGAAACTCGCCGCCGCATCGAGGTTATTAAAAACGTAACCCCATTGCTCCGGCGTATCGAGCGTCGCGTGCACGATGGCGAAATCGCGCACCTGTTTTTGGAACGGCAGGTCGCGCAGCCATTGCTTGTCCTTTTCTGTCAGTTTATCGCGCGTCCATTTGATGGCGCGCTCGGCCAGCTGGTTAAAGTCGGTCGGGAATCTCGAGATCGACGCCTGCTCGTCGTGGTTGCCTTTTACGGTGGGGCAATCCAGTTCGCGAACTCGTTCGAGGCACTCATGTGGATTCGCGTTGTAGCCGACCACGTCGCCCAGGCAGACAAAATGCGTGCACTTGCGCTGGCGCGCATCGGCCAGGACGGCTTCGAGCGCCTCCAGGTTGGCGTGGATATCACTGAAAATCGCGAAGCGCATTGCGGCGGCTGTTAAAAAGGTTAAAAAGGTTACAAAGGTTACAACGTTACAACGGAAACGCTTCAACGATTTTAACCATTTAACGATCGAACGATTTCAATGTTGCAAAGACTTCGAGTCGGGAATCCGCTGGTCCTGCGGGATCCCGAGTTTATCTTCGAGAACTTTTAGCCGGCTAATCAAAGTCGGCAGCCGTTCCTTTTCACCTTTGCCATAGAGCTGGCGAAGGCGCTCATATGCTTCACGCTCCCGGCCTTCGCAGTAGGAAAGCTCGTAGGCGGAGAAACGCCTGTCATAGGTCCGCGCTCCAGGCAGGACCGCTGCCTTGCCGAAGAATCCCGAAGCGCGCTCGTGATCTTTGTATTTCTCTTTGTAAAGCCGGGCAAGTGCTTCGTAGAGCTCGGGACGATCGGGATTATTTTTTATTCCGCGCTCAAGAAAATCTTTGCCGAGCGCAAAATATTCGCGTTGCGCTTTGACCCGCAAGGCGAGACGCGGTTGCGTTCGGTCGTTCATTGCGGCGACGCTGGCGTTCCAGGCCATGTGCCATGCGGCCATGTCCCAAAACAGGAGCGCGCGCGGCTGCAGCGTCGTGACGTGCTGGAATAATAACAGCACACGGCCCCACTCTGTCCGCTCCCACGCCACATGCGCTTGAATGAAAAGGCCATCGGCAACAATCGATCGAAATCCGCTCAACGCGGCAATGAATCCCAGTTGCCCGATTTTCTCTCGGAGATCGAGATTAAATTCGACCCCTCGGAAATGCTCTTGTCGATGGACCGCGGCCAGGTCTCGCTCCATTGGCAATTTAAGCGCTCCGAGTGCGAGCAGAATTACCAGCACGAGCAGGCCGCGTATCATAATTCCTTCCCATAAAAGACGAACGCCGCCAGCAATGTGTAGATCATCGTGTAGAAAATTCCCAGCACAGCAGTCTTGAAAAAGAGGCCGAGTGAAATGGCTGTGCCGGCGACGATGTCATCTACCAAGTTGAACGCTTGCAGGTCGGGAAATATCAGCGCTACAACTGCGAGAAAAACGCGCGAGATCCACCCGCTGCTGTGTTCCTGTAACCAGTATTCCCGCGCGATCGCCTGTAAGTGGCCGATAAAGTAAATGAAAGCCATTACCACAATGGTGAAAATATTTGTGGTGGCGAAGGTCGATACAAAAAGCGTGAGCGCCGCGAGCAAACATGCTTTCAGATAAATAATGACGATGCCGGGTAATATGTCGCTGTTGAATGCCGAAGCGCGGACTGCGCGCAAAGCTTCATCTATTTGTTCGCGCGGCGCCGCGGCCATTTGGCGCATGGTCACGTGCACGAGCGTTTGCTCGCGCGCGTAGAGCACAAGGAAAAACACGGCACCCATCACCAAAGTGCCGATCGCCAGCAGCAAAAGCACCCCGGCAATTTTCCCAAGCAGATATTCCAATCGCGGGACCGGTTTTGCGAGAATCGTGTAAATCGTGCGATCCTCGATGTCCTGCGGAATGAGTCGCGCGGTGGCGACAATTGCCAGCAACGACGTAAAGATCGACATCGCGCCGAGCGAAACGTCTTTGAGGATTTGAAACTCCTGCTGAAAAGTTAGCTGCGCCATAAACATCGAGCTGCCGATTAAAAGCAGGGCGAAAACCAGCAGGAAGTAAAAAACTTTCAGGCGCGTGAGCTCGGTCAATGTGTTGACCGTGATGGCGCCAATGCGGCCGATAGAGAAAGCGCGATAAGGCTTTGCCAACGTTGAAGCGTTGCCTCCTTCGCCAGGGCTCCGGCGGCCAGGGAAACGTTGAAGCGTTAAATCGTTTCTGTCGTTCGTCATTTCTGCTTGGTTATTCCTTCGTCATTCGACATTCGGGCTTCGTCATTTTTGGCTGTCGTTTCGAGAAACAATCTTTCAAGGGTGGTCGTGGATTTTCGACGCTCGATCAGTTTCGCGTTTGAGCGGTTGATGAGTGACTCGATCTCATCGACGAGCGGAGGGGAAGCGTCAGCGATGACAAGCTCCGTTTGATTTTCAATCGCAATCAATTCCTGCAACCGTCCTTCGCGCACGAGCACACCATCGGCAAGAATGCCGACGCGATCGCAGATTTCCTGCGCTTGCGCCAGCAAATGAGAGGAAAGTAGCACGGTGATTCCACGTCGCCGCAGATCCAGAATCAGGTCGCGAATCTCGCGGGAGCCCGCCGGGTCGACGCCGGCAGTGGGCTCATCCAGCACGACGAGTTTCGGATCGTGAATCAATGCTTGCGCCAGGCCGATGCGTTGTAACATGCCTTTCGAATACGTGCCGAGCCGCCGCTTCCGCGCCTTCGTCAATCCAACGAGAGTCAGTAACTCATTGATTCGATTTTTTAATGGGGCGCCTCCGAGGCCGCAAAGGCGCCTAATGGGGCGCCTCCGAGGCCGCAAAGGCGCCCGAAAAAACGCAGAGTTTCTTCGCCGGTGAGATATTTGTAAAAGTAAGGATTCTCCGGCAGAAAACCGACCGCTTCCCTGCTTTCGACCAAACGGCTGTCACGACCGAAAATCTCCGTGCGGCCGCGGGTTGGTGAAACCAGCCCCAGGATAATTTTGAGAGTCGTGCTCTTCCCAGAGCCGTTCGGCCCGAGCAGTCCGTAGACTTCTCCCGGTTCAACGCGCAGATTGAGGTCGCGCACGGCAACAACGGACTGTCGATGGAATGGGACCGGGAAAAGTTTCGTCAGTCCCCGGACAGCAACTGCCGGATCAGTCATAGCGAATCTTAAAACCGCGGGCAGTAACCGGCTTTTCCAGTTTGTTTTCGACTTGTTTGCGAATCAGCGCGCGGAGTTCGCTCTGAGCGATAGCGTCCAGGAACGCGCGCACTTCATTCTCTTCTCCGTTGATCTGAAGTTCCACGCGGCCATCTGGCAGGTTGCTGACCCATCCGGTGACATCGAAGCCTTTTGCGATGTGTTGCACAGACCAGCGAAACCCGACGCCCTGAACGTTGCCCTCGTAAAATACCTGAAGCGAAACCATGGTCGCTAATTCCGCGATGCTTGCTGGCTCCTAGATGGCAGCGCTAGGCCGCGTGAAAATCCAGCATCCAGCTTGTCCGCTATGGCGGGAATCCAGAATCCAGCAGCGTTTCATTTATACGAGTATACCAGACAGAAGCTGCCCTCCCGACCTTCAATCAAATCGACCGAGACAAAATACTGGCCGCTGTTCGCCGGTGAAAATCCGGCCGCCGCCTTTTCCCCGGCATTATGGGTGTCGGTGGAGACTTGCTTGCCTGTCTCATCATAAACGCTGACCGCGATTTTTGCCGAAGGCTCAGCCGCGCCGGCGGAAAACCAATATTGGTTTCCGGCATAAAGATTCACCGCGACCAATGCGTGGTCGTGTGGCTTAACGGTCCCGCACCAATGGCCGTCCCGGGTTTTGAATCCATCGTTTGCAAATGCTCCGGCAAGATCGAGCGCGGTCTTACGCGCCTCGACCTCGGCATCTGTCTCGGCGCGCACAGAAAAGCCGGCGACCAACACCACGATCGACAGAAAAATCGGCGAGAGGCGTTTCATTTCGCGATGGTCTTGTTCTCGATCTTCTCCATCACTTTCCCAACCGCTTCATTCACCTTCCGCACTTGATCAACGCTGGGCGCCTTGTCCGCCGGGAAAGAAACTAGTTTCTCAATGCCGCCAAGCTGTTCGCTCACATCTTTAACCAGCGGCTCGCTGCGAAGCTCGGGCGAGATTTCATTCACCTTCGATTGCATTAATCTGACGAGCGCCGGCTGGCGCAGTACTTTCGCGCTTCGTTCGTCATAGTTTTGCATGATCGCTCCGCTGACTACCTGCGTGCCGCGAATCCAGCCACCGACACTGACGAGAATCACCAGGTCCTGGTCGGCGTGGGATTGCATCGAGGATTTCACTTCGTTTTGCGTTGCTTCCAGCTCCTCGTTTAACGTGTCCCATTCGTTGTGCTCGGCGAACTCGTTGATGCTATTGCCGCGGCTGAGCAGGCTCTCACTTACTCCAAGGGCTTTTGCCAGCCTGATGATGTCTGACCCGATATTCTTGACCTGCTGGCCGTCCTTCGCTTCGACGGCAATAAACCCATCTGCGATCAAGCCGCCGAGGTTGAGCGCGATTTGCGCGCGATTCCGATAGGTCATCGGCATCGGGCCGCGATATTGGCTCGACCAGTTTGTCTTGCCCGGCTTCTCCAGTGCCGCGAAAAGTTCCGCCGGCGTCGGGATGCTAATCGAATCGCTCCTGACGGCTTTTGCCAATTGATCGGCGGGCAACTGCCCCGTCTCTGCGCCAAAGGCTGTGAAAATGCTCCCGATCAGCCCGATTACGCTCAGTCTTGTCAAACGAATCATCGAACAGATTATCCGGTGCCTCCGCGAAATTGCCAATGCGAATCTGGACCTCAAGAAAGAACCTCAGGTTAAGTTAGGTTTTTCGTCGATCACCAAGATTAGTTGAAGAATCTGATGCCCGGCGCATGATTGCAAGGCAACATCCCCTCTCCCTGCAATATTCTGAAATGTCAAAAACCTTGATTCGTAATATTATTGCGCGCGAAATCCTGGATTCGCGTGGCAATCCAACGATCGAGGTCGATGTGCGTTTGGAAGGAGGTGCGCTTGGCCGGGCGGCGATTCCAAGCGGGGCGAGCACCGGCGAGCATGAAGCATGGGAATTGCGCGATGGGGACAAAATGCGATTTGGCGGCAAAGGCGTGAAGAAAGCAGTCGCCAACGTGAATGATAAGATCGCGCCGGCTCTCAAAGGCTGGGATGCGTGCGACCAACGAAAGATCGACAATAAGCTGATCGAACTCGACGGCACGCCCAATAAGAGGAACCTAGGCGCAAACGCGCTCCTCGGCGTTTCCCTGGCGGTCGCACAGGCTGCTGCCGCAGCGGAACATCTTTTCCTCTTTCGCTATCTCGGCGGACCCGGGGCGAGAGTTTTGCCCGTGCCGATGATGAACATCCTAAACGGTGGCGCGCATTCGGACGCGCCGATCGATTTTCAAGAATTGATGATAGTGCCGCGCGGTGCCCCCACGTTTTCGGAAGCGTTGCGGTATGGCGCGGAAGTTTTTCATTCGCTTAAATCTGTCCTGAGAGATCGACATCTTTCCACGGCGATTGGCGACGAAGGTGGCTTCGCCCCGCAACTCGGTTCTGCCGAGGACGCCTTGGAAGCGATTTCAGCCGGCGTTAAAAAAGCGGGCTACAAACTCGGCGAGCAAATCTTTATCGCACTCGATCCCGCCGCCTCCGAATTCTACGATAGCGAAAACAATGTCTATGTATTCAAGAAATCGGATGGCTCTCGCAAAACTGCCGGCGAATTAATTGATTACTATGCCGATCTTTGTGCGCGCTTCCCGATCATTTCGATTGAGGACGGGTGCGCCGAAAATGATTGGGTCGGCTGGAAACAGCTGACCGCAAAGCTTGGTGACAAGATTCAACTGGTCGGTGACGACCTCTTTGTCACGAATGTCGAATTTCTGCGGAAAGGAATTGCCGAGCACGTGGCAAATTCGATTTTGATCAAAGTGAATCAGATCGGCACGCTTACTGAAACGCTGGCAACGATCGAACTGGCAAAGGAAAATAATTACACGACCGTAATCAGCCATCGTTCTGGCGAAACGGAGGATGCAACGATTGCCGATATCGCAGTCGCGACCAACGCCGGCCAGATCAAGACCGGATCACTTTCCCGCAGCGACCGCATTGCGAAATACAATCAGCTCCTCCGAATCGAAGAAGAACTGGGTGACAAAGCCGAATACGGCGGTAAAATGCGCTAAGTGGATCAGACCTACGCCGATTTTCGCGCGCGTCGCGAAGCCACCGTCTGGCAGCGACTTAACCGAATTCTTCGCGTTCTGCTTGTCCTCGCGATCTGGCTCGTGATTGTGAGCTTGTTCGTTCCGCCCTACAAAAAATTGATGCAGAGCCGAGCCGAAATCGACGAGCTGCAGCGACAGGTAGATGAGCAACAAAGTTTACTCTCGCGTCAGACTCGCGAGGTCAACCTGCTCAGGACCGACGTGACTTATTTAGAAACCATCGCGCGGGATCGTCTTGATCTGATGAAAGAAGGTGAAACGATTTTCCGCCTTGAGCCGGCGCAAGGTGCAAAACCGAAGCCGAGCGATTCCGCGCGTAGATAGGGTAGAGCACGCGTCTCGCGTGCTGGTTTCGGCGTCGCGCCGAAACAATCTTTCCTTTCGTTTCCGCAGCCAGGGAAGACGAGCGACGGAAAAGAAAGTTCGCGGTCGCGAGGACGCGCTCGCTCCGGCGGCTGCTGGGCGAGACCCGTGCGCTACTCGATCTACACGTTTCGTCGCAAGCTCGCTCGTGCCCGCTACGTCTTTGCGATTTGCAGTGACTTAAATTATCTTTCTGCATGCCAGCGGAAATCTCCATTCTCGATGCCGAAGATTTGAAATCGCGCGTTCGCGAATTGCGGAGGTTTCTTTGACGTTGACAAGCTCCAGAAAAATCTAGCCACAATTGAAAGGCGCATGGCTGCGCCCGATTTCTGGTCGGATCGCGACCGTGCGCAGACCGATGTCGAAGAAGTTTCCCGATTACGTACGCTGGTGAATCCGTTTGAAGAGCTGGAACGCGAGATCCATGATTTTAGTGCGTTGCAGCAGCTGGCTGCGGAAGAAACCGATGCAACTGCGCGCGCAAAGGTAGAGCAAGAAGTCGCAACCGAACATGAACGCTTGCTTCACAAGCTGGAGGAATTCGAGCTACGCCAATTTCTTTCCGACGAAAACGATCGCGCGAATGCATTTCTCACCATTCACTCCGGCGCAGGCGGCACTGAGTCGTGCGACTGGGCCGACATGTTGCTCCGGATGTATCAACGCTGGGTCGAGCGAAGTGGTTTCAAATCGCAGACCGTGGACATTCAACAGGGTGAAGAAGTCGGCATCAAATCGGTCACCCTGCTCGTGACCGGCGAGTATGCCTACGGACATCTCCAAACCGAGCGAGGGGTACACCGGCTGGTGCGCATCTCGCCATTCGATGCAAACAAGCGGCGCCACACTTCGTTCGCCAGTGTGGATGTCGTCCCTGAAATCGCCGAGACTGCTCCCATAGAAATCAATCCGGCCGATCTGGAGATCGAAACATTCCGCAGCGGCGGAAAGGGCGGACAAAACGTGAACAAAGTCGAAACGGCTGTGCGCATTCTGCATAAGCCAAGCGGGATTGTGGTGGCCTGCCAGGCCGAGCGCAGTCAGGGACGCAATCGGGAGTTGGCGATGAAAATGTTAAAGGCAAAGCTTTACCAAATCGAACAGGACAAGAAGCGGGCTGAGAGAGAACGGCAATACGGCGAGAAGGGCGAGATCGCGTGGGGAAATCAAATTCGCTCGTATGTTTTTCAGCCGTACCAGATGGTGAAGGACCACCGCACCGGTGCGGAAACGAGCAACGTACAGGATGTCATGGACGGAGATATCGACATGTTCATCCAGGCAAAATTGCGGGGAGAAGAAGCGAGGAAAAGTGAGAACGCTGAGTAGGTGGAACGCGCTCTCCGAGCGCGTTGTCCGTAAATGCGCCTTTGGCGCCAGCTTTATTCTCTGGAGTTGCTCGGTCGATCTTTTCTAAAGGGATCGATGATCCATGGCCAGTCCTTCGCCTGCGCGCACAACCCAGCAGCTACGGGATTTTCTCGGACGTAATTCATTTTGGCTAAGAGTTGTTCGCCGCGCTCATCCTCCCGCAGACCGTGATCGAAATACCCTTCCTGCCACATCACTCCGTTCTTATATGCGTGAAAACGTTTCCAGTCGCCAATGACGCCGCTCATCGATTCGTCGCGAGGGAACGACAAAAGCGCGTGCAAATGATCCGGCATCAAAACGAACAGGGTGATGTGCCAGCCGCGTTTAGAGTCATAAAACTGCGCTGACTTAAGGAGTACCTGCGCCAACGATGCATCAACTAGCTGGCGTTGTTCCATTTTCCGATCAAGAGAGATACGGATGTGAAACGGCGCGCCTGGTTGAATCCAGTGAGGTACTGTGTGATGCAACCGCTGCCGAAATCCGTGGTAAATCACGGCATTAAATTAGCATCGCGCCCGGAGGTCGCGATCCACCAGCACCAACCGAAAGTGCGCGTCGAATTTTCCACGATTATGTGCGCGGCAACAGGCCAGACATGCAACTGCACGTTTAATCCGACGCACGCGAGGAAAATTGCGCTGGCAATTTGGACACCTGTAAAGATAGCGGCGAGCACGTTCGCTGACTGGGAACGGGAGATTATGACAGCGCCTCTCATCGCAAATCCCAAGATCGCGGCAAGCCTGCCGCCACTCAATACCATGCGGCAGAATCCGGCGCCGGCCCGCACGAAATTGCGCCAGGATATGGGCCAGTTCGTGGCGCAGCGTTTGATCGATTTCGGCTGGATGCTCAAACAGCCGCGGATTCAGCGAGATGAGTTTCTGGCGATAATCAGCGCGACCAGCGGCCGTTCGCAGACGTGAATTCCACTCGACGCGAAGGTCCCGCGCGCCGCGCGCCGCGCCGAGTGAACACAAAAGCGCGCAGGCTTTTGTTTCAAGATTGACATCGCGCCGCCGGAATTTTAGGGCAAGGGCTTCAGTTGGGGTTTGAGTATTCGGTGGGCGGAGCGCCTCCCATACGACTGTCTGGAACGCGAACTCGAGTTGCCTAAGCAACGGCATAGGCGCTCTTTCGCTTGTTCAAGCGCGCAACAATCTTTCCGATGGCGTCTCCGGCGGCTTTGATTTCATCAGCAGTTGTCCATTTACCGAGTGAAAATCGAACTGCGGAGCGCGCGCGCTCGATCGGCAAGCCCATCGCGAGCAAGACATGGGACGCGACTACTGATCCGACCATGCAGGCCGATCCGCTCGACGCGCAGACGCCCTCCAAATCGAGCGCCATTAACATCGTCTCCGAGTCGATGCCGGTGAAACTTATGTTGAGCGTGTTAGCAAGCCGATGACTGATGTCGCCATTTTGCCGCGCGTCAGGAAAAATTTCGGCGATTCGTCTCCATAATTCGTCTCGCAATTGCGCTTCACGTTTCTGTTCGCCGTCTCGATTGCGCAGCGCCCACTCAGCCGCCGCTGCCATTCCCGCAATCGCGGCCACGTTTTCCGTACCGGGTCGCCGCTCATTCTCGTGCGCGCCACCAAACATGATCGGCTGGATCGACAGACCGCTGCGCAAGAAAAGAAATCCGGCGCCCTTCGGTCCGTAAAATTTGTGTGCAGCGAAACTCGCGGCTTCAACAAGGGAAAGATTAACATGGTCATTCTGAGCCCCGAAAGCTTTCGGGGTCGAAGGATCCCGCGGCGTTAACTTTGAGGCGGCATCGCCGGATTCCTCGACCCATTCGACTTCGCTCAGGGCGAGACTTTCGCTCGGAATGACAAGTGGCACTTTGCCGAATGATTGCACCATGTCGCTGTGCAACAGGACGCCGCGCTCCCGGCATATCTGGGAAATTTCATGCATCGGCTGAATCACGCCGGTCTCGTTGTTCGCGGTCATGATCGAAACCAGCCGCGTTTCGGGTCGGATCGCGGCGGCAAGTTGATCGAGGTCGACAATTCCTTCGCGCGAAACGTTCAACCACGTTACTTCGAAATTTTCATGCTTTTCCAAGTGCTCGATTGCGTTGAGCACCGCGTGGTGCTCGGTTTTGGCTGAAATCACGTGACCTCCTCGTTCCATCCGACATCGCGCCAGGCCGAACTCAGCGAGATTACACGACTCAGTTCCTCCACTTGTGAAAATGATTTCGTTCGGTTTCGCCCGCAGCAGCCCGGCGAGTTTGTCGCGAGCATTGTCGATTGCCGCGCGGGCCTCGCGACCGGCTGCGTGCACACTGGACGGATTACCAAAGTGCCGGTCGAGATACGGCAACATCGCTTCACGCGCTGGCTCGCACAGCGGAGTCGTTGCGTTGCAATCGAGATAAATCATTAAGTCGTATTCGTATTCTTACTCATGCTCATGCTCGTGCTTATCTGCCTCCGCAATCCCCGGCGCGCCCGGCAGTCGCGCCCTACCAATCATTCGCGGAATTCGTCGCGCGTGGTGGCGGGTTTGTGTTTTCGTTTTGGCACGATGCGCAGTTGTTTCTCTTCGTAATAGACGAGCGAATCCGGCGGCACACTTTGCACGAGGAAAACGTTGCCGCCGATGGTCGATCTTGCGCCGATCACGGTCTCGCCGCCGAGCACGGTCGAATTCGGGTAAATGGTGACGTCATCCTCCACCTTTGGATGGCGTTTGCCGCCCTTTTTGATTTTGTCGCGCTCATCCTTCTGAAAGCTTCGCGCGCCGAGGGTGACGCCGTGATAAAGTTTTACCCGAGAACCGATCTCAGTCGTCTCGCCGATGACCACGCCAGTGCCGTGGTCGATAAAGAAATGAGAGCCGATTTCCGCCCCGGGATGAATATCGATTCCAGTGCGGCTGTGCGCCCACTCGGTCATGATGCGCGGAACGAGCGGCACCTTATCGTAGAGCAAGTGCGCCATTCGATAAACGGCGATGGCTTCCAGCGCGGGATACGCGAGAATGATTTCTTCATAACTTTTCGCAGCCGGATCACCTTCGTAAGCGGCGTCAATGTCCGTCCAAAGGACACGGCGCACCGGGGGCAATTCCTTCAAAAACACCGTCAAGACTTCTTCCGCTTTCGCTTCCGTTGCTTCGTCGGGTGGGGTTTTCCCGAAGCTTCTGCAAATTTCTGTTTTCAATCGTGCGTGCAAATTTCTTATGCGCGTGCGAGTGGTATCGGCCAGATCATCGGAGCTCACCAGCGCCTCGCTGCGAAAACCGGGAAACATCAGGCTCATCAACTCGGCACACGCCGCCTCGATGGCGAGACGTGAGGGGAGCGTGGCGGCAGCGTTGAGATAATTTATGCCGCCGGTTTCGCCATAGGTCTGAAGCAGTTCCTCAACCGCGTCGCGATTCGTCGAATCCATCGCGGGAAATATGCGCCCGGTTCCTTCTCAACAAAAGAGAAAGTGTGCGAAGATAGCCATCCTGGCTGTCTCGGCAGACAGGCTGGAAACCTATCTTCCGGCGTCCGGCCTAGATATCGCGCGCATCGACCCATTGGATGGCGAAACGGGCGACTTCTCTCGCGTTTTTCAATTGAAGTTTTTCTTTAATGTGTGCCCGGTGAGTTTCCACCGTCTTTGGGCTGAGATGCAAAAGCTTCGCAATCTGGCGAACGTCATCGCCTTTACCGATGAATTCCAGAACCTCGAGCTCGCGATCGCTAAGTCTCTCGACGGCATCGGATTCGCCCTCAGGCGATTTCTTCGCAAATTTTGTGATGACTTGCGCCGCCATTGCCGGGCTGAGATAGGGGCGACCGCTAAAGACTTCGTGAATTGCCCGGATCACATTGGCCATCGCTTCGTGTTTCATGACATAACCTTCCGCTCCGGCGCGTAGCGCGCGCAGTGCGTAGAGCGATTCATCGTGCATCGAGAGGACCAGAATTGGGAGTTTTGGAAATTCAGCGCGAATGTTTTTAATGAGCTCAATCCCGTTGGCGCCCGGCAGGCTAAGATCGACAATCGCCAGATCGGGATTCAGTTTGCGAATTACCTCCATCGCTTCCGAGGCATTGCCTGCCTCACCGCAGACCGCGAAGGCGCCGTCGGAATGAATCAATTGCTCAAGGCCTTTTCGAAACAATGGATGATCGTCCACGATCACGATGCGTTTGGCGTCCGGCGGATCGCATTTCGGATTCTTGTTAGTCGATCTCGCGCGTTTCATTTAAGTGTAGCGAGTGCAGGTGGATCGACCGCTCCGTCGGGCGATGTTATTAGCGCGCCTTCGGCGCCAAACTAACATCGAGCTGGGGACTGCTCGATCCACCTTGCCTGATCTCAATCCCTTTTTAATTGCCCTCTCTTACAATTCGCTGCTCGACGGCTTGCCCGATGTAGGAAATTTAGATCAAGGCTGCTAATGCTTTCGTGATCCTTGCAGGAAACAGCCTGGGCCGGGCCTTTTCTCTCTTCTGTAATGGGAGTGCTTTATTCGGCAAATAACAGGTCACCCGCGTGCCGCCTTTTTTTGGACATTCGATTTCCAAGCGGCCGCCGATCGCGCGCGCGCGATAGTTCATGATGTGAAAACCCAACCCGCGTACGCTATCGACGGGGTTCTTAAACCCGACGCCATTATCGGTTACGGCCAAGACGGTTGCTTTTTGCCAATGGTCCAACGCGACCACAATTTCGCGGGCTTGCGCATGTTTGTTGGCGTTGATCACTGCTTCCCGGGCGATCCGATAGAGATGTGAGGCGGCAAAGTCATCATCGATGTGAAACGACGGCTTGATTTCCAGGCGACACGGTGTTTTCCAGATTTCCCGTTCAACCAAATCTTGCAAGGCTGTTATGAATCCGGCTGAATCGATATCCGCACGATGCAAGGCACGGGAAAGATCGCGGGTATCGGTCGCAGCCTCGTTTACTAGCTGGGCGATTTTTTCGATATCGCTCACTTCGATAACGCGATGATTTTTCAATCGCAAGGCAGTCGAGCGTGCCATGAATGCAACCGCGGTAAGATGCTGGCAAAGCCCATCGTGCAATTCCTGTCCGAGGCGCTGTTGTTCGCGATCGCTGATTTCAAGAATTTCGCCTTCCAGTCCTTTGCGCCGGGCGATCTCGTCTTCCAATTCTTTGTTCGCCGCACGTAACTCGTGCGTTCGGTCACGCACGCGCTCTTCCAGCCGTTTTTTCGACTTTTGCAGCGCGGCTTCTGCTCTGCTAGGATGCGTGGGTGCCCGTCTACGTCGGTAAGGGCGCCGTCCGCCAGCTGCCGGAGCCAGATTGCGCAGCGCGCTGTTTCTACGTTTTGTTTCTCGTTTCGGGGCCATGGTCCTTTACAGAGAGATTAACGGTTCCTGTACATCCAACCCGTGGCTTGAATGTAGCGCTAACCCGCGCAAATGCCTATTCCAACGTTTCTATCATCGGCAGGTCGCCGAAACGTCAGAGGCAGACTCTCGCGATAACCACACCTGTGAAGCGGTCTGGCCATCATGACTTCGGGAGCGATCTGTGAACACCCGTACGCGCGCGCTACTACCGAAGTAAAATAATCAGCAGCACGATCAACAGAAGAAGGCCCAAACCACCGCTCGGATAATATCCCCAACCGGTGCTATATGGCCATGCCGGTAAAGCGCCTATTACCAGGAGAATCAGAATGATGAGCAGGATCAATCGCATAGTTCCTTTCTTTGTGGTTCGTATTTGAATCGGATGGTCCTGGCAATGCAAGACAATTTGAATTTCGCGCGCGGCTCGTCGCATGCGCGTATTAGTTTTCCAATCCCGAAAGGCAACTGACCTTGGTTCCGCGTGCGAATTCTTTATTAGTATGACAAATCTACAATTCAAAGGCAGTTGGAATGAAGTAAAAGGAAAACTCAAACAAAAATACGGTCAGCTAACGGATGACGATCTCGCATTCGCCGAGGGTAAAGAGGACGAACTGCTCGGACGTCTTCAACAAAGACTTGGCAAATCGAAAGAAGATCTCCGAAAAGAAATCGAGAGCCTGTAGCTCTGAAACTCCGAACCTAAAAACAACAGGAGAAAAGTTGTATGCCGGCAAAATCAAAGAAACAGCAAATGGCTGCGGGTGCAGCATTGGCCGCCAAGAGAGGCCAACGTAAGAAATCTTCGCTCAAAGGCGCGTCCAAGGGCATGTACAAATCGATGAGCAAAGCTGAACTGCGCAGAATGGCCAAGACCAAGCGAAAGGGTAAGCCCACGAGAAAGACGAAAAAAAGGTGACGTAACGACGGAAAAGTGATCTGTGCTGCGCGATTACGCGCGCGAATAAGTTGAATCGCGCATTTTCGTTGCGTCTCTCGCTGGCCCTAGAAAATCTAAATATTGCGTATCGAAAGCGCGGAGCGTTGCTTCCACGCTCGGTCCAATCCCAACGATCCCTTTCTCCACACTCGGCCCAAGGAGTGCAATCCATAGGTCGCCGTGGCTGGACAACTGAGGCCGGCGCACCGCCGAGGGACTACGAGGGTGAGCCAGACAGTATGCTTGCAGTTCTTCCCTCGCGACCAGTGTTGGATCGCCGCGGCGATAAGTATTTTGTGCAGCGTCCATTTTCTTTCTCATTCAGTTTTCTAACGCGCAGTGCGCCGTGGTTGGATGTAGGTTTTTTTTTGGCAGAAATGCGCGTCGGGTAATCTACCGAAGCTCAACTCTGATCGGACTGGCTGAATTTCGACGCCAGGACGGATTCTACGGCGGGAGAAATCGGCTAGGATTTTGACTGATACGACAATCCGCCATCCGCCTGATTGTGCGATCGATTGCATGCGAAACATACTCGGCCATGGTTTTATCTGCGCTGGTCAACTTACCTGATGGAGATAAACTGGAAGCGCTGCGAAGACTCGATCAATTCCGGCCATGGGGTTCCCTTGATGAGAAACGTTATTGTTTGGTTTGCAGCACGATTATCACCGGCGACCAGATCCTGGTGATGGGCGGAACACGTGGGAACGGAGCGTTGCGGCTCCGTTGTCCGACGGAGCGTTGCCATTCAATACCAATGGATTGGGTCCTTCCGACCGACGAAGTTCTGGCGAATCTTGCCCTGCGGGAGACCCAGCGCAGCAACGTTCCCGCAGTGCGTTTTGATCGCACCCCTCGGGAAGATTCAATCGCATCGCGATTGCGCAGGTTAGCACTGCGAGTCAAGCGATTAGTTTAAGATAATCTTGATCCCGCCAGCCACGGCGCGGCACCCGATTTCCTGCGTGATAGCTGCGCCTGTCATCATAGGAATTTACCTGACCATAGAATCATCCGCTGTCCCGATTGTGTGTTTTTCAGCAATCGAGCACTCTATTTCGCGTCAACAATGAATGTTCACCTTAACTCTGAAGATCGACTGTCGATTTTGCGCATCGAGGATCAGTTCAGGCGCTGGAACTCGCTCGATGATGAGCGCTTGTGTATCCTTTGCGAGAGAAAGTTCAACGGACGTCAAGTCGAAGTCCGGCGCTTTGCCAACGATAAACATGAGTTGCACTGTCCGACCGATGGCTGCGACTCAGGACCGCACCAGTGGGTTTATCCGGGAACTCCGCTGATTTCCGATATCGTCGATCCAGACTGGTGGAGCGTTTTAGGAAAACAACCTGGAAGAGTTTCGGGGTTGAGCCGCCATCGATCCCAAGGGCAAGAACACGCGTGATAGAAACTCTTGACAGAGCAGGCGCGGCGGCACCGACGGATGAGACGCTGATGAGCGATATTTCGCGCCGGCGACACGACGCGCTCACAGAGTTATACGGACGCCACCGGCAAAGACTCCGAGCAATGATCGATGGTGTCGTTCATGAAGGCGCCGAGACGGACGATGTTTTACAAGAAATTCTTCTCCAGATTTGGAAGGAAGCCGACCACTACTCGCCGAAGGCAGGCCGGCCTCTCGGTTGGATGGTGACAATCGCACGCCGCCGCGCAATCGACCGATTGCGCAGGCGCCAGGCATATTCGCGTGCGCGGGAACGTTATGGGAAAGGACTCGTGCAACAGCCCGGGAATCTGCGTGGCGAAGCGTACGACCCTTTTGTGCTTAACGATCTGCATCGCTTTCTCGAGAAATGCATACGAGCGCTGCCGCGGCTTCAGCGCGAGGCGGTCAAGCTCGCGTTCTTCGAGGGTTTGAGTCACCGCGAAATTGCAGCTGCGACTCATGCTCCGCTTGGCACTGTAAAAACGCGCCTGGAACTGGGGCTGCGAAAATTGGCACATTCGATCAGACCGCTGCGTGATAAGGTCTGATCTCAGAATCACCGATACTTTCCCCGCGGGCAATTCGTGATATATTTGCCAAATGCAATCGCCTGAAATTATTGCTTATTTAAAGACTTATTGCGGCTGGAGCGCTGGTGTGCGCGCCGTTCTGGTTAAATACAATCTCGCCTACACGGAAAAGGACATTATTCAAAATCCCGCCTTTCGCTGGGAGATGGAAACGAAAAGCGGACAGCCGCTTTCGCCTTGTGTTGAAATCAACGGGCACATGCTGGCTGATGTCAGCGGCGAGGAGGTCGAGCAGTACTTGATCGACAATAAGATTGTCCAGGCGAGCGACGCGGCGACAGATGTTCCGACGAACGCGCCGTGCCCGACCGAGCAGCACGAGGGCGCGGTGAAGCTCAATTTCTGATTTGGTCGGAGGGCGGCCGCGCGCGTCGGCATCCAAGCTTTAATATGACCCATTCGACCTACAGGTCATGTGGGTCATATGCGTTTAACGCATCCGCGCCATCTTTCGCGAACGCGAAATATGTGGCTAAGTTGTCTTTCTATCTGGAATGAAATTCTTCGCTCGTCTCCGATCTCGAAAAAAGAAGGGCGGGAACCTCTTTCGCTACGGCTGGAAGATTTCGCTGCTTGTCCTCATCGCGGGAGCCGGCTTTGCGGTTTTCCTCTTTTACGGAGCGTGGGCGCAGACCTTCGACATGAAGAAGGTCGGCGAAATGCCCGAGCGAAACACTGTTTACGATGTCGATGGAAAAATTTATAGCCGTCTCGCGGGCGCGAATCGCCTGAAGGTTTCGCTCAATGAAGTGTCACCGCTCTTTATTGCTGCGGTGCTGGCGCGCGAGGACGCTCGCTTCTATGAGCATCAGGGGATTGACTGGCGCGGGATCCTTCGGGCTCTGGTTCGCGACGTCCTGAGCGGCTCGGCCAAGGAAGGCGCCAGCAGCATCACCCAGCAGCTTGCCCGCAATAGTCTTCCGCTCGGTGGCCGCACGATCAGCCGAAAATTATTGGAAGTCATGGTCGCTCTGCGGATCGAGCGCCAGTTCACAAAGCAGCAGATTCTCGAGCTCTACGTAAACCGCATTTATTTCGGCACCGGCTGTTATGGAGTTGAGACGGCCTCACAGGCTTATTTTGGCAAGAGCGCATCGCAGTTGAATCTTCCTGAAGCCGCGCTCCTTGCAGGATTGATCCGGGGTCCAAATCGTTTTTCGCCCTTAAAAAATCCGGAAGGCGCAGCCTTGCAACGCAACGTTGTTCTCGATCGCCTGGTAGCATTGAAAAAACTCTCGCCAGCGCAAGCCGAAGAGGCAAAGCGGGCGAAAATCACTCCGCATCCCAAACGTCTGCCTTTTATCCAGGAGAACTATGCGATGGACGCGGTTCAGCGGGATTTGAATGGATTGTTGACCCAAGACCAGATCGATAACGGCGGTCTGTCGATTTACACCACCCTCGATCCGGCCGTGCAAAGCACCGCCCAGGAAGCGCTCGAGACGAAACTCACGAAAATCGAGCAACAATCCAATTTCCATCATCCGCGGAAAGCAAGCTATCAGCCACCGGAGAATGGAGAAGGCGATTCGTCGATGCCGTATCTGGAAGGCGCGGTTGTCGTGATCGACAATGCCAGCGGCGGGATCCGCGCGCTGGTCGGCGGCCGCGATTACGTCCAAAGCAAATTTAATCGCGCGCTCGCTCCGGCAAACCGGCAGGTCGGTTCGGCGTTTAAACCTTTCGTTTACGCAACCGCATTCACCCACGGGCTTTTACCGGGCGCTGCGATTAGCGACGGCCCGATTCAAGTCGGGGAAATCGAAGGCGCTGGAAATTGGTCACCGGCCAATTCGGATGGAAGATATGGCGGCATCCTGCCATGCTCGTACGGTCTCATCCATTCGCGCAACACCATGAGTGTGCGCGTCGGTCAATTCGCCGGACTCGACGCGGTGCAAAAGGTCGCCACCACGCTCAATCTCAGCCAGAATATTCCAGCCGGTCCCGCGACTTACATCGGTTCGTTCGAAACCAACTTGAGAGACCTTACTGCGGCTTACGCTGTTTTCCCAAATCAGGGTGTGCGCAAGCAGGCTTATATCATCGAGCGCATCGACGACCTGCAGCACAAACCAATTTTTCGCGCCGCGCATATATCAACCCCGGCGCTCGACCCGAGCGCAGCCTGGATGACCTCGCAGTTAATGGAAGAAGTGCTCACCAGCGGGACGGCCGCCACCGCAAAGTCCCTGGGTTTCAAATTGCCAGCTGCCGGCAAGACCGGCACGACTAACGATTACAAAGACGCCTGGTTTCTCGGTTACACTAGTACGCTGACCTGCGGTGTGTGGGTCGGGTTCGATCAACCCACAACAATTGTCTCTCGTGGCTACGGCGCTGCACTCGCACTGCCGATCTGGACGCAGGTGATGAACAAGGCGGCGCAGCATTATCCCGCCGAGCCACTGCAACCGACCATGCCGATTCAGCGCGCCACGGTTTGTTCGATTTCAAATCAACTTGCTACCACGGGCTGCCAGGCGGCCGGGACTGCTTACGACATCGACGTGCCCGCCGACAAGGTGCCGGCAGTCGCATGCCAGGTGCATGGCGGCGAGCAATGGCCGTTTGCACAGAGAGCCCTGCCTTTTCAAGAGAAGGCGGCGACTTTCCCGGGCCGTTTCTTCCGCTCATTCCGCAGACTTTTCGGCGGAAGGTAAGAACACGCTGTTTTTGTGGCGCGTCTGTGTCATACGCCATCAGTTGAGAGCCCAATTTTTCACGCCCCGACGCCGTGATTCGATATTCAGTGTTCGACCTTTATTTGCGACTGAAAGCTGTAAACGCTGAACACCCAGCGTCCAACATCGAACGCAGAAAAGGTCAGCGGGAATCGAACCGCCGCATTTGGAAGAGCGAGCCATTCGCGTCTCGGGGCGCTCGACCGTCCCCCAAAATGCCGATGACGGTGTCCATGCCATCCCGATGCAGCCGAAAAAAAGTTTGTAGTCTGCGCAGTTTTTTACTATGATCGGTGTCGGGCGCTGCCAACCTCGCCTGATTCGCGTTGGCAATGCCTGATTAGAAACACGCAAAAAACCGTAGTTGACGTAAATCGCAAAGG